>Ga0105054_10002341_pt1 | contig 30146 bp, 28 predicted proteins | sample BON02_FD_78091 | JGI IMG/M metagenome (GOLD analysis project Ga0105054, IMG submission 78091) | Freshwater microbial communities from Lake Bonney liftoff mats and glacier meltwater in Antarctica - BON-02 (megahit assembly) | ecosystem: Environmental > Aquatic > Freshwater > Ice > Glacier...
AAAGAATTACTTAGGTCTTGTAAAAATCTATGACTGTACTGTTTCAGGATATGGTGCAAAATATCAAAACTTTAGAACAGAAAAACAAAAAATTGTTATTTTGGAAGATGGTAAAGAAATTATACTAGAAGACAAATAGTATAGTGTAATAAAACCAGTCCATAACATATAAGGCTTAAACGCTGAATAGCGATATTGATGCAAATAACGTAATTTAAGAAAATAGAAAAATTATTCTTCAATAAGGATTATACCCCATATATTGTTTTCAGTATATGGGGTTAATTGAAAATATTTCAAACAATGGTTTTTTCAATAAAACAAAAATTAAAAAATTATTTATTATAGACAAAATCAACTTTATCATCATGTGTAACTACAGATAAAATGGAAATATACGCAATGTGCGTATAGCGAACCGTTATGGGCAATATTAAAATGACGACAGTGAAATACATAGTGACAATTTTAATCGGACTGACTTTTGTTGCTTGTAACAATACCTCGACAGACACCAAAAACGTTTCGACTTCTTCTGACACAATTAAAACAGTTTCGATGGAAAGCTTAAATATTGACCAAAAAAAAGTTCCCTCAAACAAAAAAGAAACTGAAATAGTAATAAAGAACAAATCAGACCATTCCGAGAAATTTATTCAAGGACTTAAAAGAACTTGGCTATGAAAAATTTGAACTTAAAGACAGTTTGCTTTTAATCAATAATAAAGACACTTCTTATTTTTCGGAGACACCGAAAATTGGAAAACAAATAGTTCTAACCGGCAGAAAAGGTAATCTTGCTATTGCCTTGACAGTAAAACGTACCAACTATACGACTGTTGACTATAAAATTGAAATGGTAGAATTCGGTAAAACGAAGCGCTTCCAAAGCGGAAAAGCAGACATAATTTCAAGTTTCTTTTTTGGTGCTGAATCAGACGAAAGTGAAAAAACAGGATTTGAATATCTCGTAACAGAGTTTACTGAATATAAGGACAAAGACTGCTACACTTATATAAGACTTGGTTACGAGGAAGAAACTGGACCTTATCTATTAGGGAAACTTAAAAAGAATTGTAACGGGAAAATTATGAATATAGACCTTGACAACTTTACAACATTAATTGAGAAATGACAAGAAACAACAAACCGCTAATCGATTAGACAGCTCTGTGATATCCATTAAATTTACCCCCTTTTACAAAGAATCTAAATCGAACCTATTTTTCCTTTAGGAAAACATAAATATCAATTTTCTAATATTCTAAAAAAAAATACCCTAAACAGGGTATTGTAAGTCGTTTAAAAAATCGATTATTTTGTCAAAAAATTTATTATTTATATTTAATCTAAATAGCATGAAATTAAAATCGTTACTTATTGGGGCCTTAGCAACATCATTTGTGTTCTCATCTTGTAGAAAAGAAACGCCTAAACCAATAACACCTGTGAGCACTAATCTTGTAATTCCAGATAGCTATGATGGCTCTAGCTTTGAAAAGAATACTAGTGAACAGTTACTACTAATAAATCAGTTAATTGCACTTACCTCTGAAGCTAAAAGAGGAAGAATTGTTGATAACACAGTTGTTAAGGGAGCCTTAGATAACTTGTTTATAGTTGGTAATCCTTCTCTTTCGAATGAATGTACCAGTTATTTTAAAACAAAGTTAGAAGGAACCAATGGTTGGTTTGATGAATTAGCAAAATCTAGTGGGAAATCTTGGACACCTGGATCTCCTGATGGTACATCAAATGGAGGTGTATATGGTTCATACTTATACGATGAAAATGGTTTAGAAATCGAACAATTGATTGAAAAAGGACAGTTTGGAGCGACTTTATATAACCATGCTGTTAAACTAATGTCTGGAACAATAACTTTGGCTACTGTTGATCAATTAGTAGCAATTTTTGGAGCAAAACCTTCTTTTGTTAATTCAGGTTCTGATAAAGGTGGAGTTAATAAAGACCTTGCTATGGCAAATTATGGAGCTAGAAGAGATAAAATGGACGGTAATGGAATGTACACGAAAATCAAAAAAGAATTCATTACACTTCAAGCTGCTTTAAAAGGAGGTGATTTATATATTACTGAAAAAAATACTGCCTTAGTTAATATTAAAACTCTTTGGGAAAAAATAAATGCTGCAACTGTAATTAATTATTGTCATTCTCCAATATCTAAATTAGGTCAAACGAATCCAACTGTTTCTGATATCTCTAATTCTCTTCATGCAATTAATGAGGGTATTGGTTTTATTCAAGGTATTAAAACGGTTAACCAGTCATATAGAACAATAACAGATACTCAAATTGACGAGGTTTTAGTTTTATTCAATGCGCCAGCAAGTTCAACTGCATCGGTATATAAGTTTGCAACTGATTCTGCTAATGAGTTGGCTAAGCTTCAACAAATCATTTCAAAATTAAAAACAATTTATGGTTTTACAGATCCGGAAATTGAAGATTTTAAATCAAATTGGGTTTCTACTCAAGGTAGATAGAGTTGTATTTAATGAGTTATCGGTTTAACTTAATGTTAGTTTCATTTTTAATTCTTTCAGTTATTTATTAAAAATAACTGAAAGAATTAAAAGTAACTCAACCATTTCTTATCTTTATTCATGCCTTTATAATTCATGTATTTTAGACAAGGAATATACAGAACTCCTATTATAATTACCCAAGCTATATAAACGTAAATCAGATCTACGCCTAAATATATTTCCTTACCGTTAAGGGAATTTTCATTATTTCCTACCGAAGAATACATTACGTCACCAAAAAAAGGTTTTAGGAACATACTTGATAAATGTATAACTGCAATGTGCACGAAGTAGAAGAAAAGAGGGACTTTTCCAAAAACTAAAAAGAAATGAGATACTTTAGGTTTCATTTTTTCGAGTACAATTAACGAGAGAAATGCAATACCAAGTGTAATAAGTGAATAGTGAAGAGAGGGAGGATATTTTGATACCCTAAGAAAAGAAACTACATTTTTGAAAAAACTATCTTGTAATTCGAAGATGAATTCAGGATCACCATATAAATTGAAAGTTCTTAGCAAACAAAAAAGTAATAGGGATCCAACACCTGTCCAGAGAAGAACTTTAACCCTTTGTTTCTTATCTACTTTTTTATTGTATAATTCTCCCAGAGCATAGCCAATTACCATTATTCCAAGCCAAGGTAACATTGGATATCCAATAAATAAAAGACCCTGTTCACCAAAATTAGTGCTTCCAGTTTGGTGAACTAATTGCCAAATAAAAGTGATACTATTATTACTGTTTACTGTAATTGAATCAAGTAAATTATGACCGAAAACGATGGTTAAACCAAGAGTAAGAATAGCATACTTATTTAAGTGAATGATAGCAGCCATAATGATCATTGAAGCTCCTATTGCCCAAATCACCTGAAAAACAATGATGTCAAAGAATACATCAAATTGCCAAAGAAAATTATTCAATACAATTTCCAAAAATAGTAACCAAATTCCTCGTTTTAAAAGAAAAATAGACAATTCACTTTTCGTTTTTCTTAACGATTGTAAATAAATAGAAGTTCCAGAAAGTAATACGAAAATTGGAGCACAAAAGTGAGTAATATACCTTGTAAAGAAGAGAGCAGGACTAGTGGAGTCGATATTCATAGGGTTACCTGCGGCAGCCAAATCATGGTAATAATCTCGAGTGTGATCTAAACACATAATAATCATGATTATTCCTCTCAGGATGTCAATCGATTCAATTCGTTTTGATTTTTGAACTAATTCTGTCATGTTAAGTTTGCTAAATTTCACTTATTGTTCTCCTGTTTAGTTACCTAATAATTCAGGAAGTTTTTCTTCGAGGTCTCCTCTAAACGATGAATAAACAGTTCTTTTGTTCAAGGTATTGTATCTCTATTGGTGAAACTGTTTAGGGATACCTTTTGTAAAATTGAAGTTAACGATTTAAGAGGAATGCTATTTAAAAGTTAATAAATGAAATAATATTTATTTGATCTCTATTCCCTTTATTGAGGAATTGATTCATATATCCTAATTCAAATCTTACCCTTTCATTCAACATGTAGCCAAGACCACCATATAAACGATTTCGGTCAAACACGTTGTTTTTTGAATTTAGAAATAGTTCATTATAGGCTGAAATGTAAACTGTTTTATCAATCATTTTATTGTGATTAATAGGAATATTAAGTGTTAGAAAATATCTGAAACGCATTTTGAAATCTTCTTCAATGAAACGTTGTTCAAATCGATAACGGTGTTGAACACGAACTCTACCAATATTTTGTTTTGAAATAAATTGCTGATATATACGGTGCTCGTTAATACTTGTTTTATTGTCAGTATTTAATACGTAATTTTCGCTTAAAATAAAACCATAACCCAAAAGTACATTGTTGTTTTTTTCAGTTAAATTATAACCAACACCTGTTCTTAGTAATAATTGCTCTAAATCTCCAACAGCATTGTAATTTCTATATTGAACTTCGTTGTGCCAATTTAACTTTTCATTGATTTTTTTATTCCCAAAATAGATTAACCAATTTCCTAAATCACTGTTTTGGCTGAATGAAAATAACGGAAATATAATAATGGCAACTAAATAAATTTTCTTCATATATAGTTTGTTTTTTATGATTGGAATTTGAAAATGTCTATTTAAAATTTTTATTTTTTTATAAAAGTTTATCAAATATAATTTAAAAAAATCAATGAAAACTTCTTTTATATTCAAGGCAATTTAGAAAATCTGACGTTTGATGATAATTCATTTGATTTAGCTGATTTTGGGTTTAAAATGGTCTTCAAAAGTTGCATTTACGACTTGAATTCAAGATTCTAAAGAAATATTATTTGCCAATTAAAAAACACAGGTTCTAAAAAAATAAATTTTACTATCTGTAAATCAAGTATATTTATCAAAAAAACGGTGCGCTTTTGAACTTTTTAGGGTTTTTAGACGTACTGCTGTTATGAGCAATTTTAAAACGACTCTACAACGAATAGACAATTAATGAAATTCAGAATTTTAGTATTTTTATCCTTAATATCACAACAAATTTTTTCACAGAATGACACTTTAAAAAAGTTGAATTTTAGTGCCTTTGGAGACTTATATTATAGCTATGATTTTTCTAATCCCCAAAATCACGAAAAATCTAATTTTCTATACAATCACAAACGACACAATGAAGTAAACGCAAATCTACTTTTAATAAAAGCCAACTATTTAGACAAAAATTATAGAGCCAACATTGGATTAATGGCAGGAAATTATGCTCAATATAATTTAAATACAGAACCAACGTGGGCTCAATTTATTTATGAGGCTAACATTGGTGTTAAAATCTCAAAAAAACAAAATATTTGGATAGATGCAGGAGTTATGTCTTCACATATTGGATTTGAAAGTGCAATTAGTGCCGACTGTTGGACTTTGACAAGAAGTTTACTTGCTGAAAACTCACCTTACTATGAAACAGGTATTAAATTATCATACACCTCAAAAAATGAAAAATTAAATATTTCTGCGATGTATTTAAACGGTTGGCAAAAAATTAGCAAACCAGATTATATTCAAAAACCTTCTTTTGGAACTCAAATAACTTATAAACCGACCGCAAAAATTGTTATTAATTACAGTACGTTTATTGGTTCAGATACTAGTGATAGTATTAATTCCGTTAGAAACTTCCATAACTTTTATATGCAATATGCGCTGACAAATAAATTTGGAATAATTGCAGGTTTTGACATTGGAATGGACAAATTTAATAGTAATACATATGGAACTTGGTATTCTCCAGTTTTAATAACTAGATACAGTTTAAACGAAAAAACAAGAATTGCCTTAAGAGGAGAATATTACAATGACCCCAAGCAAATTATAATTTCGACAGGTACAATAAATGGTTTCCAAACTTATGGACTTTCTTCAAACATAGACTTTGACCTAAACGACAAAATCCGATTTAGAGTTGAGGGCAAAATGTTTCACTCAAAAGATAAAATATTTACAAATGACAACAATAATTATTCGCTAACAACTAATATAACAATCAAACTTTGACAAGATGAACGACAGCGCAACATATAAGGCTTAAACGCTGAGAAGCGAAAGCGGAACTGCGGTTTAAGATCCTGTTAAAAAGTGCTTCGGAAGACAAACACAGCTTTATTATGAGTTTTCAATAATTTTTAGGTATTCTAGAAATATATCAAGTGAAAAGTCATTCATTTTTGAGTGACTTTTCTGATTTTAACACCAAATCTATTTAATAATTAATATACTGCCGATATAGTATGAAAATTAGACAATTTTAATTGCACGGTATTGAATGCCTTTTCGGTAGTATCACAAAAAGAATTTGATCAATTGAACAGTGCGCTGGGTAATTTGGAAATATAGATTCTACTTTCAGAAAAAAGGTTATTTTTATGTTGCAAGGTTTAACTCGCTTAAATTATCGAAATGAAAAATTTGAGATTGAATTTATTGAAAGTAATTAGTCATCCGATGATTGTTGGGTTTTATACTCTTTTTGAGATGATTAAATGCAAATTAGTAACTACAGATAAAGCGAAAATATACGCAATATGCGTATAGCGATTCGTTATATACAACCCAAAACAACGATGAAAAATATTTTGACACTAATATTATTATTGACTCAAGCGAATTGCTTTTCTCAAATCAATACATTTTTTGTAAATCCTATTGAGACTGACTTAAATTATGCTGCCATTCAGGACAGCAATTTGGTTGTAAGAAATACTACAACTAATATTAATAAACTTTTTCTGTTTATAGGTGGAACAAGCAGCAATACTAAATCCTATCAGACCATAAGTAATTTTGCGGGAAACCTCGGTTACGATGTAATAAATATTTCCTATCCAAATACAGTTGCTGCAGCCAGTTTGGGTAGCAGTTCTGACAGTATGGTTTTCAATAAATACAGACAAGAAGTTTGTTATGGAACACCATTAAGTACTGATGTAGCAGTTGATACATTAAATTCTATATACACAAGGACAGTAAAACTCTTAAACTATTTGAATTCAACATATCCAACCCAAAATTGGAATCAATATTTAATTAACCCTACTACACTCGACTGGACTAAAATCTTAGTTGGTGGGCATTCGCAAGGTGGCGGACACGCTTGTTATTTTGCTAAATTTAATAATGTTGAAAGAGTTCTTATGTTTTCAAGCCCTAATGATTATAGCAACTTTTATTCTAACTCTGCAAATTGGATAAGAACTTCAGGTAGTACCGTAATGAGCAAACATTTTGCATATCTAAATTTATTAGATGAAATAGTGCCGTTTAACAAACAATTAACCAACATTCAAGGATTGGGCCTTTACCCATTATACGATACAACGAACGTTGATATTTCAAGTTCTCCTTATAGCAATTCACATTGTTTATATACAACTCAAACTCCTGGAAATGCTATTCTTTACCACAACACTACAACTAAATTCAGTTTAATAAACAATGCAGTTTGGACATATATGCTAACATCTGTAATTACAACGAACATAAATGAAGTTAAAGAAAATAGTAGCATTTCAATTTATCCTAACCCGACCTCATCAATTGTAACTATATATTCAGACGGTAATTTATTTGATAAAAAATACATTGTTCAAAATATAGCAGGACAAACTATTTTGACAGGCACACCATCAAACAATAAATTTTTTACTATCGATTTTTCACTACTGGAAAACGGAATCTATTTTGTAAATATTGACAAGAAAACATTTAAGGTTATCAAACAATAACAAGAAGTGCAGGATGTAATACCCTTTATAATTAGTAACTAGAATAAAATAAATTCGTTTACTGCCGATACAGTATCAAAATAGTTACAAGAATACTATATAAACAAAAAAAATCCTAGAAACTACCGAATAGTATTCTAGGATTTTTTGTTTTTGAAAGAACTTAAACTCCTTCTTAAAAATTATATTCTACGTCTGAAATTTTTTCAACTGGTAATAATGTTCCTCCTTTTAAACGGATGTATTTCTCTCCAGCTGCCCAAATTGTGGTACTCACCTTTTTTGGCCCTTCGTCGTCATGGAAAAAAATGGTAACTTTTGAATGGTACACATTTCCAAGAATTGCTGCGCTTAACAATTTCTGTACAACGTTTTCTTTTTGATGAATTTGTTTTTTTCTATTAAAAGACAATGAAGAGATAATTTCTTTTGTAATCGCTGTATATGTAAGAGTTTCCATAGTCGTTTGTTTTAATTCTTTTCATCAAAGTAAGAAAAACTTTTTAATTAACAATACATAAGTTATTAACAAACAAAGGGTTATATCTTCTTATTAAAATCCAAAAAATAGCAGTATTGATAGTAAATATAAGAGATTCTAGTATTATTCAACTATGACTTTACACGTTAATTACTATTTCTCATTTTTTAGTAACGGTTCACATAATGAGAAAAAAGGATACACTCTTTTTAAATTCTATATTAAAGCGGACAAATTATGATGGATTGCTTAAATTTGCATCTCAAATACTCAAACAGAATGACGCGTCAAGAACTTGTAGATCAAATTCGAATTAAAAAATCTTTTCTATGCATAGGATTAGATACAGATATTTCTAAAATTCCTACTCATTTATTAGATACAGAAGATCCTATTTTTGAATTCAACAAAGCAATTATCGACGCAACGAAAGATTTCTGTGTGGCCTATAAACCAAACATTGCTTTTTATGAATGTCACGGACCAAAAGGATGGGAGTCGTTGAAGAAAACATTGGATTATATTCCGTCGTCTATTTTCACAATTGCAGATGCTAAACGTGGAGATATAGGAAATACTTCAACCTATTATGCTAAAACATATTTCGAATATTTAAACTGTGATTCTGTAACAGTTGCCCCATATATGGGAGAGGACAGTATTACACCTTTCTTGGAATTTGAAAATAAATGGGTAATTCTACTTGCGTTAACTTCCAATAAAGGGGCGTTAGACTTTCAATTTATGACCGATACAAAAGGAGAACAATTGTATAAAAAAGTACTTCGTAAATCTTCGAAATGGGGTAACGCAGACAATATAATGTATGTAGTTGGTGCCACACGTGCAGAAGGAATAGGCGAAGTTCGAAAATTGGTGCCAGAGCATTTTTTCTTGGTTCCTGGTGTTGGTGCACAAGGCGGCTCTTTAGAAGATGTAGCAAACTATGGTTGGAATTCTGATTGTGGTTTATTAGTGAATTCTTCAAGAGGGATTTTATATGCATCCAACGGATTAGATTTTGCTGAAAAAGCAGCAGTAGAGGCTAAAAATCTACAAGAAGAAATGGCGAAAATATTAGAAGTAAAGAAATTTCTTTAAACCTATATATTCAAAAATGACACAAAACTCTACGTCGCATATTTGGAAAGGTAAATTTTCATACAATCCCATTGAATATGGAATTGTTGACGATGTGCTTTTTGAAATGTATGTAGAACTCAACGGTGAAAATTTTGAAGGAAAAGTATATGATGAAGAATTTAGAGAGTTGTGCGAAGAACTGGCTTTTGTAAAAGGGGAGGTATCCGAAACGAAAATTCATTTTGTAGTAACCTATCCTATATCCTATTCAACGGACGAAAATGATCAGGTTCAAATTGATGCTTCTAAAAAAGGGCATGATGTAATTTACAATGGCACTTTTAATCCGAATAAAGGAAGATGGGAAGGCGATTGGGAAATTCTAGAAGAAGAACCAATCGAAGGTTCAGATGATATATATCAATACCACTCAACAGGAGAGTGGGAAATGGAAAGATAATGGTAAAAATTAGAAATATTGAATTAGGAGAATTCCCGCTTTTACTTGCCCCGATGGAGGATGTGAGTGATCCACCCTTTCGCGCTTTATGTAAAAAACACGGCGCTGATTTAATGTATACCGAATTTATTTCTTCTGAAGGATTGATTCGAGATGCAGCAAAAAGCGTTCAAAAATTGGATATATACGAATATGAGCGTCCGGTTGGAATTCAAATTTTTGGATATGATATTGACAGCATGAGAACAGCAGCTGAAATTATCGAGAAAACAAACCCTGATATTATTGATATAAACTTCGGTTGTCCTGTCAAAAAAGTGACTTGTAAAGGAGCTGGAGCTGGAATGTTGCAAGATATTCCGAAATTAATCCGAATGACGGATGAAATTGTGAAAGCAACAAAATTACCTGTTACCATTAAAACGCGTTTGGGATGGGATGATAAATCGAAATTTGTTGTAGATACTTCTGAGCGATTGCAAGATGTTGGTGTTGAGGCAATTTCAATTCACGGCAGAACACGTCAACAATTATACAAAGGAGATGCAGATTGGACATTGATCGGTGAGGTTAAAAACAATCCAAGAATGCACATTCCAATTTTCGGAAATGGCGACATTACAACTCCTGAAAAAGCGGTTGAATACCGTAATAAATATGGTGTAGATGGAATAATGGTTGGTAGAGCTAGTATCGGTTATCCTTGGTTTTTCAATGAAGTAAAACACTTTATGAAAACGGGAGAACATTTAGCTGCACCAGGAGTTAGAGAACGAGTTCAAGCTACAAGAGATCACCTTCAAATGAGTGTTCAATGGAAAGGCGAAGGCTTAGGGATTAATGAAATGAAACGGCACTATACAAATTATTTTAAAGGAATTGCTCATTTCAAAGAACACCGTTTAAAATTAGTATCAACGTATGATCTTCAAGAAATATTAGATATTCTATCCATGCTAGAAGATAACGCAGATGATTTTATATTTGCTTAAAACTTCCCGACAAATTTTACAAGCAATTTCGTAATATCCTCATATTCAATGAAACTCAGGTTTTCGTAGGTGTCAAAAACATCGTGGTAATTTTTATTTGGACCTTGGGTGTAAATGAAGAATGCAGGAACTCCTTTTGTAGTAAACCAATAATGATCTGAATTTTTGGTTGGACCTCTTTTTTTAACAATTGAGAGCAATTTAAATTCTTCATTAATCGACTGAAGTTGAGTAAATTGGGCTTCATGTTCAGTTGCATTTACTACTGTAATCCCTTCTTCACCACTTCCCATAATGTCTAAATTGATAAGGAAATCCATCTTTTTCAATTGAAAAGTTGGGTACTTTACAAAATACTCTGAACCTGCTAATCCCGCTTCTTCTCCTGCAAAAGCGATGAATAAGATGTTGCAATGAGAAGGGTTTTCTTTGAAATATTTTGCCATACTTATCAGCATCGCTGTTCCACTGGCGTTGTCGTTAGCTCCAGGAAAATAAGTAGATTGACCCATTCTACCTAAATGGTCGTAATGTGCGGTAAAAACAATTGTTTTGGCTTTTTTGGTGTTTGAAGGTAAATAGGCAATCACATTATTTGCGGTATGGTTCTTCACCAAAACGGATCTTATATCAATGTGCCATTCTTTTGTTGAACTATAAATAGAATCCTGTACTTGAAAAAGAACATTTGCCAATTGATTTCTACCAACAGACCATGTAAATTTTTTATTGATTATTTCGATTACGGGAAGTATTTCAGCAATTTGTTCGGATAAACCAACCACTAATTTTAAAGTATCATTGGATGTTTTACCAAATTCTAAAACAATTGAATTATAAGGAGAAGTACCACTTTTTATTGCTTTAATCTCAGACAGTAAGAACTCTTTGTTCAGTGCACCTTTTGCCGAAATTCTTTTCGGATTCAAGGTCAACTTGCCACCATTTGAAGAAGGGTCAACCAAAAAATGAACTCCAGGAATTAATTTTTTATCTCCCAATAAAACTTCCATTTCACCTGGAAAAGTAGTTACATCAAATTTAAAAGATTGTAAGAAGTTACGTTTAACTTTTTTTAAACCTAATTTTTTAAATTCATTTGCGATAAAAACAGCAGCAATCGAGTCGCCACCATTTACATAACCTCTACCATTAAATTCTGGAGAACAAAGCGTTTTTGTTATTCTTCGAACTTCATCAATTTGTCCGAAACTTGAATGAATACTAAGTAACTGATAAAATAAAAAGAACGTAAATAATTTACGCATATCTACGAATTACTTTTTGCATAAATTCAACAACTGTTTCGCTTTCAACATCCCAATTATTTGAACAAGCAAATTCAGCCACTTTCGTTCGAGCATTTTCAGACGAATCTTGAATGTCTAATATTTTGATAGCTTCAGAAAATTGATCACTTGAACCATCATACAATTCATTGATAAATTGTAAACGTTCATTTAATCCGAAAGAACCAATCAATGAATTTATTTTGGTTACTCCAAATTGAGAAGCTAAACCGCTGTCTACCAAATTATATTTATGAATGTATTGCGCTAAATCTCCGTAACTGTAAGATGATTGTTGACCAACAACTTTCACAGGATCATTCGATACTTCAACAACTGGAATTGTTTCTATAACTTTCTCAATAACAACTTCTTGAACAAAAACAGGCACTACCTCTTCTTCAATAGGAAGTTCTTTTATTGTTTCAATTTTAGGTGAAAAGAAAGATTCTACTTTTTCAAAACTTGGAGCTGATGGACTTGGAGCTACAGGAATTACAGATTCAATAACTGGAATTGATGCTTGAAAACTTGCCTCTTGAACTTCTTTACTTTTAGCTAAAAAGCGTGCTAAATTTTCAGCATGCGCTCTTTCCACTTCAGACATTGGTTGTTCAACAAAGGATTTTTCTTCTTGAATTTTTTGTTCGTTGAAAACTGCAATCGGTGGCACTTCAACTTGAGGAATTACAACTTGAGGAGTTACAGCTCGAGGCGCTTCAATAATAGCTTCCTCTAAATCATTTCCAAAAAGACTAAATCCGAATGAAGGCTCATCTTTTACATCCATTTTAAAAAGAGGAGCTTCTTCTTCATGCACTTCTTGCTCAATTATTTTATTCTCAATAACTTCTTCTTCAATTTGAACTTCAATAATTGTTTCAATAATTGTTTCTGTAATCGTTTCAATAACTGGAATTTCTTCAGCAACAACTGGTCTCACACCAAATACTTTTTCTTCAAAAGCTTTGTAACGAAGAATTACAGCTCTTTCGTGAAGACTACCACTTAAATTTACTAATTGCTCTAACTCTTCAAGCGTTAGTTTGCCATTTTCCATCTGCTTGAACAGTATAGCAATTTCAACTAAAATATCTTCTTTTGAAACAAAACTTCCCATAACTATTTATAATTCAGTACTTTATTATTATATATAAAATTTATTCTCTCCTTGATGGCTGGAAATCTAATTCTTTATGGGATAAAAGTACATAGTAACTGATGTTGTAAAATCGGAATTCATTTTTTTTGTATTCAGCAAAATGTTGATAACCTTAAAAAGACACTTATTAATTAGAGTGTTTGTCATTCATTTTCCGTAAATTTGTTTGGACAATTTAGAAAAGATAAAATGAGTTTATTAACAGTTGGTAGTGTGGCTTTTGATGCGATTGAAACGCCTTTTGGAAAAACAGATAAAATTATTGGTGGTGCAGGAACGTATATTGCGTTATCAGCAGCATTTTTTGAGCAAAATCAGAAGATTATTTCTGTAGTTGGAGATGATTTTCCAAAAGAAATGTTGGCTACTTTGGCGTCAAAAGGAGTTGATTTAGAAGGCTTACAAATCAAAGAAGGTGAAAAAACATTCTTTTGGTCTGGTCGCTACCACAACGATATGAATACACGTGACACGTTGGTTACTGAATTAAATGTTTTAGAAAATTTTGATCCAATTATCCCTGAAAATTACCAAGGAGTTGATTATTTAATCCTTGGAAATTTAAGCCCACAAGTTCAAAGAACCGTAATTGAAAGATTGACTACCCGTCCTAAATTAATTGCGATGGATACAATGAACTTCTGGATGGATATTGCATTGGATGAATTGAAAAAAACAATCAAATTGGTGGATGTATTAATCATCAACGATGAAGAAGCACGTCAGCTTTCTGGAGAATACTCATTAGCAAAAGCGTCAAAAGTTATTCGCGAAATGGGACCTAAATATTTGATTATCAAAAAAGGAGAGCACGGAGCTTTATTGTTCAATGAAGATAAAATGTTTTTCGCACCAGCTTTACCTTTAGAAGATGTATTCGATCCAACAGGAGCTGGAGATACATTCGCAGGTGGATTTATTGGTTATTTAGCAAGTACAGATGATATTTCTTTCGACAATATGAAACGTGGAATCATCAATGGTTCTGCAATGGCTTCATTTTGTGTTGAGAAATTTGGAACAGAAAAATTATTAAACATAACAAAACAAGATATCGAAAATCGTATCGAGCAATTTGTTGCTTTGGCGAACTTTGATATGGTACAAACAACTGTAGGTTAATCTCGAATTGAGACCCTAAAAATTTCTGCATTATGGAAAAAATTACTTTTTTAGAAGAATTAAAAGCATTAACTGTTAACGAGAATATCCTTTCGGTTAGTCGTGATATTAACGAATTAAGAACACGTTTCGATGATTATGTATTGGAAGACGAACGTAAAAAACAAGTAGCTGTTTTGGAAGCAAAAGCAAATGGCGAAAAAGTGGAATACGAGCGTGAAGAAGATCCAATCAGAGATGAATTTTATAGTGTTTATTCTGAATACAAAGAAAAAAGAAAAAATGCCATAGCAGAAAAAAATGCGAAACAAGATGATTGTCTTCGTCAGAAAAAAGCGTTGATTTCTCGTCTAAGAACAATTACTGAAACGGAAGAAAATATCGGAATTGCTTTTAGTGGTTACAAAGAAATTCACGAAGCTTGGAAAATAGTAGGTGAAATTCCGAAAGAAAAAAGAGAAGAAATTCAAGCTGAATATTCTAGATTGTTGGAAGATTTCTTCTACAATATGAAAATTTACCGTGAATTGAAAGACCATGATTTACATAGAAACGAGCAAGTAAAGAAAGAATTAATTACTAAAATTCAGAATTTATTGACTGTTGAATCTACGAAAGAAGTAGAAAAAACAATCAAAACGCTTCAGAATGAATGGGAAGAAGTTGGTCCTGTTGGTCGTGATAATTGGGAAGAAATGAAGAAAACATATTTAGCAAGTGTTAGAGCTATCTATGAAAGAATCAATAAACACCACGATCAACGCAGAGCAGTTCAACAAGAAAATATCGAGAAAAAACAAATATTACTGGATAAATTAAAATCAGTTGTTTCAGATCTTACAGAATTGAAAATAACGAAATCTTGGGAAGAAAAAACGCAAGAAGTATTTGATGTTCAGAATGTTTGGAAAACAATTGGTTTTGGACCTAAAAAAGAGAACGAAGATATTTGGGCACTTTTTAGAGCTGAATGTGATCAATTTTTTGACGCTAAAAAAGGTTTTTTCGATGGGTTAAGAAGTGAATTTGATGCACTTGCTGCAACTAAACAAAAATTAATCGATCAAGCTAATGCTTTAAAAACTTCAACTGATTGGAAAGTTGCTGGTGAACAATTAATTCTTTTACAGAAAAAATGGAAAAATATTGGAAACGCTGGACAAAGAAATGAACAACGTTTATGGAAAGAATTTAGAAGTGCTTGTGATGAATTCTTTAATGCAAAAACAGCACATTTTGGGGAGCAAGATAAATTAAACGAAGCTAATTTATCTGTAAAACAAGAATTGATTGCTAAAATCGAAGGATATGTTTTACCAGAAGATAAAAAACAAGCAATCTCTGATTTAAAAGATTTTTCAAATGAATTTAACGCAATTGGTCATGTTCCGGTAGCGCATAAAGATTCAATTTACACAGCATACAAAGGAGTATTGGATAAATTATACACTGCTTTAAAACTAGAAGGACAAGAAAAAGAACAAGTGATGTTTCAAGTTCGTTTAGATACTTTTCAAGCTAGTCCGAATGCTGGTAAATTGTTAGACAAAGAAAAAATGGACTTACGCCGTCAAATTGAAACCTTAAAACAAGAGGTAACTCAATATGAAAACAATTTAGGTTTCTTCGCTAATTCTAAAGGTGCTAATGCAATGAAAGAAGAGGTAGAGAAAAAAATTGCTCAGACAAAACGTAAAATAGAAGAACATACACGCAAAATTAAGATGATTCCGAATGAATAAATTCATCAATATTTTATTATTACTTATTTCATTTCCAACGATGGTCATTGCGATCTTCGTTGGATATGATTTACCGATTGAATTTTTAAAAACATCAGGAGCAACGCTTCCATTCAAATTTGAACTCTTTTTAACCTTAGGAATCATCTATTACATCATCATTGTGCGTAGAAGTGTTCGTAGATGGATGGGGGTGAAGATGGTTGGTCAAACTGAAAAATTCAAATGGAATGTTTCCATGGGTAAAGAGCGTAAGAAGCAGGTTTATTTATACCAATGGCTTGAAGCTTTGTTGATGGGTTGTGCAGGTGTGTCATTGTATAACATTTGTCCAGACGCCTTAATCCCTGCTTCTGCATTTTGGTATGGAACGGTTGACAACATGCTTTTCTTATTGTTAGGTAAAGTAAAAAATATTTACAGAATTGGGCTTACTTCTAAAGCTGTTGTTGTAGCAGATAGAGACGTAAAAGTATTGTATTTATCTGGTTTAAGAAAAGTTACTATTCATCAACAAACTGTCTTTTTTGATTACATAAAAGACTTACAATTAACGTTCCCTTTAACGTGTATTCCAAAAGAAGATCAACGAAATTTCAAAGATTCATTGGAAGCATTATTGGATAGAGATAAAGTTTTCTTTTCGGAAGATGTGAAAAATTTGTAACGAATTTCAAACAATTGAAAAATTTTTTAACAGGATTTTTACTTTTAGTTAACAGCTATGTTTTCTCTCAAGAAATCTTATCGCACACATATCAATCAACAGGCGCTTTAGTTTCGTATTATTTTTGGGAAGAAGACAGCAATAGTTTTATCATTAATAATGAGATTGATAAGCCCTATGTTCAAAATTACAACATCATTATTTCCACTAAAAACAAACATAAACATTCGGTTTCAACACCTGAATTAAGCGCCATTATTGCTCGTTTTTCTTACGTTAAAACAGCAAAAAAAGAAAAGAATTATTTCAAAATTCAAAAAGAAAAAAAGAAAATAACCATACATTATCCTTTAATTCGAACTGAGGCTGAAAATTTAGGAAGCATCATTTATATCAAGAAAAATGAGCAATGGAAAAGTCAATCATTCTCATGCGTTAATTATTTCACGGTTACTGCAGATAATGAATGGAAACATTCTCATTCAAATGACTCAATCATCTTACCAAAAAACGATCTTACAATTCGCTCAAATGGGCAATTTTTAGTAATAACCTATTTAATGAAAAATGGCGAAATAGATAAACACAAAGTATTCAGTTATGCTGGTACAGATGTGACAGATTATATTTTAGAAAAAAAAACGATGCTCTCTCAACGGGTTTTAGTTTTCGCAAATGGGTATCGAGGTCCAACTAGCAATAAATATCAAAGTGATCATTTGGTGACCAATAAAAATCGATATTTTTATTGGTTCAAGGTTGATGATCAATTCATAGAAAGATTAAAACCATCTGAGTCCTTTTATATAGATGGAAGTATGGGTATAAATACTTCGAACCATAAAACTTTTACTGGATTTGTCGTAAGTTTTTTTCGTTCGAGATTGGTCTTTAGAAAGAATTGGTCAAAGAAAAAATTTGAGTCGCTCAACTCCTCAACAAATATAGAAGGTTTTCAAAAAAGAAAAGACCGTGGAAGAATAGCTGGAAAAGCATTTTTAACAGCTCTGTGTAATTCTCCTGCTTGTCAAAACACAAAAGACACCATTGATATTGTTTGTCACAGTATGGGCTATGCTTATGCCTTAGGCTTTATCGAAGAAATTAAAACGAAAGTAACTTTTGGAAATATGTATGTTTTGGCCGCTGAAGCAGCATGTTATGATGGGGCTGATTGGAGTCAATTTCAACAAGTTTGGCAATATGGGAGCAATTTAGACCAACCAAATCCCGACCCAATTTGGGAGCAAGATGGTGTTGCACCTCAATGCCAAGTTAAAGGTTTAGAAGTGATGTCTCCAGGAAAAGGAGGTAGAGCATTCATACCAAAAGACTGGCCTCGTAAAAATTTTATCGACAGTCATCAACCTTATAATTTTTATTGGATTTTTGAACGGATACTTCCTGGAGAAAATGGATATATTGGGAAGTAATACCTTTTATAAATAGTAGATTTCCATATTCTTTTACGTTTATATATGAATAAAACACCATAAACATTCGCTTTCAACAACTGAATTTTATTTGCAAATCCTATTTCAATGTTATCCGCAACTATAAATTTATCAACTGTGTAAGCTTCAATTTGCTTCATTGTTTTTGCTTTACCATCAACAATAAGAGCAATACGAAAATTGAGCTTTTGAATTGTGTTCAAAATCAACATCGGTGTCGTACATCTGCTCCATTATTTTTTGTAAAATTTCGGGGAACAAATCGACTACTTCTGCCATTGAAAGATTTCCGGTCTGCAATGGAAATACTCCTTCGTTGATGTTGATGAACGAAATGATACTTGCTTCTCGGGGTAATTCGTTGAAATTTACTTTGAATAAATAACAATAGATAATTAACTGTAAAACATGTTTATTTTTTAGTGATTTTGTAACTAACTCATTTACATCTACTTTCGTTTTATTGGTTGAAACGTCATTATCGATTACTTTTCCAGATTTATAATCGATAATTCTGTACTTCCCTCCTATCGAATCAATTCTGTCGACAAATCCTTTTAAACTGACTTTTTTAGTTGAACCGAAAACTTCAATCTCCAATTCTGCTCGCAATTCTCTCTCTAAACTTTCGATGAATACCAGTTCGGTTTGTTGCTCTAAAAACTCTTTCTCTTTTTTCAAAAAACGACCCGTTAATTCAACTGCCATTTTATAACTCAATAAGTTTTTACCCTTCGAAAAGGCTTCTAAATCGTTGTTAAAATGTTTCGAGAATTCTTTCTTTAATTCATATTCATAATGCTTCAACATTTCATCTATGTCAAAAGAAGTAATATTCTTAGCACTTTCATTTTTTTCACCATTAGACATAAAACGGGCAAAAGGAGTATACAACACCTCTAACACATTGTGAATGAACGTTCCAAAAGTATTGTTCTCTACTTCTTCTTCTACTTTTTCTTCCTCACCAAATTCCATAATGTATTGATAATAGAAATCGAGCGGACAAGCCGAAAACTTCTTGAGCATCGATGCAGAAGTTGAGTGAGCGAAAATCTCATCCATTCGAGCAATGATTTCTGGCGTTTTTGGAATCGTTTGATTGCTTTCTGTTTTTGCAGTTGGAGGAATGGTATAAAATCGTTTCGTTAACTTAATGTCCGTGTTTAAACGACTCAGTTCTAATTCGAGTTGCAATAAATACCTACTCGTCTCGTTGCTACCAATTTTTTCTTGAGCACTTGTATAGGTAACATACATTTTAGAACAAGAATGCAATAAGCGGTAAAAATGGTGTGCGAAAAGTCCTTGTTTTTCTCTTGGAGTTGGTAATCCGAAATAGTTTCTTAAATCCATCGGAATCATTGTTTGAATTGGATTTGTCGGAGGCATTGAACCTTCATTCATTCCCAAACAAATTATGGTTTCAAAATCCAGCAAACGCGTTTCCAACAATCCCATAATCTGTAATCCTTCTAACGGGTTACCATGATAAGCAATACTTTTTAGATTCCAATGTTGGTTAAACAATGTTTTGAAACTTCTCAAACTCATTGCAGGTAACCCTTCAGAAACAATATTTTCAAAATCAATTAAAGCAGAATCAAACCCTTGTAAAATTGCTTTTTCAAAGGCAAATTCTTCTTTTAACAACGTGTATATTTCATTGCTCAAATGACGAATAAGTCTCATTGCTTTTACGAAATCATCTTTCCAAGGTGAAAAAATCAATTGCATGAATTTATTTCCAATCGGACCAATATCTATTTTATCCAACGACAAGAAAATGCTGTTTCGACGAATGATATCATGTTCCACCGTAACTATTTTTTCTTTTTCTTCTTTCGATAAAACAGCAGAAATGAAAGGATGATTCCACAATTTCTGTAAGTCATTGAAATAGATTCCTTCTGATTTAAAACGGATTTTATTCTCTTGAATTCCAACTATGATTTCAACCCATGTTCGCAAGGCAGTATTTCGCAAGGGTAGACCTAATGTAATATTGGCTTTCCCAATTTTCTTTGGGAGATTTTTTAGTAAGGGAACAATCAAACTTTCATCGGCCAATAAGATCAATGAATTTTTAATTTCTTCTTCCTCCATTTCTTCTAAAATCGTACTCGCCACTTTCGCTTGTCCAGCCGTTTGAGCGCACTCAATTATTTCAATTTGTTTGGAAGCATGCATCAATCTATCTTCCACAAAAGACATTTCTCGAAGTCCCAATTTCACTTTTAAATCCCGTAAAAATCTTCCCGCTTCGTGACTTTCAGTATCTAAATAAAATTTATCTGCATTGATTAAAACGTGACCTCTGCCCATCTGATTCAGCTGCTTCATAATTGACATCTCAGAAGGTGAAAGCGCATTAAATCCAGCAAATAAGAAATGGCCTTCTTTGTCGTCCTTAAAAACAACATCCAAATTTTCAGCAACAAAACGGTATGCTTTTCCCATATAACAAACACCTTCTTTATCAAGAACAGCATTTAAATCGGTGTAATAAGCAGGTAAACGATCCCAAAATTCCATAAATCGTTTCTGACTTTCCGTTAAGTTTTCATTTCCAAAACTCCAGTTTTCAATCTCTTTAATATCAGCTAAATTTCTAAATAATTCTTTTGAATTCAATACATACCGATCCAACTCATCGAAATCAGAAAGCAGCATGTTTCCCCAAGTCAAGAACTCGTCAAAAGAGCGGTCTTCATCCGTTTTAGCATCTTTCAATTGAATTTCAAACAACCGTATTAAAATCCTGGTTTTATCAATAACCGTTTTATCAGATAAATTTCTTACCCAACGATCAATTGTTATCATCTTAGGCGCCAACAAGGCTTTTCCATACGCTTTAAACAACGAAGAAGCAATGTATTTCTTAGCTCGTTCGGAAGGCAAAACAATGGTTAAATGACTTAAATTTAAATCATTCTCTTTTATATAGTTGGCAATTTGGTCTGTGAATTTCATGTTTAAAATTATTCTAAATCTGATTTTTTAAACGAGCGTATATGAAGTCGTTGCGTTTGGGAAATCCATTAATTTTTCAATTTATTGATAATTCCTGTTGTTGAAAAACCTTCAACTAAAGATATTGCTTCAACTGTTCCACCGTTTTTTTTAACGATGTCTGACCCAACGATGTATTTTTTAGAAGTTTTATCCGTCTCTTCTGGATCATAGTCTGCACCTTTTACCAAAACATCAGGTTGAAGCGCTTGAATGATTTCAAATGGAGTGTCGTTATCGAATAAAACAACCATATCTATAAATCCCAAAGCAGAAAGTACAAAAGCCCTTGCTTGTTCAGAATTGACAGGTCGATCATCTCCTTTTCCTAATCGTTTAACTGAAGCATCGGTGTTAATCGCAACGATTAATTTCGTTCCTAAATCGGCAGATTTTGCAAGATAGGTTACATGTCCAGTGTGAAGAATGTCAAAACAACCATTTGTGAAAACTATTTTTTCATTTTTAATTTTCCATAATTCGATTCGTTGAATCGCTTCAGTTGTGCTTGATAGTTTCGCTTGTATGTAGTTCAGTCTTGCCATTTTCTTCTGTGAAATTTTTAGGAGTTAAAATCAAAGATATCAATCCTAAGATAATCATTAATGTTGTTTGTGAGAGCCAAATAATCCAACCTAATGCAGTACCAATTCCTAATGCTTGCTCAGGATAGTCTTTTCCAATGTAGAACGCAACAACCAAACCTACTAAAACAGGATACGTTCCAATGCCTCCATTTGTTAATACAATCCCAATTGAACCCGCTATGAATCCAAGGAAAATTCCTGACATAGGAAAATCATTTGTTTGACTCAAAGATAAAAATGGAAGCGCAAACATGAATAAATAAGCTATCCAAATTAGAAGCGTATGTCCAATATAAGCAACAGGAGATTTTAATTTAAAAATAGAGAACAATCCTGCAAAAACATCTTTTATAAAACCGATTATTTTTAAGCGTAATGCTTGTTTTTTGATGAATAAAAAACCTGCGATAACTAAACCGACGAGCAAGAATGAACTAATCAACATCTTCCAAGGAAATCCTTCTCCCTGAGTTGTTTTACCTCCAAAATCATACTTTTTAATTTGTTCTATGATTGCAAAAAAATCATCGTACCCAATATAAGCCGTAAACGCTCCTAAAGAGGCAAGAATTATAAAATCAACTGCTCTTTCTGCAATGATTGTCCCAAATGAAGTTGAAAAAGGAACTCCCTCAGAACGATACAACATTGCAGCCCTTGAAGCTTCTCCTGCTCTTGGAATAGTTAAATTAATTAAATACCCAATCATCATAGCATGATAACGGTTCCAAAAATTAGTAGAATATCCTAACGGTTCTAACGCATACTTCCAACGGTAAGCTCTTGACATAAAAGCAATTACACTCACGACTAAACCAAGTGATATCCACAAATAATTGGCTTCATGTATTGCTTTATAAAACTGAATTTCATCTTTTTCAGACATACTTGTAAAAGAATGCCAAATTAGATAAGCTCCTAATAATAAAGGTATTACAGTTTTTACAAGTGTGATTATAAATTTTTTAGACATCCTACTATTTGCATTTAATTAGTTAATCTGAAATCATAAAGTAATGCCGATAGTGTATTTTAAAATACGCCGAATTAATCGAGTAGATTGGTTTCCTCGTTTGGAAAAACCAAACATGGTTTGAAAGATTTCGCTTCTTCAAAATCCATATATCCATATCCTATAATGATAATTAAATCATCTTTGGCAACACGTCGAGCAGCTGGTCCATTCAAACAAATAGTACCACTTTTTCGATCCCCTTTAATGATGTAAGTTTCGAAACGTTCTCCATTATTGATGTTGACAATCTGAACTTTTTCCCCTTCAATTAAATTTGAAGCTTCCATTAATTCTTCATCGATTGTGATACTACCAATATAATTTAAATCAGCCTGTGTAACTTTAACACGGTGAATTTTGGATTTTACTACTTGAATAAACATGTGTATTTTTCTATAAATTCAGTAACAAAAGTAATTATAATATATTAGACTTTTCAATCTTATGTCCTTTTAAAAAAGGACTTGATATTCGATATAATTTCTTTGTCAAATGTTTTGGTAACTATCACATCTCCTACTTCAATTTCTGACGATTCTGAGATGGTTTTTCCGTTAATTGTAGTAATAGAATACCCTCTTTTTAAGACTTGAATTGGATCCATTAATTTTACGGATTGTTCCAATTGTTGTATGCTGTTTTTATGCAAATTTAACCGTGTTGAAATTACTTTTGTTAGTTGATCTATAATTCGAACCACCGCTGATTTCTCGGTACTAAACTGCTCTTTAGCGCTTCTTTTAATTGATTTTTGCGAAATATTAATGTTTTCGCGTTCTCTCATTAAAGCAAATTTCACGTTCGACTTGACGGAAGTACTCGCTGTAACTAATCGGTTTTTTGTTTCGCTTAAGCGTTGAGATGTTACGTTTTTAAATAGTTTTAATTCAGAGGTCAACGACTTATTTGAATGCTCTATTATATTTTTTGAATGTGTTTTAATTGTCTTAATACCGTCTTTTACTGGTACAGCAAATTCATGAAAAGCTTGAATTAAAAAATCACCTAATTCGGTTGGGGTAATCGCATTTCGAAAGGCTACTAATTCTGCTACTGTCATGTTAGTTGAATGTCCTATCCCTGTTAAAACGGGTAGAGGAAATTTAGCGATTGCTTTGCACAATTCAAAATTATTATAACACGATAAACCTACTTCACCTCCTCCTCCTCGAACAATTAATACAACATCAAAATGGTGTTTCACTTTTTCGATTTTTTTCAATTGTTCTTGTATCGAATCAACCGCAACATCTCCTTGTAAATAGGCTTGAAAAAGAAATGTAAAAAAAGTATAATTCCATTGATTGGTTTCGATTACTTTTCGGAAATCTGAAAGTCCTTTACTCGTATCAGCAGAAATTAAAGCGATTCGTTTTGGCAATAATGGAAAAGGCAACGATTGATTTAAATTCAATAAATTTTCTTTTTGTAAACGCACTAATGTTTCTTGACGTTCACGTTGTAATTCTCCCAACGCATAATTTGGATCGATGTCTAAAATCTGTAAACTCAATCCAAACGTTTCGTGAAAAACTATTTTCACTTGAAGCAATAAAGTCGAATCTTCTCGCAATGGTTCTTTGACGACTTCAATAAATTTTTTGTTGATTCGTTGAAAATTTTGCTTCCAAATGGAAGCCGTCATTTGAGCTAAAATCTTCCCGTCTTCTTTTTGTAGTAATTCAGGAAAACAATGTCCACTCGGAAACAAATTTAATTTATGCATCTCAGCCTTTACCCAATAAGTTTGATGATAGCGCTCTTCTATCGTTTTACGAATAGAAGAAGCAACTTGCTTGAGGGTAAATATTTGACGAGAATCTGACACTTTAATTTATTTTGAATGAAAATCAATAACTCATTTCCACAATCTTCTTCACATCAGCCGGTGTCAACGATTTATGTTCTCCTAATCCCATCCAATTTCTTGCGATAAATCGAGATTCGATTCTTTCAGCAACACCTTGATATTCAGAAGTGTACTCTGAAAGTTTTGTTTTTATGTTTAATGAATGAAAGAAAGCTTCCATTTTTTCAATTCCTGCTGTTGCTTTTTCTTCGATAGTTCCTGTTTGAACTCCAAAAACTCTTTCTGCAAATTGAGCTAACTTTATCTTTTTAGATTCGATACTATAACGGTAATGACTTGGAGCGATGATTGCCAATGTACGAGCATGATCGATTCCAAACTGAGCAGTTAATTCGTGACCAATTGCGTGAACTGCCCAATCGGTTGGAACTCCTTTTTGAATCAAGCCATTCAATGCCATTGTGCAACACCACATGTAATTTGAGGCAGCTTCGTGGTTATATGGATTTTCTAATACCAAAGGTGCTACTTCAATCAGTGTTTGTAGAATACTTTCACAAAAACGATCTTGTAAAAAAGCTTGAGTTGGATACGTCATATATTGTTCCAAAACGTGCGTAAAGGCATCTGTTATTCCATTTGCAATTTGATGCTTTGGAATGGAATGAATTGCCTGAGGATCAAGAATAGAAAACTGCGGAAATAATCCTGGACCGCCCATTCCGAATTTTTCTTGTGTTTCTTTTCTCGTAATTACTGCTCCTGAATTCATTTCTGAACCAGTTGCTGGCAGTGTTAAAACTGTTCCAAATGGCATTCCTTTTTCTGTTCGAATGAATTTAGAAATAATGTCCCACGGAGAAACCCCTTCATATAAGGCTGCGGAAGATAAAAATTTCGTTCCATCAATTACAGAACCACCCCCAACAGCTAATAGGTAGGTAATGTTTTCAGTTTTGATTATTTCTAATGCTTTTAATAAAACTTCGTATTCTGGATTCGCAGGAATACCTCCAAACTCTACCACTTCAAAATTCGACAAAGCAGTTTTTACTTGCTCGTATATTCCATTATTTTTGATACTTCCTCCACCATATAAGAGTAGAACTTTCGCATTATCAGGAATTTCAGTTGATAATTTTGAAATAGAGTCTTTTCCAAATATAATTTTCGTTGGATTATAGAATTCGAAGTTTTGCATATCGTATAGTTTTTATTGAATACTAAGGTACAATTTTTAGTAGATTCTTGAAGCTTGCTTCTCTTTTTAATTCTAACTAATTTATCATTAATAAAAGAGAAACCCGATAATAAATCTATTTATGTTTTTTTCAAGGACAAACTGTTTAATAATACTAAGAAAACACTAAATATAAATTTTTCAATTTCAAAATATTCAACTGATTCCTTTTTAAATACCAGCAAAGAAATGTCCTATAGAATCGTTTTATATTCCATTACAAATGAAATCTTTAATTACATGAAATCAACTTCAAAATCACATGAAGGATCTATGAATTTATTTTCTGAACCAGTTGGAGTTTACACAAATATTAAAAATGGAATTGGAATTTTTGGAGGTATTTCATCTCAATACTTACTCCTAAAATAAACCTTCATTGCTTCTCTTTTGAGAATAGCTTGAGAGAGTATGCTGAGAAAATTTGGCTCGGTAATCAAGCTCAAGAATTGTTTCTCTGGAATGTCGATTGTGTACAATAATTGTAGCAATCTTGTCTCTCCTGTTTTGATTATTTCTGCTACTCTTTCTTCAATGGCTAATTCAATTTTATCTTTGCTCCAAACCTCAAAAATGAAGTTTTCTGGAAATTCTAAATTGAATTTTGCGAAATCTTTATGGATTTGCTGTTGCGTTTTTAAAACGAAGTCTTCATTTGAAAAATAGGATATTAATGATTCGTCGTTCATTTAAGCAATCGAACCACCAGCAGAAAAATCTTTTTCAGGCGACATAAAACTCAACTTTCCTTCCTCGTTTTCGGCCATCAAAATCATTCCATTTGATTCAATTCCTTTGATCATTCGAGGCGCTAAATTTAACAATACACTGACTGTTTTACCAACCACTTCTTCTGGTGAATAATGTTCCGCTATTCCGGAAACTATGACTCTTTTATCGATACCTGTATCAACTAAAAGTTTCAATAATTTATCTGCTTTCTTAACTTTTTCTGCTTCTAAAATTGTTCCTAAACGAATATCTAATTTTGTGAAATCTTCAAAATTAATGGTCTCTTTTTGAGGTTCTAAAACTACTTCAACTTTAGTTTGTTCCTGTGCAATATTTTTTAATTTCTCAACTTCAGCTTCTACTAAACTGTCTTCAATTTTAGCAAATAAAATAGAAGGTATTCCAACTTTGTCTCCTGCTTTTAGAAGAGCATCTTCTCCTGCTTTTGTCCAATCTGTTGTATTGAAATTCAAAAATTCTGATAACTTTTTAGCAGTGGCAGGTAAAAATGGTTGAAGAACAATACTCAAATTTGCCGTAATTTGAAGGGCAATATTCATAATTGTTTTTAATCTTTCTGGATCCGTTTTCGCCAATTTCCAAGGTTCAGTTTCTGCCAAATATTTGTTTCCAAGTCTTGCTAAATTCATTGCTTCAGCTTGAGCATCTCTTAATTTATATAGGTAAATCGATTTAGAAATACGTTCTGGAATCGATTTAATTTCGTCCAAAACACGCTTATCTTCTTCCGTCAAATCACCTTTTTCTGGAATTTCACCTTCGTAATATTTATGCGTTAGAACCATTGCACGGTTTACGAAATTCCCTAAAATATCCGCTAATTCGCTGTTAATTCTTGTTTGAAATTCTTTCCACGTAAACTCACTGTCTTTCGATTCTGGAGCAATAGATGTTAAAACATATTTCAACTCATCTCCTTTCTCTGGATAAGCCGCTAAATATTCGTGTAGCCAAACAGCCCAGTTACGAGAAGTTGAAAATTTATCTCCTTCTAAATTCAAAAATTCGTATGCTGGAACGTTGTCTGGAAGAATTAATCCTCCATGATCTCTCAATAAAATCGGGAATATAATTGCGTGGAAAACAATATTGTCTTTCCCTATAAAATGTACTAATTTACGATCTCCTGTCCAGTAATCTTCCCATTTTTTATTGTTGTCTAAAGCCCATTGTTTGGTTGCAGAAATATATCCAATTGGTGCATCTAACCAAACATACAACACTTTTCCATCTGAATCTTTCAACGGAACTTTCACTCCCCAATCCAAATCTCTTGTCATTGCTCTTGGGTGTAATCCTCCATCAATCCAAGACATACATTGTCCGTTGACTTGATTTCTCCACAACTTTGGATCGTGCTGTTGAACGCCGTCTAATTTTCCTTCTTTAATCCATTCTCTCAACCAATCTTCGTGACGATCCATTGGTAAATACCAGTGAGAAGTTGTTTTTAAGATTGGTGTTTTACCGCTAAGTGTTGATTTAGGATTGATCAAATCTGTTGGACTTAAATCAGATCCGCATTTCTCACACTGATCTCCGTATGCAGATGGATTTGAACACTTTGGACATTCACCTGTAATATATCTATCCGCCAAAAATTGATTGTATTCTTCGTCATAATATTGTTCAGACGTTTCTTGCGTCAATTTCCCTTTTTCATGCAATACTTTAAAGAAATCTTGTGCCGTTTCGTGGTGAATAGGAGCAGAAGTTCTATGAAAAATATCAAATGAAATATCAAAATCTTTGAAAGAATCTCCGATTTGTTTGTTGTATTTATCTACTATCTCTTGAGGTGTAATCCCTTCTTTTTTAGCACGTAAAGTTATTGCCGCACCGTGTTCATCACTCCCACAAATAAACGCTACATCATGATCATTCATTCGTAAAAAACGCACAAAAATGTCAGCTGGTAGATAAACTCCAGCAACGTGACCTAAATGTAATGGTCCATTGGCATAAGGAAGTGCTGCAGTAACGGTATATTTTGCTTTACTCATAGAGATATGAAATTCTTAATTAGGCTACAAAGATAATTGGAATTTATTTGTTGTTACTTATTCCTAACAGTTCTTTGTTCGATTCTTTTTTCAAATTTTTCACCTTTGAAAATTCGTTGCACATAAATTCCTGGTGTATGAATTTCATTTGGATCTAATTCTCCTGCTGCAACTAATTCTTCCACTTCAGCGATTGTAATTTTACCTGCAGTTGCCATCATTGGATTGAAGTTTCTTGCAGTAGCTTTGAAAATAAGATTTCCTTCGGTGTCTCCTTTCCATGCTTTAACAATTGCAAAATCTGCTGTTAAAGCTTCTTCTAAAATGTGTGGTTTTCCGTTATATATTCTAACTTCTTTTCCTTCAGCAACTTCTGTTCCGTATCCGGCTGGAGTAAAAAATGCTGGAATTCCTGCACCTCCTGCTCTACATCTTTCTGCTAATGAACCTTGAGGAATTAAATCAACTTCAAGTTCTCCTGATAGCATCTGACGCTCAAATTCATCGTTCTCACCTACGTAAGAACTTATCATTTTCTTAATTTGTTTACTCTCTAATAATAGTCCTAGTCCAAAACCATCAACACCTGCATTATTTGAAATACATGTTAAATTATTTACACCTAATTTCACTAAATGTGCAATTGAATTTTCAGGAATTCCACAAAGTCCAAAACCACCAATCATTAATGTCATATCGTTTTTGATACCTACTAATGCTTCTTCTACATTATTTACAACTTTATTCATATATCTTATATTTTCAAATTAGAAATTCTCTATTTTTTAAATTCCGAAAAGATTTTCTTCTTCAGCTGTTTGTTGAGTAGCAGTTGAATCAGATTCACTTTTTGGCTCGGGTAAATACTCTCCAGAGCAACCATTTATTTGTTGATTGTAATTCTTAGGTCTTTCAAAATCTGTAGTTGAAATACCAATTTTTGGATCTTTATACACCTGCTGCATATAATAGCCATAAATCGGCATTGCTGTTCTAGAACCTTGCCCTTGTTGTGTCGATCTAAAACTTACACTTCTATCTTCAGCACCTACCCATACACCAGTTACCAAATCAGGAGTTAACCCCATGAACCAACCATCTGAATTGTTTTGTGTAGTACCTGTTTTTCCAGCTGTTGGAGCAAGAATATTTCCATAAGCAGCTCCTCCTCTCAAACGACTTCCTGTTCCTGATTGAATAACACCCTCCATCATTTTAATCATGGTATACGCAACATCTTCACTCAATACTTCTTTCGTTTCCGATTTCGCATTGTAGATTACATTTCCATTTCTATCTTCGATACGCATGATTGTCGTTGGTTCAATAAATACACCATGATTCGCAAATGTTGCTTGTGCAGCTACCATTTCATACAATGATAAATCCATTGATCCTAAACACATTGTTGGTACAATATCATCAAGACGTAAATCAATGTTCATATTTCGAAGCAATTTA
>Ga0105054_10002342_pt1 | contig 30143 bp, 27 predicted proteins | sample BON02_FD_78091 | JGI IMG/M metagenome (GOLD analysis project Ga0105054, IMG submission 78091) | Freshwater microbial communities from Lake Bonney liftoff mats and glacier meltwater in Antarctica - BON-02 (megahit assembly) | ecosystem: Environmental > Aquatic > Freshwater > Ice > Glacier...
GATACCACCGGCCCGTTCGGGCAACGATCGACTCGACAACTTGACTGCAGCATTCGCGGAACGCGTCGCCGACACACGCTGCCTCGACCGGCCATCGTGGACTCGCGCAGTCAAACCGCTGCTGATCGCATGGCATCTCGAAGGTGGCGCTCCCCGGGTGCGTGCGCATTCGGCTGCCGCCGCGCCGCCACAGTTCAGCGCACGCAACATTCACCTCGCCGAAGATTCCGTCTGGCGACGACCGCAGGGCCGAACACATGCGAGCTGACCAGCCGCTCACCTGTTCACAGATGTGTGCGCTCTTCGAGCGAATCGCTGACCGTCTCGACCCTCAGGTTCCGGTTGACATCGTGATTGCTGGAGGATCGTCGCTCGCGTACTTCGGTATACGCAACCTCACCGTCGACGTCGACGTGGTCTCCGAGATCCCAGAAGCACTCACCGACCGAGCGGCCGCGAGCGCTTCCTGACATGTCGCCGAAGATGATTCGCACCTGCTTCGACTCGCCATCCAGCCGGCTTCAGCGCTTCCAGTAGCGCACGATCACCGACTGGCTGGCGGTGGCGAGCAGCGTGCCGTCCTGGGCGAACATGTGCACGAGACCGTGCCCGAAGCCGCGTTCGACAGCGTGCACGCGGATGTCCATCAGCACCCATTCGGTCGGAACGATCCGACACACCCGCAGCGTGTTGTCGAGGCTGTTGCCGCCCGCTCGCGCACCGAGCGCCTGGCCGATACCCATCGGCACGAAGTCACCGAGGATCGCGAGCGTCGTGGCGTCGACCCCGGTGATCACGTCGGGCAATCGGGCCCACAGCATCGTCTGCCCGTCACCCTGCACACTGCCGTCGAGTTGCTCGAAGGGGCGGGCTTTGACCATCCGCTCCTCCAAGCGATCGTTGATCGTGCCGGCCATCTCGGAGAAATGCGGCCGCTCGCGACAATCCTCGGGCGGGGGGACGTCGGCGGGCATGTGCTCCCATTGCCCTGACGCCTCCATCGGACGGTCGCCGAGCGCGGCATTGACGGTCAGGATCTCCCGGTCCGCCACGTGGCAGACCGCCCGCGCCTGAGTTATCTGGTGGCCGTCGACGGCGATCGTGACGTCGATGTCGAGCACCTCGCCCGGCTTCGCATACGACAGGTACTGCGCGGTCGCCCACACACATTGGCGACCCGACGTCCCCTCCATCGCAGAGATGGCAGCACCGAGACCCGACCCTCCGAACAGGAAGTTGCCGGTGGTCGAGATGCCGTCGGTGACCGGCAGTTTCCAGCGGAACGGGTTGTGGGTGGGTTCGAGTCCGAGAAAGGTGCGTGAGTCCATGGCGATGCAGATCGTAGGCGGCACGTACAGTCCCGTCCCATGAGTTCTGACACCTGGCAGGGAGATGCAGTCGGTCTGGTCGAGGCGTTCCGAGCGGGTGAGCGGTCACCGAGCGAAGAGTTGGAGGCCACGTTCGCCGCCGTCGACGCCAGCGAGTTGAACGCCATCTGTTACGAGGATCGCGACGCCGCTCGGGCAGCCGCTCGCGCTGCGGACGTCGACCTCCCGTTCGGCGGTGTGCCTGTCGGGGTGAAGGAATTGACCCCGGTGATGGGATGGCCCGACACCGAGGCCTCGGTCCCATTGCGCGACCACATCGCCCCGCACACGGCCACGATGGTGCAACGCCTCGTCGATCGCGGCGGCGCCGTGCTGGCGGGACAGACCACAGCCAGCGAGTTCGGCGGGGTCAACCTCACACGCACCGAGCTCCACGGCGCCACCCACAATCCGTGGCAGCAGGGCAAGACGCCCGGTGGGTCGTCGGGCGGGTCGGCGTCTGCGGTTGCTGGCGGCATCTACCCGATTGCGACGGGCGGCGATGGCGGCGGATCGATCCGCATCCCGGCCGGGTTCACCGGGCTGGTCGGGCTGAAGGGAACCTTCGGGCGAATTCCTCGCGGCCCCCACGCCGAATACGGCAACCTGACCGTGTCCACCGGTGTCATGGCCCGCTCGGTTCGCGACACCGCCCGCTGGTTCGACGTCACCAACGGCCACGATGCACGCGACCCGTTGAGCCTGCCCCGGGTCGAGGGGTGGGAAGCCGATCTCGGCTCGCACTTCGACGCGCTCCGCGGTGCCCGCGTGACCGTGGTGAACGACTGGGGAGGCGCCACCGTGTCGCCGATCATGTGGGAGCTGTTGGAAGAGGCTGCGGCAGCGTTGATCGACGATGTCGGTCTGGTGAGGGTCGACGATGTCGACACCCACGTGCCGAGCATGGGTGGTGCCTGGTCGATCTCCGGGATGATCTCCATCGCCGCACAGCTCGGTGACAAGTGGCCCGACTGCGCCGACGATCTCACGCCGGAGATGCGCTTCGGGCTCGAAGCCACGGCCGGCAAGTACGACGCCACCGCTCGCGCCCGCATCGAGCGACGCCGCACCGAGGTCAACGAGGCAATGGCGCGCATCTTCGATCCGGCCGATGGCGTCGACTTCGTGATCACCGCCACCAACCCCGACATCGCATTCGACGCCGAGGGCCCGATCGCCTCGGTGTTCGGCGGCATCGAAGCCGGTGCTGGCAACAACGGACGTCTCACGTTCCCGGCCAATCTCCACGGCAACCCGGCGATCTCGGTGCCGGCCGGGTTCCTCGACGGTCTCCCGATCGGCCTGCAGATCAACGGTCGCCACTTCTCCGAGCCGCTCCTGCTCGACCTCGCACTCGCGGTGGAACGCAATCACCCCTGGCCGCTGACATCACGATCGGAGCGATGAGTCTCCGCGCGATCTGTCCGCGCGAAGACTCATCACCTCGACGGTGAGCTGTCCGAGTGCACGGGAGGTTGCACGGCGCGAATAGGTTCGACGGCATGAAGGTGGCACTCACGGTCAACGACTTCCTACGACGGGCCGAGCTCGTGTACCCCGATCGGGTGGCGATCGTCGACGAACCCGATCAGCCCGCGGAGTCGTGGGGCTCGATCACGTATCGGGAGATGGCCGAGCGGGCTCGGGCGATGGCTGCGGGGCTCGACGAGCTCGGCATCGGCGTTGGCGAGCGAGTGGCAATGGTCAGCCACAACTCGGCCAGGCTGCTCACCGCACTGTTCGGGGTGTCCGGATCGGGCCGGGTGCTCGTGCCGATCAACTTCCGCCTCGTCGCCGAGGAGGTCAAGTACATCGTCGCCCACTCCGGAGCCAGGCTGCTGCTCGTCGACCCGGAGTTGGCCGATGCGATGGCCGACGTCGAGTGCGAACGCAAGCTGATCATCGGCGCCGAGGCCGACGCGATGCTGATGAAGTTCGGAGTCGAGCCTGCGCCATGGGACGGCGACGAGGACGCCACCGCCACGATCAACTACACCTCGGGCACCACCGCTCGCCCCAAAGGTGTGCAGCTCACGCACCGCAACCTGTGGCTCAACGCCAGCATTTTCGGTTGGCACATTGGCGTGAACGACCGTGACGTATACCTGCACACACTTCCCCAATTCCACTGCAACGGCTGGGGCATGCTGTACGCCGTCACCGGGATGGGCGCCGAGCACATCATGATCCGCAAGATCGACGGCGCCGAGATCCTCCGGCGCGTCGAGGAGCACGGCGTCACGCTGATGTGCGGCGCTCCTGCCGTGTTGAACATGGTGCTCGACGCCGCCGCCACGTGGGAGGCCGACACCGGACGTCCGATCCCCGGGCGTGGTCAGGTGCGCATCGTCGTGGCGGGCGCTCCCCCGCCGACCCGCACGATCGAGCGCACCATGACCGAACTCGGCTGGGAGTTCGTGCAGATCTACGGCCTCACCGAGACCACGCCGGTGATCACGATGAACCGCGGCCGGGCCGAGTACGACGACCTCTCCCCCGCCGAACAGGCAGCCAAGCTCAACCGCGCCGGCGCGCCGGTCGTGGGTTGCACGATGGCCATCGACGACCAGGGCGAGATCCTCGCCCGAGGCAACATGGTGATGGACGGCTACTGGGACCAGCCCGACCAGACGGCCGCCGCGATCCGCGACGGGTTCTTCCACACCGGCGACGGCGGCATCATCGACCCCGACAGCTACGTCGTGATCTCCGACCGCAAGAAGGACGTGATCATCACCGGCGCCGAGAACGTGTCGTCGATCGAGGTCGAAGACGTGCTGTTCCAGCACCCCGATGTCACCGAAGTCGCCGTCATCGGCATCCCCGACGAGAAGTGGGGCGAGCTGGTCACTGCCCTCGTCGTCACGGTCCCCGGGAGTTCGCTGACCGAGGCCGAGTTGATCGCGTTCGCGAAGACCAAGCTCGCCGGCTACAAGTGCCCGAAGAAGATCGAGTTCCGCGAGGAGCTGGCACGCACCGCCACCGGCAAGCTCCAGAAGTTCAAACTACGCGAACCCTTCTGGGCCGATCAGTCCCGCCAGATCAACTGACCGCCGCCCGAGCCGGTCCGAGCCGATGAGCGAATCCACCAGATACCGGGGTTTGGCTCATCGCCCGACACGCGATCCCCAGACCGATGAGCGAATCCACCAGATACCGGGGTTTGGCTCATCGCCCGTGGCTGGTCACTCGAGGGTGGCGTAGTTGGTGCTGCGGTCGTCGGTGCGGGTGCCGACCACGGCATCCACGCACTCGGCGAGGTCGGCGAGGTACTGATCGATCACGCCGGTGTTCGAGTTGCTGATCGTGGAGTGCAGGTTGTCGGGTGGGCCCTGGCGGTCGTGGAACCAGCCCTTGGCGAGCAGCGCATCGCCGAGAGCGAACATGTCGATCTCCGGGTCGAACTGCGGATCTGATGCCATCGCCACCAGGTGGAACTGGCTGTCGCCGAGCACCCGGATGCCGTCGATCGCTGCCACCCCGGCACGGAACTGATCGGCGTTCACCAGCATCTGCCGGGTGAGGTCGACGTAGCCGTCGATGCCGAGGTGCGACATCACGGCCCACGCACATGCCATCGGCAGACCCGAGCGGGTGCCCTGCATGTTGGGTGACGCGTAGAACCCGCCGAGCCAGCCGTCGAAGACGAACGTCTGGTACGACCGCGACGCCTTGTTGCAATGCAGGATCACCGACACGCCCTTGGGCGCGTAGCCGAGCTTGTGGATGTCGGCCGAGATCGTGGTGACGCCGTCGACGCGGAAGTCCCACGGCTTCACTTCGCGGCCGAGCATCTCGACGAACGGCAGCACGAACCCGCCCATGCAGGCGTCGACGTGACAGTTCGCCCCGATCGACTTCGCCAGCGCGGCGATGGCCGGGATGTCGTCCTGCACCCCTTGCGGGTACTGCGGCGCCGAGCCGACCACCAGCACGGTGTTGTCGTTGCACAGCGCCGCCATGGCATCGACGTCGGCCGTCCAGTCGTCCTTCACCGGCGCCGTGTGCAGCTTCAACCCGAAGTTGTGCGCCGCCTTGTGGAACGCCGCGTGGGTAGATTCAGCCACGACCATCTCGGGCTCGGTGATCCCCCGCTCGATTGCGCCACGCTCACGTGCGGCGAGCACACCACACAGGATCGACTCGGTGCCGCCGCTGGTGAGGAACCCGGCCACGGCGTCGTCGCCGTGGAGCAGGCCGGCAGTCCACCCGACCACCTCGGACTGGATCTGGCCGAGCGACGGGAACGCCTTGGTGTTCAGCGCGTTCTCGTGCAGGTACAACCGGGCAGCCTGCTCGGCCACCTCGTGCACCAACGGCCCACCGTCGTAGACCATCCCGAACGTTCGGCCGTCGGCCCATTTCACGTCGTCGACGCGCTTGTGGGTGAGGTCTCGGATCACGTCGTCGACGTCACGACCGTTCTGGTGGAGAGATGCCATGGCAACCAGTGTCGCGTATCGATCAGCTCCGTAGGGTCTCGGAGATGGACATCGCCGACCTCCGCATCTTCACCGAACCCCAGCAGGGTGCCTCCTACGGCGACCTGCTCGCCGTGGCCGTGCGCGCCGAAACGCTCGGCTTCGGGGCGTTCTTCCGGAGCGATCACTTCCTCGCCATGGGCGACGGCGACGGGCTCCCGGGTCCGACCGATGCGTGGGTGACGCTCGGCGGTATCGCCCGCGAGACGTCCACGATCCGCCTGGGCACGCTCGTGACCTCGATGACGTTCCGACTTCCCGGGCCGCTGGCGATCAGCGTCGCCCAGGTCGACGACATGTCGAACGGCCGGATAGAACTCGGCCTCGGCGCCGGCTGGTATCGGCAGGAGCACGAGGCGTACGGGATCCCGTTCCCGTCGCTCGGCGAACGCTTCGACCGGCTGGAGGAGCAACTGGAGATCATCACCGGGATGTGGTCGACGCCGGTCGGCGACACGTTCGAGTCGCCTGGCGGTCACTACCCGGTCACCAACTCGCCGGCGCTGCCGAAGCCGGTGCAGTCGCCCGTACCGATCGTCATCGGTGGTGGCGGACCGAAGCGCACCCCGGCACTCGCGGCCCGGTTCGCGTCGGAGTTCAACACGCCGTTCGTGCCGGTCGACTTCTTCACGAAGCAATGCGATCGGGTGAGAGCAGCCTGCACATCGATCGACCGCGACCCGGCGACGATGGCCTTCTCTGCCGCACTGGTGGTGTGCGTCGGCGCCGACGAGGCCGACGTGGCCCGGCGGGCATCAGCGATCGGACGCGAGCCCGACGAACTGCGCACCAACGGTGTCGCCGGCACCCCCGACGAAGCGGCCGCCACCATCCGTCGATGGGCAGACGCTGGTGCCGAGCGGATCTACCTCCAGGTGCTCGACCTCGCCGACCTCGACCACCTCGACCTGATCGCCACCGGAGTCGCACCCCTCCTCACCTGATCGCGCCATACCCCACGTTTGCGTGACGTTTCGGGTGGGGCGGTCCGCCGGAAGTGCAACGCAAACGTGGTTGGGGTCAGCCGGGGAAGAATCCGCCAGCAGCCAACGCACGGTCGACGATGCCGGCGAGGCGAACCGTGTCACTCGGGTTCTCGCCGCTCACGGTGACCGCCCAGGTGACGTTGTCGGCCCGATCGAGCACCATGGCGTGTGTGCTCTCGATCGTGCCGGTGTGACCGGCCGCTCCGCCGCCATACAAGATCAGGCCCATGCCGTAGCCACGGTCCGGGGCGAGCGGGTCGTTGACCGCCGTCTTCATCGTGGTCACGGTGTCGGCTTCGAGCGGCTTCCACCCAGGCATGTCCAGATCGAGCGAATCGAAGATGGTCACGAGGTCGGTCGGCGACGCCACCCACGCACCCGCCGCGCCGAGCACCTCCATGTAGTTGCGCCCGGGCACGCTGCGATGCACCACCTCACCGGGGCCAGGGTCGTAGGTGGGAGCAAGCCGCATGCCGGAGATCCCGAGTGGTGAGAGCAACCGTTCGTACACGACCTGCTCGTACGGCTGGCCGGTGAGCTGCTCGATCAACATCCCGAGCACGCAGTAGTTCATGTTGCTGTAGCGGAAGCTCGCACCCTGCAGCGACCGGGTGACGCCGATGGCGGCCGCCTCTGCGCACGAGCCGACCTGATTGCGGAAGAACAGGCTTTCGTACTGCGGGAATCCGGAGATGTGGGTGAGTAGTTGACGCACCGTCATCTCGGCGACGCCGGCGATCGGCGACGCCGGCGATCGGCGACGACACACCCACAGCGTCGGCGACGATGCTGCCGATCGGATCGTCGAGGCCGATGAGGCCCTCCTCGACCAACTGCAACATCGTGATCGCCGTGATCGGCTTGGAGATGCTGGCGATGCGGAACTTGTCGGTGGTCCCGACGGCATCGAACGTGTCGGGGACACGAGCTCCCATTGCTGCCTGGTGGACGATCTCGCCGTCGATCGACACGGCGACGGACACGGCATCGGAACCACCGCCGAGTATCGAGCTGTTGAGCGTGGCGTCGAACGCAGCCCACCCGGTGAGGATCGGGGCCTCGGGAGCAGCAGAACCACCAGGCGGCGGGAGCGGCGCGATCGTGACGCGGTCGATGGCGTAGCCGGGGAACGGCAGCGGATCGCGTTCAGCGATGTCGAACAACTCCGTCGACGACGGCGCCGGATCCCGGGAACCATCGGACGACGGACCCTCCGACTCGGCGGTCGGCGACGAGCACGCCGCGAGCACGAGAGCGCCGACGACGCCACACGAGCGCAGGCGGCGACGAGCAGACATCTCCCCATGATGACCGTCGCAGCGGTGCCGATGGCGGCACCTGCTCGATAGCTCCCCCACCGATGGGGCAAGATCTGCGGATCTCCGACGACACGACGCTGCCCAGTGGTTCGTGGTACCTCGGTGCCGCCGCGGGTCTGGTGCCCATCGCTGCGGTGCTCTCACTCGACCCACAGGGCTGGTTCCCGTTCACCGTGGCCAAGTGGTGGGCCGTGCTGGTTGTCGTGCTGATCACTGCGACGTTCGCAACGGCGAGCGACACCCGCAGGGTCGCGCTGCCTGTCCCGACGCTCGAGCGCGTGACCGTGTGGTTGTCGGCTGGCTTGCTCGTGCTGATCGGCGTCTCGACGATCACAGCGCTCGACGGGCTGTACGCCTGGATCGGCACACCGATCCGGCATCTCGGGCTGCTGGCCTGGGTGATGTTCGCGTTGATGTTCGCCGTCGGGCGCCGCATTGGCACCGACGGCATGGCGCGACGAGCAGCCATCCACAGCACCGTCATCGCTGCAGTGACGCTCGGGATCTACTGCATGGTCGAGTTGGTGTGGCGTGCACCGGTCGAGTTCGTGTCGAACTCGTCACGGCTCGGCGGCCCGTTCGGTTCTGCTGCGTACCTGGGTGCGGCGTCTTGTCTGTTGCTGCCTGTCGCGATCGGCGTTGCGTGCGACACCGACGAGGTCCGCAGCTGGCGGCTGGTCGGGGCGGCGGGTTCGCTCACGCTCGCCATTGCCGTGCTCGGTTCGGGGAGTCGGGCGGCACTCGTGGCACTGTTGGTTGCGAGTGTCCTCGTGATCGTTGTGCGCCGCCGGCGAAGCCTCCCCGCCACAACTCGGCGGGTGGTCGTGGCGAGCATGTTCGCAGCCGTCGTCGCCGTCGGCGTAGCGATCCGAACTGGCGTGTTCGAGCGTTCAGCAGGTCTCACGTCACGTCTCGACGAGTGGCGCATCGCAACCCGGGCGATCGCCGACCACGCCGTCACCGGGGTCGGACCGGAGGGCTACCGGCTGGTGGTCGACCAGTTCGTCGACGCCGACTACGTGCGCCGATTCGGCGAGTCGACCGGCATCGACCGCGCGCACAGCGGCGTGCTCGATGTTGCGATCAGCTCAGGGGTACTTGCCGCAGTCGTGTATCTCGCACTGATCGGAACAGTCATTTCGGGCGCACTCCGGTTGGCCCGCAGAGCAAACGCACTCGACACGGGCCTCGCTGCTGCCGTGATCGCCTACGCCGTCCAGCAGCAACTGCTGTTCCCGCTCGCCGAACTCGACCCTGTGTTCTGGATGCTCGCCGGCATCGTCGTGGTCCGAGCCCGTCCAATCGCTCACTCTGCGATAGCGGTCGTGCCCGGGCGCACAACCGTGCGACGTCGCTCGGTGACCACCGCTGCCGCGGTGCTGCTCGCTACCTCCGCCGCGGTCGCCGGGGTAGTGGGAGTCCGAGCCGTGGCGGCCGACCGTCTGGCACTGGATGCCGCGAACGCAACCGACGTCGCCCTCGCGATCGACCGCGCTGAGGGCGCCACGAATCGGGCACCGTTCGACATCCGCCACCTGCTGCTGCTCGCCCGATCGCACGAGCAGGAACGTTCACTCGGCGGTGTCGACCGTGCCCTCGAATCGGTCGGCGACGCGCTCGACATCTCGCCACTGGAGCCGACATCGCTCTACGAACAGGCGCGCCTGCTCAGCCTGCGCGCAGCGATCACGGGAACTGACGACGATCGCCTCGCTGCGTCGGCGGCGTGGGAGCGAGAGCTCGAACGGGCTCCGAACTGTGCGCGCTGCCACGTCGGCGAGGCGATGGCAGCGATCGAACGCGGCAACATCGAGGCGGCGCGCCAGGCGCTGGTCGTCGCCGCGGATCTCGGCAATGACGAGGCCGTCGCTTTGCTCGAACGGATCGGCGAAGAATGATGGAACCGATCAGGGCCTTCAGACGTGTACCTCACGTGTCCGCAGTCCACCCGAGTTCGACCACCGGCGAGATTCCCGTCGTCGGCGAGATGCAGATGATGGTGATCGAGGCAGCCCCCGACTTCGACGCCTTCTATCGAAAGGCGCGACCATCGGTCGGGCGGGCGCTGGCACTCACCCTGCACGACAACGACCTGGCGACCGATGCAGTCGACGAGGCGATGGTGCGCGCCTATCAGCGATGGGACCACGTCGGTCGCCTCGACAATCCTGCCGGCTGGGTGTACCGGGTCGGCCTCAACCATGCGCGCAGCCGGCTGCGACGGTTGCTTCGACGGGTGCCCCCTCCCGCCGAAACAGCGGAATTCACCGTGGCCGACCCCGTCATTGCACTGGCGTTGGAAGAGCTGTCTGTCGATCATCGAGCCGTGGTGGTGTGCCGCCTCATGCTCGGTTGGTCGGAGACACAGACCGCCGACGCCCTCGCCATCCGCCCCGGCACGGTGAAGAGCCGTCTCAGTCGGGCCTCCACCCAACTCGAACGCCGTCTCCGCCACCTGCGCGACGCCTGAACGAATGGACCCCACCATGAACGACAACACGAACGACAACACGAACGACCAGAACCCCTCTGATCCCGCGCGGGCCGAAACCTCCCTGTCGCTCGACGCGACCACCGAGCGGCGCCTCCGCAACCATCTCACCGCCAGCGCCGAACGCGTCACACTGTCCGATCTCGAACCATCGAGCGTCCGCCACACCGCCCGCCAGCGCACGATCCGCCGCCACCGCACCCTCGTCGGCGGTGTCGCCGCGGCCACGGTGATGGGCATGGTCGTCGGCGTCCAAGCGCTGTCGGGCGGCAGCGGACCCGAGCTGCGCATGACCAACGGCCCCTCGGGCGTCAACGCCAGCGATGATGGTGCCGCTCCCGCACCGGAGCCGGCGACAGAGCCGGGCATCGACGCCGTTCCCGCTCAGCTCGGCGACCCGGCATTCGTGTGGAAAGTGATCGACCCCGGCCGGGCCAACAGCATCGTGAGTACGTTCAGCTCCGGCGGTGCAGCGTCGATTCCCGGACTCGCCGTGTCGACGTCGCCCGGGCGTTCCAACGACTACGACAACATTGCCCCGTCCATCTGGCGCACAGCCGATGGCGTGGCGTGGGAGCAGACCGAACTCGCCGCACCCTTTGCTGCGGACGGTCTCTACGGAGCCGTGTCGACCGGTGGGCACATGTTCGCACTGGGCACCGCACCTGGTGTCGCCACCAGCGAGCCGAACCCATTGACCGTCGCTGTAGCCGGACTCGACAGTACCGACTGGACCAGAGTCGAATTGCCGATCGACACCAACGCCCAAGCCTCGCTGCCGTTCGTCGAGGTCAACATCGGGAGACAGCTCAACGCGGTGGCCGACGGTGTGATCGCGGCGGTGACACCCGGCGTGGGCGTGAACGTCGCCGAGGTCGCCAAGCAGTCCGAGCTGTTCGACCTCGACCAGATGTCTGGCATGCAAGCCAACGGCATCACCGTGGTCGACGAGGGCTGCGACAGCGACCAATACATGACGGCCACCACGATCCAGATTCCGTCTGCCATCACCGTGCCAGTGGGCACCGAACCCGCTGCCGCCTCGTCCGGCGACCCGTCGAACTGCTCGACCCGTCTGCTCACGTGGGACGAACTGGGTGTGCCAGCCGAGACGGTCGATGCGATGCGCAACGAGGCCACTTCGTTCTTCCTCGTGGGTAACGACGGCACCGTCACCCCGATCGAGTCGCCAGCCCCGGGCAAGCGTCTGATCTCCGCTTCCGGCGGTCCATCGCCCGACTTCGTCGAGGTGAACCAGTTCGGCGACCAGGAGTCGACGACCGTCCACCGCTATCAGGACGGCACGTGGCAGACCATCGCCGCACCGTTCGCCAACTGGTCGCAGCCGCCGGGTCGACTCGGCGAATCCACGCTCGGCTTCGCCTGGAACGAGCAGTCACCCGAGGGCGCCTACCAGCAGGTGTTCGCCACGCTCGGCGCCGACGGGTCGTCGACCTTCAGCGACCCCTCCACACTCTTCGACCCGTTCTCGATACTGTCTCCCGGCTCCGGCGCTGCCGCATCGGGACGATGGGTCACGCCGGTCTCGGCCTCGAACGACCAGATCGCAGCGCAGGGTGGAATCGAGTTCACCATCGACGGGGTGACCGTCCGTCAAGCTTCGGCGATGGAGTCGCCCCGCTACTACGACGCCGCAACGGGCGAGCAGATCACCGACGACCGGATCGAGTACGTCGACGAGTCGCCGTCGGGCGCCATGGTGTTCCGCAACCCGACCGGCGACGAGATCGCCGAGCTGACCGGTGACGAAGTGAACTCCCGCCTCTCGCTCGATCCACAGAGCCCCGATGACTTCGGCGACTGGAGCATCCTCACCACGGCCGACGGCCTGACGTTCTCGAAGGAGTCGGTCGCCGACCTGCTCGGCCTCGAACCAGGCGCGGTGAACTACGTGCCCCGGGTGGCGAGCGATGGCACCCAGGTGTTCGTCACGGTCACCCTGAACGAACGCTACCCCGACGACTCCCGCAAGCAGGTCGTCCTCGTCGGCACCCCCATCGGCTGACGGGTTCCTGCCACAATCCCCAGGCGATGAGCGAACCCCGCAGATGTGGTGTGTTCGCTCATCGCTCGGCTACTGGTAGCTGATGTAGATGGGGGTGGGCTGCACCGACAGCGACTCCTCCGGGGTCGGGGTCGGGCGGTCCTCGTCGTAGAAGTTCTTCCAGCCGGTGAGGGCACCGGCGGGAAGGTCGGCGACCATCCGATCCCACGATCCGATCTTGAGTGCCAGGGTGCCGAAGCCGTCCATCTGGAACACGACCTGCACGTTCGGTGTCCCGCGGATGATCGCCTTGTTGGTGACCATCGACGGTGTGAACTGGTGCACGACCAGCATCTTCGGTGGGAGTGAGAACCGGCGGATCACATCGTCGAGGTAGTCGATGGTCTCGTTCACCTCGGTGCCGTCGACGGTGCCGATCCGTCCGCCGCCGGGACGCTGCGTCGGCCCGACCCGCCACTCCGGGTCGAGCGCCAGGCTGACGTTGCGCTGGGCGAGCAGCCCCTCGATCTCGCGTGCCTGCGAGGGGAACGTTGCCCGCCCGGACTGCAGATCGAGGATCACGTGCATGTCGTTGGCGCCGGCAGCATCGAGCCATGGCTGGAACGTCGAATCGGGGAACTCGTTCGAGTAGTCGCCATCGGACCCCGCCGAGGATGACGCCACCGTGGTGATGATCTCGAAGGTCGGCACGACCGGTCGACCGAACGGGGCGTACTGCGCGGCAACGGTCTTCGCCCGATCGACGGCCGCCTCGACGCCCTGTTCACCGAGCACGCCGAGCGTCGATGATCCGGGGTGGCCGTACAACGCCACATAGAGCGCTCCCGGCACCCAACCTCCCACCGGATCAGGCGGATTCAGACGCACGGCCTGGCGGGTCGCCGTTGCGGGGCGGTCGATCGGGCCGATGTCGCCTGCAGCGAGGATCGAACCAGCGGTGGCAGCGGCGCCGATGGCCCCGAGTGTGCCGACGAGCAGGCGGCGGCGAGTCAGAGCGCCGGAGGTTCGCACCCCGCGCGGCCATGGAGTCGTCCCGTTCGACACGATGCTTTCACTGTGCCCGTGTTGGTGACGTCGTAAACCGCGAGCAGCCAGACAGCGACTCAGGAGGCGGTCGGCAGATGTTGTTCGAGGACGAGGACGTCGGCAAACAGGTCGCCGTGCGCCTCGACCCGGGCGAGCACGTCGCCGGCCTCGAAGCGCAGCTCGACGCCGCTGGAGGCGCACTGCTCGACCTCGTCCCACGTCACCGGGATCGACACGGTCGGGTCGTGACGGGCACGGAGCGAGTACGGGGCGATGGTGGTCTTGTGGTGAGCATTCTGGCTCCAGTCGACGAAGACCTTGCCGGGCCGCTCGACCTTGGCCATCACGGTGGTCACCCGGCCGGGCATCTGGCGTTCCATCACCTGGCCGACGGCGAGCGCGAAGTCGGCCGTCGCCTCGTGCGTGACACCCGGAGTGTTGAGCGGCACATAGAGCTGCAGCCCCTTCGAGCCCGATGTCTTGCACCAGCCCTCGAGACCGACGGCGTCGAGCACGGTACGCACCCCGAGCGCCACTTCACAGCAGTCGACGATCGACGTCTTGGGGCCCGGATCGAAGTCGAACACCAGCGTGCGAGGGGTGTCGAGGTCGACCGCCAGGGCCATCGGGGCGTGCAACTCGATCGCCGCCAGGTTCGCCGCCCACACCATGGCGGCCGGCTCCTCGATACGGCAGTACTCGATACCGCCACGCCGGTCACCGGGTCCGAGCGCCACCGGCACCCATTCGGGACGATGCGACGGGCACCGCTTCTCGAAGAAGCCGTCGTGATCGGTACCGTCCGGATACCGCCGGAACGTGATGCATCGACCGGCGAGGTGCGGGATGATCGTCGGAGCGATGCGCAGGTGGTAGTCGACGACTTCAGCCTTGGTGAACCCCGACGGATACAACACCTTGTCGAGGTTCGTCAACCGCACGGTGCGACCATCGATGTCGACCTCGATCGGAGCGGCCATCGGACGTCGAGCTCGCCCGGTCAGGCCGACTTCTTCTTCGCTGCCGATTTCTTGGCGGGATGGCGAGTGCGGGCATCTTTCGCGGCGGCGACACTGGCTTCGAGCGCCGCCATGATGTCGACCACCTTGGGCTTCTCGGCAGCGGCCTCGGGCACCTCGAACTCTAGGCCGTCGGCCTTCATCTGGATGAGCGCCATGACCTCTTCGCGGTACTCGTCGCGGTACTTCTCCGGCTCGTAGTCGGCTTCCAGTGACGCCACGAGCGCCTCGGCCATCGCCACCTCCCGGTCGGTGACCTCGACTGACTCCAGGCCGTCGAGTTCATCGATGTCGGACGGGTCGATCACCTCATCGGCGTAGGCGAGCGTCGACATCACCAGCCGACCATCCTCGGCGCGGATGGCGGCGGTGTACTGCTTGTTGCGCATCACGAACCGTCCGATCGCCACCTTGCCGCTGGCCTCCATCGCCCGAGCGAGGAGCACGTACGGCTTCGGCGGGCCGTCGGGGGCGAGGTGGTAGGCGGTGTCGAAGTAGACCGGATCGATGTCGGCGAGGTCGACGAACTCTTCGAGATCGACCGACTTCGTGGCCACCGGCATGAACGCCTCGAGGTCGTCGGGGTCGACGATCACATAGCGGCCTTTGGAGATCTCGTAGCCCTTCACGATGTGGTCGTCGCCGACCTCCTCACCGCTTTCGGCATTCACCTTGCAGTAGCGGATGCGGGCCATGTCGCGTTCGTCGAGTTGGTTGAACGACACACTCTGGCGGCGCACCGCGTGAAACAGCTTGACCGGGATCGCCACCAACCCGAACGAGATCGTCCCACTCCACACCGGCCGTGCCATGCCAAGAGTCAACCACATCCACCTAAAAACCAAACCCGACTGACAGTCAGCCGGCGAGGACGGCGCGGGGGACGATGTCCATGCCGAAGCCGGTGAGGATCGCCAGGTAGAGCAGGCCGGTCGCGGCCATCACGGCCGAGTACGCCCGTTCCTTGAGGGCAGCCTCGGTGACGAAGATCAAGATGATCGTGGTGATCGCACACATCAGCCACATCCAGCCGAGCATGCCGCCCCATCCGTCGTCGACCGAGCCGGTGAGCACGGCGATCATGCCGGTCGGCAGCAGCATCACGACCACCTCAGCCGGCCAGATCCATTTCAACGCGGCCACCATCTCGTTGAGGAGTCGGCGCGGCAGACCGGGCTGGGTGAGGTACCAGTGCCCGAGCAGCATGGCGTCGGAGATCGCCCCGATGAACGCCGCGCCCACCAGCGTGCGAGCGAGCGCGACCGCTGGGTTACCGCCGGCGTCGAGCGCGGCGGCGATCAGCCCGATCGAACCGATGAACACCGGGACGAGATCGAGCATCGGAGGGAATTCGGGGCCGACGTCGCGATCCGATGCGGCAGCGCTCGGCTCGTCGACCGTGCGATCGATACCCGTCATCGCTGCGACACGTTCGCTGCGGCGGTCGTGTTCCGCTTGGGCGCCACTGACCCCGGCGGCCTTGCGCTTCACCGACACCGCGAGCGCCACCGCGCACGAGATCATCACGCCGACCGACGCCGCATCGCGGACCGGAACGGACCCGAACGAGAGCCCAGCCGCCAGCGCACCCGCAGCAAAGAAGAAGTAGACGGTGCGCAACAGCCAGCCGTAGCCGAGGCTGGCGATGCGGCGGCGGGTGGTGAACCAGCAGAACAACATGCCGCCGGTGGCCCATTGCAACAGCACGGTGGCGGCGTCGAGATTGATCACGCTGTCCCACGGTAACGCCGTAGCCTGACCGCGCCATGGCCTTCCCCCGCCACCCCCGAACTGTCGGCGTCCCCACCGTTCGCTCTCTCGCCATTGCGGTGGTGGCGACACTCGCACTCGCCGCCTGCGCGACCGGGCCGCGGCCGAGCTTCGACGCCGACGAGCCCGCCCAGACAGCAACCGGCGATCCGGCGATCGACGCCGTGCTCGAACGTCTCGACCGGGTCGGCCTAGAACAGTTCACCGCCGACTACACGATTCTCACCCGCCTCGGCGACAAGGAGTCGACCGCCACGGTGGTGCAGGCCGACAACAGTCGACGCTCGATCACCATCAATGCGGTGCGCTTCCTCGACGGATCCGGCACCGTTGCCACCTGCAACCTGGCCACCGCCGAGTGCGAAGCGGTGATCAACGACGCCCGCGTCAGCGACATCCAGATCACGCACGACTTCTACGGATCGAGCTTCGCCCGCCGACTGCGCGTCGACGCCGGACGAAGCCTCGCTCCCGCCCGCGGCTACACCGAATCGATCGGTGGACAGCCCGCCACGTGCGCCGACGTCCCGGTGTCGGGCGGCACCAAGATCTACTGCGCCCTCGACTCCGGACCCCTCGGCCGCTACGACGGCAACGATGTGGTCATCAACCTGGTTGCCGTGAACCCCGCCCCCGACGAGTCGAAGTTCGCCACCAGCTGACGGTCACCCCGCTGTGATGAGCGAACACACCACATCTGCGGGGTTCGCTCATCGCTCGAGGCCGTAGCGGAGCGATTCAGGGCCTCAGGCGGAGACGCTGATGAGGTCGTGATCGGAGTTGTTGAGGCGGCGAGGCCCGTCGGCGGTGGCGACCACGATGTCCTCGAGGCGCATGCCCCACTTGCCAGGCACGTAGATGCCCGGCTCGACGCTGTACGCGTGGCCGGCTTCGAGCGGGAGCGAGTTGCCCTCGACGATGTACGGGTCCTCATGCGCCTCCATCCCGATGCCGTGGCCGGTTCGGTGGATGAAGTACTCGCCGTAACCGGCATCGTCGATCACTCGGCGGGTGGCACGGTCGATGTCCTCGCACGGCGTGCCCGCCACGCCGGCAGCAACACCGACACGCTGGGCTTCGTGGAGCACCTCGTACGCCTCGGCCACATCGGCGGCGATGTCGCCGGTGAACACACACCGGGTGGTGTCGGAGCAGTAGTCGGCCATCGTGCCACCGAAGTCGCACAGCACGATCTCGTTCTCGCGGATCACACGCGACCCGGGGTGATGGTGCGGGCTCGCCGCGTTCTCACCGGCGGCCACGATCGCGAAGTTGACCACGTCGTGGCCCTCTTCGATGATCCGTCGACCGAGGTGGGCCGACACCTGGGCTTCGGTGCGTCCGACCAGTGGGATCTCTCCACGTTGCAACTCTCCAGCGATGCGGTCGACCGCGGCGGCCGCATCGGCGAGCGCGTCGATCTCGGCCTGGTCCTTGGCCATCCGCAGCGACCCGACCACGTCGACGGCCCGCGAATACTCGGCATCGGGGAGCTGCGGCAGGAGTTCGACGAGGAACCGCGCCCACATCTGGTCGCCGACCGCGATGCGCGACGAGCCCGCCGCCAACCGGGCGACGATCGCCGTCGGATCTTCGGTTTCGCCCCACGGCAGCAGGTCGAACACCCCGGGCACCTCGCTCACCCGCGGCGCTTCGAGTGCCGGGATCACCATGGTGACTGCGGCGTCTCGGGGCACCACCAGCATCGTGAGGCGCTCCAGCGGCATCGCCGTGTAGCCGGTGAGGTACGGCAGATCGTGACCGACCGACAACAGCACGGTGTCGATGTCGTGCTCGGCCATCGCGGCGCGCACCCGGGCGAGTCGATCGAGGTACACGGACGGGTCGACGTTCGGCGCGCTCATCGCCCCAGTCTGCCAGCACCCCGAGTCAGGCGCCTGCCGAGCCCTCACCACGTTTGGGTTGCATCCTCGGTGACCCGCCCCACCGAGAACATCGCGCAAACGTGGTTGGGTCGCTCAATCGAGGAGGATCGTGCTCGCCGTGGTGTCGCCTTCATGGCCGTACGAGTCTTCAGGGAACGCGCCGGGCGGGTAGATCGACTGCCATTCGCCTCCGCAGTCGCCGCCCGCCATCGACAGGTCCTGGCACACGGTCGACCGGGTGATCTTCCAGACACCGTCGACGAGCACCGCGATGCCGTAGCGGTTGTCGAAGTCGTTGCCGTTGGTGTCGATCGAATACCGGAACCACGCCTCGTCGGGTGCGGTGAACACCAACTCGGCGATCGTTGCGACGGCGCTGGCAGCACTGTCGGCGAACCCGCCCTCCTGCACCTGCTCGCGGGCCTCGGCCACGCCGGTCGGGTCGTCGATCAGATCGCTCCCCTCAGCGCCAGCGCCGATGGCGCCGTACAACTCGGTCATCGCGGCCCGGATCTCGGCCTCGGCCGCTGCTGGATCGGCGGGCTGCTCGCCCGCATCAGGCAGTGCCGGCGGTGGCGGGGTGCACGATTCGCGGAACTCGGGGTCGTCCCAGTTGCCCACGCCGTTGGAACCGAGCGTGATCGGCTCGGCGCCGCCCTCGAAGGTGAGCTCGAAACTCGGGCTCGGATCCTCCCAGTACGTGTAGTCGCCCTCGTCGATGGGCGTCGACACCTCACCCGGCGCGCTGAGCACGGCGATGCCGTTCTGTGGGGCGACCTCGTCGGTCGACCCGTCGGCGAACGCCGCTCGGACGTTGGTGGCGTCAGCCGGCGCCTGGACGACCACCACCCACTGCGGGTCGGCATCGTTGCCGCCGAGCGTGAGCCACGACACCGCACGGCCCTTGAACGCCTCGGAATACCACGGCACCCCACCGACGTCGACGATGCCGTTACCCGACATCGACACCTTGAGCTGCCCCGACTCGTAACACCACGGCGCAGGCTGCCAGTCGCCTGCACCCCAGTCGTCTTGGCGAGCGTCCTCCCAGGTCTGTCCGAGCTGCACACGGAACGCGAACCCGCTGGTCGTGGTGCGTTCGAAGAGGGTCTCCATCGGCTGCGTCCCGAACGCCGGGTACCCCTGCCCGCCCGACGACTGCATTGGGGACGTGCCGCCTCCTTCCGCCCCGTCGGCCGCCATCTCGTCCGACATGATCGCCTCCGTGGACAACGGCGCCTCGATGGTGGCCGACTCACTCGACGCCTCACTCGCCGCTTCATCTCGGGCGGCTTCCTCGCTGCCGGCGTCGATCGCGGCAGTGTCGCGATCCACGCCACGACCGATGCCGTATCCCACCCCACCGGCGGCGGCGATCAACATCGCTGCCGCGACTCCCCCGACGATGCGACGTCGCTCCCGTCGGCCGTCACCGGCGTTGTCGGCCTGTTCCATTTCGTCGAACTCGATGGTCATCGGTGTCCCCTCTCGACTGACTCACCGTCGATCACCTCGCCCGGCTTCCTCTGAGTTGGACGCCGACCAGGCCGCTGCGGTTCCCCGAGTCTTCCACAGTGCCCCAGCGCCGGGAAGAGATCCGGGGAATAGAACCGGAGCGGCGTCGTTGCAACGGGCATGGCCGACGACTCAGCTTCACACGACGCTGCCCCCGCACCGCAGCTCGACCTCTACTGGCGGCCCGGCTGTGGGTTCTGCTCGATGTTGCAGCGCAAGCTCGACAGGCTCGGCATCGACCGAGTGGAACACAACATCTGGGACGACCCGAACGACGCTGCGATCGTGCGGCAGCACGCGAATGGCAACGAGACGGTGCCGACCATCGTGATCGGCGACCGGGGCTTCGTGAACCCGTCGGCCGGCGAACTCGTCGCCTACCTCGCCACACGGCACCCCGAGCTACTGCCGGAGGGCTTCGAACAACCCGAGCCCGGGCTCGCCAGCCGCCTCGCCGGCAAGGTGTTCGGGTGAGCAACGCCCACTCGCCCGACTCTCGCGACTCTCGCGACTCTCGCGACTCTCGCGACTCTCGCGACTCTCGCGACTTTGCCGACCCTCGACTGGCGGGCACCGAGATCGTCGACTCGGTGATCGACACCATCGGAGAAACTCCGATGATCCGCCTCAAGCGACTCAGCGAACTCGAAGGCATCGAGTGCGTGTTCGCGATGAAGAACGAATCCACCAACCCCGGCGGGTCCGCGAAGGACCGGCCAGCGCTCGAGATGATCCTGGCCGCCGAACGCGAAGGCCTCCTGCAGCCCGGCGGCACGATCGTCGAGCCGACCAGCGGCAACACCGGCGTCGGCCTCGCCATCGTCGCTGCACAACGTGGCTACCAGTGCGTTTTCGTGATGACCGACAAGGTCGCCCCGGAGAAGATCTCGCTGCTCAAGGCGTACGGCGCCGAGGTGGTCGTGTGCCCGGTGGCCGTCGAGCCCACCGATCCGCAGAGCTACTACAACGTCGCCGAGCGCATCACCAACGAACTCGGTGCCTTTCGGCCCAACCAGTACCAGAATCCGCACAATCCAGCCGCTCACGTGATGGCCACGGGCCCCGAGATCTGGCGCCAGACCGGCGGCCGGATCACCCACTTCGTCGCCGGTGCCGGCACGTGCGGTTCGATCACCGGCGTCGCCCGCTATCTCAAGTCGATGAACCCCGACATCAAGATCATCGCCGCCGACCCCGAGGGCTCGGTGTTCTCCGGCGGCTCCGGTCGGCCGTATCTGGTCGAAGGTGTCGGCGAGGACTTCTTCCCGGCCGCGTGGGAACCCGACCTGCTCGACGACATCATCCCCATCAGCGACGAGGAGAGCTTTCTCACCGCCCGCTACGTCAGCCAGCGCGAAGGGATTCTGATCGGCGGCTCGGGCGGCATGGCCGTCGCCGCTGCGATCAAGGTCGCGAAGGCCGCCGAACCCGACGACGTGGTGGTCGTCTTCAACCCCGACTCCGGTCGCGGGTACCTGTCCCGCATCTTCGACGACGACTGGATGGCCAACTTCGGGTTCCTACGCGAGTGCGACCAGTGCGTCGGCGCAGTGCTCGACACCCGCAACGCGTCGATCGAGAACCTGCTCTACGTGAACCCGCAACAGTTGGTGTCCGAGGCGATCGAACTGATGCGCTCCACCGGCGTGAGCCAACTGCCGGTGTGCAAGAACACTCCGCCGTTCGCGGCGGCCGAGGTGTCGGGCTCGATCGACGAACTCGAGTTGATGGAGGTCATCCACCGCGATCCGAGTGTGATGTCGACCTCGGTCGAAAAAGTCATGGGTCCCAAGCTCCCCACGATCGGCGTGGGCCAGAAGGTCGAACTGGCCGTCGCGATGCTCGAGACGGCCCCTGCACTGCTGGTGCTGTCCGGCGGTCGTCCGCTCAGCGTGCTCACCCGCACCGACGTGCTCGCCTACTTCAGCGCGGTCGCCGAGGCTGCGCTCGGTGGCAGCTCCGGTACCGTTGATGTCGATGGGTGATCTCGACGACGTAACCACACGACACGGGTTCGCCACCCGGGCGATCCATGCCGGGCAGGACCCCGACCCGACCACCGGTGCGGTGGTCACGCCGATCTCGCTGTCGACCACGTTCGCCCAGGACGGTGTCGGCGGACACAAGGGATTCGAGTACTCACGCTCGGGCAACCCCACCCGCTCCGCGCTCGAAGCCCAGGTCGCCTCACTCGAAGATGCCGCCCACGGCCTCGCCTTCGCCAGCGGGCTCGCCGCCGAGGACAACATCCTGCGGCTCCTGCGGCCCGGCCAGCGGATCCTGCTCGGCAACGACGCCTACGGCGGAACGTTCCGGCTGATCTCCAAAGTGTGGGCGCCGCTGGGGTTCCCGTGGACCGCCGTCGACCTCACCGACCTCGACTTGCTGCGCGCCGACTGGCCCGACGACGTCGGCATGGTGTGGCTCGAAACGCCCACCAACCCGCTGCTGACCTGCTTCGACATCGAAGCAATCGCCGAGATCGGCCGTGCCAAGGGAGCGATCGTGGTGGTCGACAACACCTTCGCCACGCCGTACCTGCAGCAGCCGCTCACGCTCGGCGCCCACGTCGTGGTGCACTCGGCCACCAAGTACCTCGGCGGCCACAGCGACGTGATCGGAGGCTTCGCCGCCGTGAACGACGACGACCTCGCCGATCGGCTGCGCTTCACCCAGAACGCCGCTGGCGCGGTGCCCGCACCATTCGACTGCTACCTCGTGCTGCGCGGCGTCAAGACGCTCGCCGTGCGGATGGACCGCCACTGCGAGAACGCCCGCGCCATCGTCGACCTCCTCGTCGGGCACCCGGCCATCGACCGCGTGTTGTATCCGCAGCTGCCCGACCATCCCGGCCACGCCGCAGCTGCCAAGCAGATGCGCGACTTCGGTGGGATGGTGTCGTTCACCGTGAAAGCGGGAATGAACGCTGCGCTGACCGTGGCCGACTCCACCGAGGTGTTCACCCTCGCCGAATCGCTCGGCGCCGTCGAGAGCCTGATCGAGCATCCGGCGGCCATGACACACGCAGCTGCGGCCGGCTCGCCGCTCGAAGTACCCGACAACCTGGTGCGGCTCTCGGTCGGTATCGAAGACGCCGCCGACCTCGTCGCCGACCTCGAGCAGGCCCTCGACCGCATCTGATGAACCTGCCGCCCGACGTCCCTGCCACTCACGGGGTGCCTCCGCCCGAGCGACCGATCGTGGTGGCGGCCAACCGGCTCCCGGTGATGCGCACCGACGACGGCTGGACCGCCAGCCCGGGCGGGCTGGTGCGGGCACTGCTGCCGATGCTGCGAGACACCGGCGGCATCTGGGTCGGTTGGACCGGGAACTCCGACGATCACACCGAACCGTTCGAGATCGAAGGCGTCGAGCTGCACCCCGTACCGATCAGCGCCCACGAGATCGAGCTGTACTACGAGGGCTTCTCGAACGACGGGTTGTGGCCGCTCTACCACGACGCCCTGCGCGAGTCGACGTACTCCAGCGAGCAGTGGGACGCCTATGTCGCCGTCAACCAGCGCTTCGCCGAGACGCTGGCGAACGTCGCCCCGCCGAACTCCATCGTGTGGATCCACGACTACCAGCTCCAACTCGTGCCCAAGATGCTGCGCGAGCAGCGCAGCGACGTCGCCATCGGCTTCTTCCTCCACATCCCGTTCCCACCGTACGAACTCTTCTCCAGGTTGCCGTGGCGCGCCGAGGTGATCGAGGGCTTGCTCGATTGTGATCTTCTCGGGTTCCAACGCCCGAGAGACGCGGCCAATTTCGCCGCTGCCGCACATGAACTGACCAGCCTCGACGTAGACGAGGGGTCGATCCAGCATCCCGATCGATCCACCGAGCTGGGAGCGTTCCCGATCTCGATCGACGTCGGCGACGTCGAGGAGGTGGCTGCCGGTCGCGCCACCCGTCAACGGATGAGCCAGATCCGCGCCCGCCTGGGCGATCCAGAAGTGATCCTGCTCGGCGTCGATCGGCTCGACTACACCAAAGGCATCGGGCTGCGCCTCAAGGCGTTCGCCGCCCTGCTGGAATCCGGCGAACTCGACCCCGAACGCCATGTGATGGTGCAGGTGGCCACGCCGACCCGTGAGGCCGTCGAGCACTATCAGGACGAACGCCGCGAGGTCGAACGGCTCGTGGGGGCGATCAACGGCCGCTACAGCCGCATCGGGCTGCCGGTTGTTCACTACCTCTACCAGACACTCCCGTTCGACGAGCTGATCGCGCTCTACCGAGCCGGTGACGTCATGCTGGTCACGCCATTCCGCGACGGCATGAACCTGGTGGCCAAGGAATACGCAGCGTCACACATCGACGGCGACGGCGTGCTGGTGCTGTCGGAGTTCGCCGGCGCCGCCGACGAATTGACCGATGCCGTGCTGGTGAACCCCCACGACGATCGCGCACTGCAACAGGCGATCGTGACCGCCGTCGAGATGCACCGCCACGAACGTCGCAGCCGAATGGCGGGCTTGCGCGATCAGATCCGTGGGAGCGATGTACAGGGCTGGGCAGGTCTCTTCCTGTCACAACTCGCCGCTGCCGGTTCGCGGCCCACTGCTGCGGATTGAGCAGACTGTCGTCGTGGCCTCCTACGACGTCCCCGTCGACATCGCTCGCCTGGTCGCGGCCAGTCCCCGACCCTTGTTGGTCGGGCTCGACGTCGACGGCGTGCTCGCACCGATCGTCGATCACGCCGACGATGCTGTGTTGCTCGCTGGCATGGGCAGGGCGGTCGACGCTGTTGCCCGCCTGGCAGACGTTTACGTCGCCGTGGTGTCCGGACGTTCGGTCGCCGGGCTGGAACAGTTCGGGTTCGGTGACCATGTCCAGGTGATCGGCAGCCACGGCATGGAGGCCCGAGATCGAGCGATGGCACCGCTCGGCGATGAGGAACGCACCCTGCTGCAACGCCTCGACGACGCCATGGTGGCTGCGGCAGATCGGGCCGGCGACGGAGCCTGGGTCGAGCGAAAACCGGCGAGTGTCGTGTTGCACGTGCGTCAGGCCGACGAAGCCGCTGGTCCTGCAGCGATCGCCTCGCTCATTGACGCAATCACCACGATCGACGGCGCCACCACCAAGGCCGGCAGCGGGGTGCTCGAAGCGTTCGCTCGCCATGCCGACAAGGGCACCGCACTGGTCGAACTCGGCCGGCGCCTCGCCGTAGCGACGACCGTGTTCGTCGGCGACGACGTGACCGACGAGGACGCCTTCGCCCAGCTCTCCCCCACCGACATCGCCATCAAGGTCGGTGACGCCGACACGATCGCCCTGCACCGCCTCTGCGACCCCGCAGCCGTGCTCGTGTTGCTTCGCTCGCTGCAGGAGTCACGTTAGGCCCGGCACGGTGTGACAGTTCGCCGGGTGATGCTGATGGTTCAGAAGAGGGTGGACTGGCCGGCGGGTGGGGTACGGCGGATGGCGGTCCAGGGGACGTAGTGGTCCATGAACACCCACGAGCGGCGGTGGATGGCCGAGGGCCCGTAGCCGACGAGCGCCGCCTTGTGCACCGGGCACGGGTAGCCCTTGTTGGTGTCGAACGACCAGTGCGGATAGTGGGTGGCATGCGCACGCATCTCGCGGTCGCGCACCACCTTGGCCAGGATGCTGGCCGTTGCGACGCTCAGGCAGCGCAGATCGGCCTTCACCGCCAACTCGACGTTCGGCACCGACGGCGACACGAAGTCCCACTTGCCATCGGTGACCGCCACGTCGGGCGCGACGCCGAGCCCCTCGATCGCTCGGCGGGCCGCCAACTTCTGCGCGGCAGACATCCCGAGGTGGTCGCATTCCTCCTGGCTCGCCGACCCCACCGACCACGCCACACACCACTCGGTGAGCTTGTCGAACAGCGCTTCACGTTGACGCTCACTCAGCAACTTCGAGTCACGGACGCCGTTCACCCGCGTGTCACGTGGCAGGATCGCCGCACCCACCGACAACGGCCCGGCCCACGCCCCGCGGCCGACCTCGTCGATGCCCACGACCACGTCGTGGCCGCGCTCCCACATCTCTTTCTCGATGGTGCGCGTGGGGGCCCGCTTCTTCGACTGCTTCGGGCGGGCAGCGACCCGGCTCACCCGCGCCCCGTCACTGATCGCCGAGATCGATGGCCACACCGATGCGTTTCGGCTGGGGCGGCGCTGCCCACAACGCCTCACCCGAGCTGGCATCGCTCGACCACTCGGCATCGACCACCGGCGCCGAGAGCACCTGTGTCGGGCCGTGCTGCTCCCACAACACCGCCGGCCGGTCGCCGTGCCAGCGGACGGCGAACCCGACCGTGGAGCGCGGTCCGGTCGGTACGCCGTGGACCTCGAAGTTCGAGCCGAGCCAGCGACGCGGGATACCGAGCGGCAGGAGACGGCCTTCGTCGGCGATGCGCTGCTCGACCTGGGCGACGAAGCGCCCGACCGACTCGCCGCGCTGCAGATCCGAGAACGACGAGGGCTTCTCCGACGCAGAGACGGTGCAGCGCCCGTCACGCAGCCGGCGCTCGCGAATCTTGGCGATGTCGCCGGCAGCACGATCGTCGCCCGCAGACAGCGCCAGACGTTCGCAGGCGCGCAACGCCAAGTCGACCTCGGGACCATCCGACCGAGCGATCGACGCGATCGGCTCGACGATCTCGGGCATCCACGCATCAGCGTCGTCGCCGAGACGACCGAGCTCGGCGACATCGAGCAGGAACCCGATCGGGTCGAGGCCGACATCCACCGGCCCGGCGAGCAGGAGATCGCTGCGAGCTGCGGTGACCGCCTCGCCGAGACCGGCGTCGGGGAGCACGAGTCGGCTCGCCCGATGCACGATGGTTTCCCACCCGCGAACGACCGCCATCGCCGGGGCGAGCGTCGGCAACGCCCATGTGGTGAATCGTGACGGATCGTGCGGGATCGCGACTCGGATCGACGCCGTATGGGCCACCGGCAACACGATTGCACCATCGGGCAGATCGATCCCGCGAATGGGCACATCGACGGGTGGTCGCTCGGTGAGCAGCCGGGCGCCGGCGAACGCGACGGCGAACGGCAACACCGAGGCGTTCTCGATCTCGATCACGGTCAGACCGCCGGCGTCGGGCACCGACCACACCCGCTGGATCGCATCACCCTCGGGGACCTTCACCCGGGTCTCGACGACCGGCGTGCCCTCGATGCGGCGCTGACGAACGGCGGGCTCGGATGCTGGCAGGTGCCAACGATCCTCGGCGGCCACGAACCACTGCACCGTCGGCGACTCGTCGGAGTCGCGTACCGGCACCACATCACCCCACGGTGACACCCAGGCGCGGCACGGGGTTCCCGTGGCGCCGATCAACGTGAAGTCGGCGGTCTCGTCGACGTCGGTGACACCCACTGCACTCACGTATCGAACTCGCCTTTGCGGCTGCGCTGCATGAGCGCAGCGAGCGCATCCGGGGCCGGACGATGCTCGTGGCAGACGGCGACGACCTGTTCGGTGATCGGCATCTCGATACCGTACCGGCGGGCGAGGTCGAGCACGCTCGGCGACGACTTCACTCCCTCGGCGACCATGTTCATGGCGTCCAGGATCTCCTCGATCGACTTGCCCTCACCGAGTTGTAGGCCGACCTGGTTGTTGCGGCTCTGCTTCGACGAACACGTGGCGATCAGGTCACCCATGCCGGCGAGACCGGCGAACGTCTCCGGATGGCCACCCATCGCCACACCGAGGCGAGTCATCTCGGCCAGCCCGCGAGTGATCAGCGTGGCGCGGGTGTTGTCGCCGAAGCCCATGCCCTCGGCCATTCCAGCAGCGATGGCGATGACGTTCTTGACGACCCCTGCGACCTCACAGCCGACCACGTCGGCGTTGGTGTACACGCGCAGACTGGGGCGGCTGAAGATGCGCTGCAGTTCGTTGGCGATGGTGACGTCGTCGATCGCGACCACGCTGGCAGCCGGCTGGCCGCTGAGGATCTCCTTGGCGAGATTCGGGCCGGTGAGCACCGCCACCGGGTGGCCGGGCATGGCGTCGGCGGTGACCTCGCTCATCCGCTTCAGCGTGGTGCGCTCGAGGCCCTTCGACAGCGACACCACCGGCACCCACGGTCGAATGGAAGCAGCGGCCTCGACGGCAACGTCGCGGTAGCCGTGCGACGGCACCGCCATCACGACGACATCGGCGTGCGACACCGCATCGGCCAGCGAGTCGGTGGCGCGCAGAGCATCGGGCAGCGTGAAGTTCGGCAGGTATTCAGAGTTCACACCCGCGTCATTGATCTCCTTTGCGAGATCGGCCCGCCGAGCCCACAACACCGTTGGCGTGTTGACCGCAGCGAGCGCAGCGACCGTGGTGCCCCACGATCCAGCGCCGATGACTGCCACATTGATCGTCGATGCACTCATGTCCGTCCCCCCGGTGGATCTCTCCCGCAGTGTGCGATGTCGGCGCCACCTCCTGCGGCGCTGGCGTCACTGTACTGCGACGTCGACGCTCGGCCCGCTGCCCTCCTAGTGTGGCTGCGGTGCGTCTCGCCGTCCTGGTCCCGGTCAAACGATTCACGGCGGCCAAGGGCCGCCTCACCGGCGTGCTCGGCGACGCCGACCGCGCCCGCCTCGCCGAATGGATGGCCACGGGCGTCCTCGACGTGGTCGCCGAGTTCCCGACGTTCGTGGCCTGCGACGACGAGCACGTCGCAGCGTGGGCCACCCGGATGGGAGCGCACGTGATCTGGGGCGCCGGCCTCGGCCTCAACGGCGCGGTCGACGACGGCGTCGACCACATCGTCGCGGACGGCTACGACCACGTGTTGGTGAGCCACGCCGATCTTGCGCTACCGGGCGCGTTGCTCGACGTCGCTCGCGACGGGTGCATCACGCTGGTCCCCGACCGCCGTCACGACGGTACCAACGTGATGTCGTTCCCTGCAGCGCACTCGCTTCGCGCGGCTTACGGCGGCGGGTCGTTCGGACGCCACCTCGATCAGGCGCTCGCAATCGGATCCGTACCGGTCGAAGTACGTGCCGACCCCCAGCTGTCCCTCGATCTCGACACATCCCGAGATCTCGCCCACCCCCTGATCGCAAAGGTGCTCCCCTCATGGCTGCCAACGAACCCGGCCAACCCAGCCCACTGAACTCCAATGCGCCGGCCACTCCGGTCACCACCGACCTCGTCACGCCCACGTCGGCACTCGCCATCGGTGCCCACCCCGACGACGTCGAGTTCGGATGCGGTGGCCTGCTCGCCAAGTGGGCCGCGGACGGCTGCGTCGTCCACCACCTGGTGTGCACCGACGGCTCGAAGGGCACGTGGGACCCCGACGTCGACGTGGTGAAGCTCGCCGCCCGCCGCCAGGACGAGCAGCGCGAAGCCGCTCGACGTCTGGCCGGGGCGAACGCCGGCGAGGTCCGCTTTCTCGGCCGGGTCGACGGCGAGCTCGACAGCGACCTCGCGACGCGTGGCGAGGTCGCCCGCATCATCCGCGAGCTGCGACCGCAGGTGGTGTTGGGCCACGACCCGTGGAAGCGGTATCGCCTGCACCCCGATCACCGCCACGCCGGCTTCCTGGCATGCGAGGGCATCGTGGCAGCCCGAGATCCTCACTTCTTCCGCGACCACGGGCTCGCCCACCACCGCCCCGACGCGCTCCTGCTGTGGGAGGCCGATGCCCCCGATCACGCCGAGGACGTCAGCGGATTCGTCGACACCAAGCTCGATGCCTTGGCCGCCCACGAGAGCCAGTTCGAGTCGACGATGAAGGCGCTCGACGACGATCAGTTGGCGGCGTTCGGACAGCGAATCCGCAATCGCCTCGGCGACCTCGGTCGGCCGTTCGACATGAACGCCGCCGAAGTGTTCAAACTCATCGCCGACCTGTAGCGCCACGACATCCCGACGTTCACCCAGGGGATTGACCACGGGCATGCCTCGTCGTCCGCTGCTCGGCGACGAAACCGCTCACGTCTGCGGTCGGCCTGATGCAAGCGGGCGGCTGATGGCGAGTCCTGCTCGAAGGTGGTCGCACCACCCCTGCTGCAACCAGGTCGGTGGGGCCATGCCGTCGTGGCTGTGGCTCGGAGTATCAGGCCGTCGACGCGGAAAGAGGGGCCGCGAGGCCCCTCCTTCCGCATTCGGTACTGAACGAATTCAGCGCTTCTTCGGAGCTGCCTTCTTGGCAGGAGCCTTCTTCGCAGGAGCCTTCTTCGCAGGAGCCTTCTTCGCAGGAGCCTTCTTCGCAGGAGCCTTCTTCGCAGGAGCCTTCTTCGCAGGAGCCTTCTTCGC
>Ga0105054_10002343_pt1 | contig 30141 bp, 27 predicted proteins | sample BON02_FD_78091 | JGI IMG/M metagenome (GOLD analysis project Ga0105054, IMG submission 78091) | Freshwater microbial communities from Lake Bonney liftoff mats and glacier meltwater in Antarctica - BON-02 (megahit assembly) | ecosystem: Environmental > Aquatic > Freshwater > Ice > Glacier...
CTGCAGTTATACCTGAACGAGTTCGTATATAAGCTGAACCGCAGGTATTTTGGGGAACGAATCTTTGATAGGCTTGTTATTGCAAGCATTACAGCTAATGGACACTAAACGGACATACAATTTTTTTCATATTAATTTTTCAATCTCAATATCTGTACAAACATCAACTTAAAGTCTTCTTGGAAAAATAGGAAATGATTATACCTGGAATAGACAAAGCAATTGCAAAATAAACCAAGCTCATGGGAGAATAAATTCCGAGCAACAGGCCTGCAACTGATGATGCGATCATAATGGATAAGTTGAATACAGAGGACTGGACTGATGTGGCCACGTCTTTGGCAGTTTCTACCTGTCTGCTTACGGCTGCCTGTAACAAGGTTACCAACGGACCAAATGAAAGTCCCCATAAAAAGAAAGCAAAATGTCCCATCCCTTTTGTTCCTCCATACCATATAAAAATAACCATGGAGATAATCAGCAAGGCAAACATTAATATAGTCAACAGTCTCAAGTGTTTATCGGTGTATTTTATGGCCAACAACACCGAAATCAATGATCCTATTCCAAAATACAATAAGGCACTTTCAACACCTCCTGCAAGCTGAATTTCATCAACAAGACTTGTGATATACACATAGACACCATAATGTGCTATTACGCCAAGTAGCGTAAGCAGTAGCACAAGTAGAACTGCCGGTATTTTTAAGAGCGCAAATGGTGATGAACTTTTGGTAAGTTTCTCTCCTGGCATTGATGGCAATGCAAAAAAACTGATTAAAGCGATAACAATAATAAACCCTCCGAGTCCAATAAATTCTGTTCGCCAGCCATAATCATTACCAATGGAGGTCATGATAGGCATCCCAATACTAATGCCCAAAGTAGTCCCTGCCATAATTACTGCGATAGCCTTACCATGATTCTTTTCATCTACCAATCGCATTCCATAAGCAGCAATCATTGGCCACATTACCCCTGCGCAAATTCCACCGATAACTCTAAGAGCAATAATAATGGTATAATCGTAAACAAGTCCTGCGATGATATTGGAAATAGCGAACCCGCTAAGTAATATCATCAACAAATATTTGCGGTTGAATTGCATGGTCATTGAAATTAGAGGAATGGCAAAAATAGCAGAAGCTATGGCGTAGTAACCCACCAGATTGCCAGTTTGCACTTCACTGATATTTAAATCTGCCATCATTAGTGGGAGCACACCCGAAGGCATCAATTCGGACAGTATTCCTACAAAAGTCACGGACGACATCAAAATCATAATCAGCCACGGAAAAACACTTTTAGTTTGTTCCGTATAATTTTGTTTGCTCATAGTTCTATTTTTTATACATAATGAAAGTTGCCGAAGTCTTTTTGGTTTTTATGTACTAAGAAAAGTACAAAATTAAAGAGGCCTCGGCCACAGTCTTTTTTTGATATTTATGTTTTACTATTAATAAGAAAAACAGATTTAAAGATTCAAAGGAATATCATACGCCATTTCTTTACGACGGAATAAGAAATCACCATTGCGTACAGAAGCTAACACATCTACTCTTTTACGAATAGCCTCATAAACAGAACTTTCATTTAAAACGATGAAGTTCGCTGCTTTACCAACTTCTAAGCCATAACGGTCTTGAATATTTAAACAACGCGCTCCATTGTATGTGATCAAATCAAAATTCGTTTTTACTTCTTCTGGAGACATTACTTGAGCTAAGTGAATTCCATTGTCAAGAATATTCATCATATTCCCATTCCCCATAGGGTACCATGGATCGTTTATTGAATCTTGTGCAAAAGCAACATTAATTCCTGATTCTATAAATTCTTTCACTCTAGTTAATCCACGACGCTTGGGATAGGTGTCTTGACGACCTTGTAAATAGGCATTTTCAGTGGGACAAGAGATAAAGTTCATCTTGCTTTTTTTGAATAAGTCCATCATTCTAAAGGCGTATGAGTTATCTGCAGAACCAAAGGAACATGTATGACTTGCAGTAGTTCTGGTGCCGTAATCTTCCATAAGGATAAGGGCATTTAATAGCTCCACAAAACGTGAATGAGTATCATCTGTTTCATCACAATGTACATCAATCATTTTGTCGTATTTCAAAGCAAGATTAACAATATCATGAACGGATTTGTCTCCAAATTCTCTTGCAGGTTCATAATGTGGAATTCCTCCCACAACATCGGCACCCATTTTCAGCGCTTCTTCCACTAAATCACGGCCTCCCTTATACATGTACATACCTTGTTGTGGAAAGGCCACTATTTGAATATCCACGGTTTCTTTTAGATCTTCTTTCATTTCCAGCATCGCTTTTAGTGCCGTAAAGTTTGGATCTGTAACATCTATATGCGTACGGATATGTTGGACCCCTTGGGATACCTCGTCCTTTATTCCCTTCATAGCAAGTTTTTTAACGCTTTCCACAGTCAAAGTTTCTTTGAATTTTGGCCATAATTCAATGGCTTCGAACAAAGTTCCTGAACCAGCTCCCTCTTGCCCAAGTTCAGATAATGTATATACATAATCCAAGTGCAAATGTGGATCCACATAAGGTGCCATAACAAGCTTTCCGTTTAGGTCAATTTCCTCGTCACATTGAGGTAAATTCGTTCCCATATGAGTGATTTTTCCATTTTCTACAATCATTTCGGTAGCGGAATCGTTGCGATAAATTATCGCATTAAAAAACTTTTTTTTCATTTCCTTTCATTTTTATGTTGATACTTTAAATTTTATTTAATCTATTAATGCTCTTAGTCCAAGATTCGCTTAGTAAGTAAACTTTGGATATTTGTCCAATAGACAGGATATCCCTAATGGCTCCGAACAAGGTATTGTGGGTCCTGATCGTTTCGTAAAAAATATAGGGGTTGGTATGGCGTAGACGTAGTACTTTTATTAATTTTTCGAAGTGTTTTTCCATTTTTCTATTTCATAAGAACGTTGGCCCGGTTCCGATCTATATGCAAAACATTCAATGGAATAGCCTTCTACCTCATATATGTTCAGAAAGTAAAAGGAACATTTTTGTCCCGCTTACAGAACCAATGAATATCGAACAGTATTGAGGACGTGCTTTGAAAAATCGGTGAGAAGTAATTTCCTTTTGCCCATAACGATAGCTTTAAGTTAAAGGCAAATTTAGGATGTTTAAATAACCTCTGAAATGATTATGGTCAGTCGCTACAGGAAAAACCTTAGAAAGGAATTCCATTTCCTTGTCATTCCTAGATGGTCAGTGAACTTGCCCAATCGCACTAGGAATTTATTGGACGGCGCAAGGTCTGTCCAGTCAGAAAGTGCGTTCAATCAGCCAATATTGAGTGTCCCAACCTTACTCGACACAGGCTTCGTCGACAGGTTTTCTGAAACGAGTTGTGCACGGGCTGGATGAATAAACCCGCGCATCAACTTTTTATTTCTTCCAGCAACTGCCCACGTCACTTTTTATCCACATGCGGAATTACCATAAACGGAATTTCAATTTGAAACCCTATTTTTTTGATGATAGGCTCAACGAACATACGTTCGAAAAAAGTATGTTTGTTCCGCACCATGCTTAAAAGGTCCATTGCTTTCTTGGTCTGAAATTGGTTTATAGCATCGATAACTCCTTGATCGGGCAGGTCGTTAAAAACATGGTCAGTAGGTACAAGAATATCTTTTAGTTTTTGTTTGTTCCGCAATTGCTCTTCCGTTAAATCGTAACCTGAGGATATATGAATCACATCTATTGTTGACCCATACTTTTTGGAGATATTCAATAGTTGTTGCAAATTTTCCCTATTATAATCGATTTCATAATCCGTAGGAAATAGAATAGCCTTCGGGGTCTTATAAATAAAGTCGGAGGGTACAGCAATCACAGGACAAATGGTCTTATTCAAAACATGGGTGGTATTGGTGCCCAAAAGGATTTCCTTGGCCTTTGTTACTCCTTGGGTCCCCATAATGACCAAATCTGCATTTTCGTTCTTGGTCATTAAAAGAATTTCGTCGGTCAAAGTATTAAAGGCTGCCCGCATCCTAAAGATGTGTTCCGGAATTTCGAATTCATCTTGTAACCGCTGTTTTAATGCTTCCAATTGCTTCATCGCCCTCGTTTGATAGAGGTCTTCGAGTCCGTTTTGGCTTGGGCTTTGAAAGACATACTCCACTTGAAAAATTGGTGGGGTATAGGTGTGGAGTAGATAGAAGGTTGTCTCCACATCCTTATAAAGTTGTACAGCATAGCGTATAGCATTATACGCGTTCTCGGAAAAATCGGTGGGAAGGATTATTTTTTTCATATGTTCAAATTTTATGTTTTGTACTTCTAACTTTTTTTATCTAGAATTATTTTGGAGTGCCAAAAAGGGTATCTTTAACTACATACCTATTTTTGTAATTGTGGTTAAGGATAGGACAGTAAAATAGATACGATTCTCTGTTTGTCATCTTTAATTCTTCGAAAGAACTCCCTCCCAATATTTTTTGGCATACCTTAATGATGTGGTCAATCACTATGAAAATTTCGCTAGTCTCATATTAGAATATTAGACAGGCATATTTTAAAAGACTGAAAACATTATCCAGGAAATAGGTAGGCACTGAAACCGTTCGCATTGTACTTTAATTTGACGCGAAAATAAGTTTGATAAAAGCCTTACGCAATGATATTGGTCACTTCAGATTATGGATTGATGCAAATATTTATGGCGACTGATCGTAATCATTTCACATCTAGAAACAAGTATATACTTTCGCAGTAAAACAAGTAGAAGGATGTAATTCAGGATAAGGGTCAAGGAGTCATTTTGGGTATCGTTCATAGGATAAGGGCCAATTATTATGACCTCGTTGACAAAGAGAATACAGTCTGGAATTTTTAGTGTAATATCAAGAATCGGTAAAATTTCAACAGTTATGGGAACATATAAAAACACTTTCAAAAGCACCTTAAATGTAGAGGGCACAAAACTCGAAATCATCAGTCTCGAAAAAGTAGCCGAGGTATATCCACAGTTAAAAAAACTGCCGTTTTCCATTCGTATTTTATTGGAAAATGCCTTACGAAACTATGACGGTTTTTTGGTAACTGATGAACATATCGAAAACCTGATTAATTGGAATTCGAAGGGCAGCGATGCTTCCATTCCCTATAAACCGGCTCGCGTGCTCATGCAAGATTTTACTGGGGTACCGGCCGTAGTCGATATTGCCGCCATCCGTTCTGAAGCCATCCGAAAAGGTAAGGATGGAGCAAAGATTAATCCGAAAGTTCCTGTAGATCTGGTCATTGATCATTCGGTTCAGGTCGATTTTTTTGGTACCGATTACGCTTATAAAAAGAATGTGGAGTTTGAATACAAGCGTAACAGCGAACGCTACGAACTGTTAAAATGGGCACAGAACGCCTTTGAGGATTTTACTGTTGTTCCTCCAGGAATGGGTATTTGCCATCAGGTAAATTTAGAATACCTAGCAAAGGGTGTTGTTTCAAGGGATGGCTGGGCATATCCCGATACTTTGGTTGGCACTGATTCACATACCCCCATGGTCAATGGTATTGGTGTAGTAGGTTGGGGTGTTGGTGGTATTGAGGCGGAAGCGGCATTGTTAGGGCAGCCCATTTATTTTTCCAGTCCCAAGGTTATCGGTTTGGAATTAAATGGTAAACTTCAAGAAGGTATTACAGCTACCGATATGGTATTGGAAATCACGAACCGACTTCGCAAATATGGCGTAGTGGGCGATTTTGTGGAGGTGTTTGGAGCCGGTCTCGACCATTTGTCCGTACCGGATCGTGCCACCATTGCCAATATGTCTCCGGAATTTGGATGTACCATCACCTATTTTCCGATTGACGACCAGACCCTTCGGTATATGGAAAAGACCAATCGCGATCAAAAACAAATCGATTTGGTGGAACAATATTGTAAAAACAACCTCTTATGGCGAACTGGAAAAGAAAATATGGACTACTCTGATGTTATTAGGGTGGATTTGTCCACATTACAACCGTCTTTAGCAGGGCCTAAACGACCACAGGATAAAATATTGGTCAAGGATTTGAAAGACCAATTCGGAAACCTTCTAAAGGAGATGCATGGTAGGGATTATGTGCCCTTGGAAGAACGTGAAACCTGGTATGCCGAGGGTGGTTCTGGCACCCGTTTCAACAAACGATTCCGAGATAAAGAAGTTGCAGATGATGTAGAAGTAGAGGTACAGAAGGATACAGCATTGCATTCCGTTCGGATTAGCAAGGGCAATCAAGAATATGCATTAAGTGATGGCTCCATTGTTGTGGCCGCCATTACCTCCTGTACAAATACCTCCAACCCTTCGGTTATGTTGGGAGCGGGTCTGGTAGCAAAAAAAGCCATAGAAAAAGGGCTGGATGTAAAACCTTGGGTAAAGACCTCCTTGGCGCCTGGGTCAGAAGTCGTGACCAATTATTTAAGGCGTGCAGGTCTTTTACAACATCTTGAGGCATTGAAATTCCATGTGGTGGGTTACGGCTGTACCACATGTATAGGTAATTCGGGTCCCTTGCCGCCCCATATAGAAAAAGCGATAGACGAATGTGATCTTGTGGCCGCTTCGGTCTTGAGCGGAAACCGGAATTTTGAGGCTAGAATCCATCCCAAGATACGGATGAACTTCTTGGCATCGCCCATGTTGGTGGTAGCTTATGCCATTGCAGGACGTGTAGATGTCAATCTGATGGAAGAACCACTGACTCAAGACGTAAACGGACAGGACGTATATCTAAAGGATATTTGGCCCAGTCAAGAAGAAATTCAGGAGGCCATTGAAAGTGCTACGACCAAGGAAGATTATGCCAAGGAATATTCTGTAATTTTTGACGGGGAAGAACAATGGAAAAACCTACCGGCCCCCACAGGACTGGACTATGAGTGGAAAGAAGATTCCACCTATATCAAGGAAATACCGTTCTTTAAGAACATTAGCGAAACACCAGATCAGCTAAAGGACATTGCCAGCGCTAGGGTACTGATGAAGTTGGGTGACTCTGTCACAACAGATCATATTTCGCCTGCTGGCTCATTTTCTGAGGAAAGTCCGGCAGGACAATACCTTAAATCGAAAGGTATCGAGCGATCCATGTTCAATTCCTATGGTTCTAGAAGGGGCAATCACGAAGTGATGATGCGGGGCACTTTTGCCAATGTGTTCATCAAGAATGAAATAGCCTCAAAACAGGGTGGTTTTACAACCTATTTCCCCGAAAATAGGGAAATGAGTGTATACGATGCAGCTATGAAGTATATGGAAAGCGATACTCCTTTGATTGTTCTTGCGGGCAGTGAATACGGTTCCGGATCTTCGCGAGACTGGGCGGCAAAAGGAGCCAGCTTATTGGGCGTAAAAGCGGTCATTGCCAGTTCGTACGAACGAATCCACCGTTCCAATTTAGTGGGGATGGGGATTCTACCCTTGAAATTTAAAGAAGAGGAAGATGCCAACAGCTTGGGGTTATCAGGGCATGAAACCATTTCCATTACAGGGATAGCGACGGGCCTCAAACCTGGCAAAGAACTCGATGTAACCGCACGAAAGGAAGACGGGTCAGAAATCACATTCAAGGTGATCATTCGATTGGATTCAGAAATCGAAATTGAATACGTAAAGCATGGCGGTATTTTACAATATGTGCTTCGACAGTTTTTGGAGGAATAGGAGTAATATTCCTAAATGCAAATCTCAAGCCTACTTAAATTTAAAACTATGAAATATTATTTACTCAAAATAGTAAAATGTAAATATGACGAAGATTTTTCCAAAGCCTAGAACAAATGACTTCAGACATGACCTAAAGACTAAATTGTGAGTTGGATGGCGTATGATTATCAATTATATATAAACTTATTATAAATTTAAATTCGAAATAAAATGAAAACGAACATTGGAATTACAAAAGAGAATAGGGAAAAAGTAGCAGACGTACTGGCCAAATTATTAGCGGACGAATTTGTACTGTATACTAAAACATTGGGTGCACACTGGAATCTTGAAGGTCACGATTTTCATACGAAGCACCTATTCTTTGAGGAACACTACAACAGTATTAAAAAAACAATCGATAGCGTTGCGGAACGAATGCGTAAAATAGGATCGTACGCCCCTGCAACTTTAGAGCAATTTTTGGACTTGACCCATTTGACCGAAAAGTCAAACAGTGGTAATACGAGCCAGGATTATATAAAAATCCTGTTGGGAGACCACGATGCGATTATTCAGTTCATCAGGGGGAATATTTCCCAGGTGGAAGAGGAATTCGGTGATGTTGGTACAGCCGATTTCTTGACCGGACTATTGCAGGAACACGAAGAAATGGCGTGGATGCTTCGGGCTAGTATATCGAAGCAAACTGTGGACAAAAAACCACTTGGAGTATAATCCAAAATAGTGGAACTTAATTATTAAAAAGCCATCCGTCTTTAGCCTTTTTTATTAAGAAGGAAAAGCGGATGGCTTTTTTGGGATTTAATCAGGTCTATTCCGGAGCTTTTTCGTATTGCGAAATGTCTTTCGTGACAGCTTTTTTATTCTTAAACCTGCATGACCGTCTTGATTTTCATCCTTCCTTACCCTTAACAACAATAGTCCGATATGGAAATGGTATCTCGATACCTTCGGTATCAAAACGCTTTTTGATACTTTCAAAGACATCACGTTTTAGGGCAATGGAATCCCCGAAAGTCCGTGCCCATACCCATGCGCGAAGCTTTACTGAAGAGTCATCAAATTGGACAAGGGCCACCTTGACCATTGATATACCATCTTGTTTTTCAAGCTCGGTACGGTTATCGTAAATGAGAGGGTGCTTCTCGCATTCTTCCCGCATGATTGTTTTGGCCAGGTCTACATTGCTGTCGTACGAGATGCTCATCTCCACATACTCACAACATTTTTGTTCGCCCAGATCATAGTTGACCAATTTTTCTTTATTGATTATTGAATTGGGAATAACAATCATCCTATTCTTAAAATTACGAATTACGGTATGCCGTAACGTTATATCGGTTACGGTGCCTATCATGGTGTCACTTATTTCAACGACATCACCTACCTTAAAAGGTTTAAAGGAAATAATGAACAAGCCGCCGACAAGATTCGAAAGGGCCTCTTGAGAAGATACGCCTACTATAAGTGCAATCACCCCCGCTCCCCCCAGAATGGTCTGAGCAACCCCATGCAGGGATGGGATAGCCAGAAGACCAAAAAGAGCTCCTGTAATATAAATACCGTAAACCGATACATACTGTAAAAATTTAAAATTAGTAGGATCGTCACCGGTTTGGATCTTCCTTCGAATACTTCTTTTAAACCACATATTTGAGGAAGTTGCGGCCACGATTGTAATAATAGCTACAAAGCCCAAATACAATACCAGTTTAAAATGTTCGTTCATTGCAGCAAATTCTTCCTCTTCTATAAAAATGAAGGTGAGTGCAATAAGGCCGAGTACAATCCACAAGGTATTTACTACCCGCTTTACAAGATTGATGGGTGTTGTCTCAAGACTTGCAAATTTATTGAGTCTCCTCCTCAATAGCCATTTGTGCAACAAATTAGTCAATAGGTACAAGACAGCCACTGCCAAAATAATGACGGCTCCGTAGATTAGGTCCGAACTGTGGGTTTTGAAATATTCTTCCATGGGTATTAAGAAATATGTTTTCTGCGTTTTATTGGTATTTTTGATTCGTTATCCTTACTCGTGCAGTACTAGAAATGGCACTTTGGTATGGTAACTAATTTCTTCAACGGCTGGCCGAAATAAAATTTTTTGGAAAAAGTTGAGATTCTTGGCCACCATTGAAATCATATCGATGTCCCTACTTTCGGTAAAACATTGCACGGCAGTTTCAAGTTTTGTACCGGTAAGAGAGTGGAAACTATGGTCTACATCCAATAAATAATCCTGTAGAAAATCCTTGTTTTTAAGTTGTTCCTGGTTCAGTTCTTCTCCTTTTTTGGAAATATGCAAAATCCTCAGTACGGCTTTATTCATGTTTGTCATTTCTATCAAGGAATCCAAGACTTTTAGGTCATAACCTATTTGATAATCCGTAGGGAAAACGATCTCTTTTGGTCTGATATACTCCACATCTTCGGGAACGGCGAGCAGTGGGCATTTTACCTTGGTAATTACATCGCCAGTATTACTGCCTATTGTTGCTTTTTTAAGTCCTGTAGCGCCTTTGGTTCCCATAATGATAAGGTCTATATTCTTGTGTTGCACTTCACTTTTTACAGTATCGATAAAATAGTTAAAGTGTATTAGGGGAAAGAACATATGCTTTGTATTCACTGGAAGTTTTTCGATACGTTCCATCCATATGCGCATTTCACCCATACTGGTGTTCAAAAGGTTTTCTTTCAAGGTAAGGGACGTTTTTTGAATGGTAGAACTAGCACCAGAATATCCTGTTACTGGATTTACGTGCAACAAATAGAAAGTACACTTTGTATTTTGAAAAAGGTCAAGTCCATATAGGAGAGCGTTCCATGCGTTTTCAGAGAAATCGGTGGGTACAAGGATTTGTTTCATTTGGATATATTTATTAGTTTTTAATAGGGGCACCCCGATAAATATTGGGAAACATCGCCATAAAACATTTCGCTTTGATTCTGAGCAGGATTATGACTCATTTCATTGCGACCTGAATCTCGGCTTGATGCTGTAAAATTAGGCCCTCAGAGCACGATGCGAAATGATAATGGTCATGCTGGCAGCATATTCCAAGGTTTGTTTACTATACTTAACATAAGACTAAGGCTGAGAAAAGTTGTATTGCGATGAGAGAAGGGATTTTTTATTTTTTTGTGTAAAATGCTGCCGGGGGGCTGAAAGTATAGAATCTAGTTTTCGATAATCCGTTCCGGATTAAGAACTCCGTCTTATAATGCTTATCAACATTAAAGGGAGCTATAAAACAAAAAATTCCCAAAGTAATCAATCCACTTGATCAAGACCGTTAACGTCGACAATTCTAATTCTATGGTTCTCAATATCAATAAGGCCTTCTTTTTTAAAGCTCGAGAGTGTCCGTATCATGGTCTCTGTGGCCATACCCGCAACGCTGGCTAGATCGCTTCGTAGTACAAGTATGTTTCCATTGGAATCTTTTTGAAGTTTCTCGGCGAATTTTAAAAGTGTCCCAGCCGTTTTCCGTCTAACAGAGCCATAGGCCATTTCCAACAATTGTGCCTTGGCCTCAGTTAGGTTTTCTGATAGAATTTGCATCAGTTCCATCGTCAATTCGTGGTTTTCCCGCAACAATGGCTCTAGTTCTATCGTAGGGATACCCACCAATTGGGTTTTAGTCATGGCGGTGGCATATTCTTTGTGCAAGGTGTTGCTGGTAAAGGAAGTAAAGCCAAAGAAATCATCGGCCTTGTAAATTCCCGTAATCAATTCCTTCCCTTTCTGATCCAGAATATGGGTCTTTACTGTACCTTTTATAATGAGATAGACCGTGTTTGAATACGTGCCCTCTCGGTATATGTTTTCCTCTATTTCAAAATTGTACTCAGATCCGTTGTCGTCTATGAAGTTTTTAAGCTCATGAATGGTTTCCATTTTGATGCCTGAAAGCTTCCTGATACTTTTGGTGGAAGCTTCGGTATCATTGAGTATTGCCATTCGCGCCAATCGGCTTTCAATGGCACCAATAAGTTCCGTTTCCATAAAGGGTTTTGTGAGATAATCGTCCGCACCTAGGTCCATGCCCTTGCGCACATCTTTTCGTTCTGTCTTGGCAGAAAGGAATATAAAGGGAATGCTCTTGGTATGGTTATCTTGAGATAGTGTTTTCAATACCCCATAACCATCAATCTCGGGCATCATAATATCGCAGACAATTACATCTGGCATATATTCTTTAGTTATTTGAATTCCATTTTTACCATCTGCGGCAGTACGTACCTCGAAACCCGAAAGCTCTAAAAGCTCGGCCGTGGTTTCCCTTAAAACAGTGTCGTCTTCGATCAATAGGATTTTTCTCATAGGAATTAATTTTATTCTTGATAGCTATTTCCAACTATAATTACACAAATCAGTCAGTTTAACCACTAGGATAGCCTTAATTTTTATTATAGTTTCTTTATTAATAATTACAACTAGTTTTGTTATAAACTCAAATTTTTTTCTTCTGTTCGCTGCAATTTCCGGCGCCTAACGCTCTATTGGCAATTCCACTGTAAAAGTGCTGCCTTGATTTTCTGCACTTGTAAAATAGATACGTCCTCCTAAATTTTCCAAATGTGTCTTTACGATGTTTAGCCCAATACCTGTGCCTTGGGTCAAAAGCACATTTTCGGATCTGAAATACCGATCAAAAATATGCTTATGGTCTTTTTTGGAAATACCGATGCCTTCATCCTTGATTTGGAAAGTGATCTTGTCTTCCGACAAATCCACTTTTAAGTCTATTTCGGTATCCTCGGGGGAATATTTTATGGCATTGTGCAAAAGGTTGGTCAAAGTCAGGGCTACTATACGCTGGTCTTGATGTATAGTCACATCTTCAATATTGTGTGGATAGTTGATGCGTTGCCCATTTTTGAGAAGCATATTTGAGTTGTAAACGACCTCGTTTACCAGTTTACTGAGTGAAAAATCGGAAAGGTAGTACACCTCCTTACCCTTTTCCATTCGTTCAATAGAAAGAAAATCATCCAAGATATTTGTAAGGTGCTGTACACCTCCCATGATGGTCTTTAAGTGTTTTTCCCTTTTATCCTGTTGGTCCTCCCTTTGATACTTACCTACCAATGTTGCAGAGTTAAGGATGCCGCTCAAGGGAGTTTTGAACTCATGCGAGACCAAGGACAGGAATTTGCTCTTTAACTCGTTCAATTCTTTTTCCCTTTCAAGTGCTTTTTTTAACTGTTCTGTACGTTCCGCAACAGTTTTTTCCAGTTTTTGGGTATAATACTTTCGGTCCGAAATGTCAAGAATTATAGCAACGATGACCTTTTGATCGCCCAAGGTAGATGATTGCAGATGTACCTCTACGGGATAACTTGTACCGTTTTTGCGCCGGTGTACCGCCTCGTATTCCACTTTTTCCTCTTTGCCGTTGAGTAGGGGAGCTATTAACCCACGCAAATCTGCTTCCGAAAAATCAGGTTTAAGATCCAAAGGCGTAAGTTGCAGAAATTCTTCCAAGGTATAGCCCGTGTTTTTTTGGGCTCCGTAATTGGCATTCAAAAACTGTAGTTTTTCGGCATCATAAACATAAAGTTCGTTGAGCGATTCATCAAAGATCCGGATCAGATGTCCGATTTTTTGAAGGGCCATTTTTCGCTCGGTAATATCATTTTGTATACCAACAAAATGGGTGATCGTTCCATTTTCGTCTGTGATTGGATTGATGGAAACCTCGTTCCAGAACATGGTACCATCCTTTTTATAGTTCCTGAGTTGTACTTGACAGCTTTTACCTTTTGCAATGGCATAATGCATATCCCTGACACCTTGCTGGTCATTGTCCCCTGACTGTAGAAACCGACAATTTCTATTTTGAATTTCGTCCGAGGAGTATCCGGTCATTTCCTGAAATGCCGGGTTAAAATAAATGATAGGGTTGTCTTCCTTTAAGGCATCGGTAATGGTAATTCCGTTCAGAGCGGCCTCAAGGGCCGCAGTTTTCATCTGGTAGCTTTTTTCGATTTTTCGGCGTTCGGTAATGTCGATGACCAGAATAAGGGTATAAGTATTTCCATATAGCGAAAAGCGGTTCAGACTAACTTCCAACGGAAACTCATCGCCGTTCTTTCTGAGGCCAAAGAGGTTTTGATCTGCCCCGATCCTTCTTTTTTCATGTTTATGGAAATACTCCTTAAGGTACTTTTGGTGTACTTTTCTGTGGGTTTCTGGCATCAAGATTTCCAAAGGGCGGCCAACCAGTTTATTTGGTCCGTAGCAGAACAATTTGTGAGCGAGATGATTGGCGGCCACGATTCCCTGTTCCTCATTTACCACGATAATTCCTTCCGATACGGCCTCGGATAACAACATAAAAATATCACTGTTCTTTTCAAAAACATGCATAGGCTGTGAATAAATCTTTTGGCTTCTGAAATGCTTGGAATTTTGTATTGCTGTGATAATCCCTAGATATTCTTTTTTCAGATAAACTATTTGATTCCTAAAAATTATAGAATACTTCCTACTACTAAAATAAAGAATATACTCCGGTTAAAACAAGGCTTTTCCTTTATTTAGTCATTTCCTTTGGTAGACAGATTAGTTAATTTTTTTTTGAATGTAAAACTAAGTCCATCAAAATTATTGGGAACTGATATTTATCATATTGCACGCTGTCAGATGATATGCATCATGGCATGATCCAAAGGTTTTCAATAGGTTTGTGACATAACTAAAAATTGAAAATCATGAAGGATTTAGTTTACAGTACGGTTATGCCTGTAGCAAAAAAATGGTGGATCAATCTTTTGATGGGACTGCTTTTTGTTTCACTTGGTTTATGGGTTTTCATTACGCCTTTGGCCAGTTATGTTTCTTTGACCATCTTCTTCAGTCTTGCCCTGGCCACGGCCGGGGCCTTTGAAATATTCGCTTCTATTTTCTACCGAGAAGGAATCAAAAATTGGGGATGGTACTTGATCGGAGGTGTCTTTGACCTTCTAATCGGGGGGTATCTTTTGTTAAATCCGTTAACAACGATGGCCGTATTGCCTTATATATTGGCTTTTTGGATGTTATACAAAGGAGTTTTAGCAATAGGTATTTCTGTGAAATTGAACTCTTGGAATTGCCCTAGTTGGGTGTTGACGTTAGCCTATGGAATAGCAATAATGGTCTTTTCGTTATTGATTATGATATATCCTATTTTGGGCGGCACAATTATCGTTTATGCTACGGCGCTTGCCTTTTTAACTTTAGGGATGTTCAATATTTCAAGTGCATACCATTTCTATAGGATGGGAAATAGAAAATTCAAACTTCAAATACATTAAAAATTAGAGATTTTAAAATAAAAATAATGGAAAATTCAACGATAACTATTTCATACAAGATAAAAGGAGTAATTGATCAAGAACATATTAATGAATTTTTTGAACAAATGGCGGCAATCGGAAAAAAAGATCGCATGATTAATTTGGTGCTGGAAGTGTATCATATAGATGGTTTACGTAATGTAAACAAGTTCTTTTCGGAAATAAAATCGAAACAGAGTTTCCTCAAGCATTTAAGAAAGTTTGCCCTGATTGCCGATGCAGATTGGATAGGGGATCTTGGCGATTTTATCTTTTTTTTGACGCCGAATGTAGATGTGGAAGTCTTTGACCTAGATGAAAGGGAAGAGGCGAACGCATGGGTGAATGCCCCTACGAAAGAGGAAGATCAAAACTTGCAGGAAAGGGTCAAGCAAGGGTATGCACATCTGGTGCATTTATGATAAAAAATACAATTAAATAGATTAAGATAATACCCGTTAATACCTCAAATCAGGGATTTAACGGGTATAAAAGTCCTTGATGATGATATAGAATTTTAAACCAATCCGGAAATAATAGCTATCAACTCTATAATACTATACAGAGAGTGCCCATACGTTTTAAAACTTAATTTATTTTGTCGGAGTTCTTTTGCGATACGCTTTCCATGCAAGCGTAGCAGGACCTAAAACGGCATTCTCGCTTGGGGTTTTTGAGATTAGCACCTTAATCTTGCCTTTATAAGCATTGAACAGGTTTCGTTCCATGGCGGCAATGGTCGGTTTAAGAAGGATGTCACCTGCTTTGCTGAGTCCGCCCAATAGTATAAAGGCTTCGGGGTCCAGATGTGCCGCGGTGTCAGCCAATTGTATGCCAAGGGTTTCGGCGGTCTGCTCAAAAGCGCTTAGGGCGATGGCATCGCCGTCGAGGGCAGCATCGGAAATAAGCTCGCCCGTCATCTCGTCGAAACTGATGCTTCGCAGATTGGAATCCTCGGTCATCTTGGCAATCAAATCAAAGATGGTACGCCGTATTCCTGTTACCGACACATATGTCTCCAGGCATCCGTTAAGCCCACAATTGCACTGCCGCGCATTGGGATTGGAGTTTACATTGACATGGCCGATTTCAGCTGCCATGCCATGTTCGCCGATCAACAGTTCGCCATTGGTGATGATACCACCACCCAACCCAGTTCCCTAGGTAAGCACTACAAAGTTTTTCATGCCCTTTCCCAAACCGTATTCCAATTCGCCCAAAGCAGCCGCATTGGCATCGTTGGTCAAGGCGACGGGTAAATTAAATATTTTCTTTATGGACTTTACTAGTGGCACCGTTTGACCCCACCTAAAGTTGGGTGGATTCTCCATATTTCCGGATTGCGGATTGGCATTGGGTGCCCCAATTCCGATCCCGATCAGCTGTTGTCCCGAACCCAAAACCGATTTTAGGGCGTTGACCTCCCCTTCCAATTTTTTTAAAAAATCATGGAACGAAAATTTTGCTTTAGTATCAAACCTTCTTACGTTTAAAATACTCCCTGTTTTGGTTACTAACCCTAATTTGGTGTAGGTGCCTCCCAAATCGATTCCCAAGACCACTTCTTTTTCCATAGTCATTAAATTTACACAAATCAACTGAAAATAATGATAAGACCGCATGACCAGAATCATTCCGCAACAGGCTTATATGTAATATGTTTATGCCTTCAATAAAACCCATGAATCATGAGAGCGTTGGCACAATTAAAAAATCTTAAAACAGATAACTGCAAGCACACAATCGTTCGAAACCTAAGCCGCATCCTTGACATCCGTATTTTGGATATCGATATCGAAACCCGCACGATTTCCTTTCTCTATCAAAATAATTCGACTTTTGAAAAGGCAAAGCGGGAATTGTACCATATAGGTTTCCCAATTACGCAATGTACCTATCAGGAACCAAAACGAAGGACAGATTTTGTAGAATATACAGAAAGCACGGTCTCCTTTTAAAAATTAAATATCGAGATGATACAGAAAGGCAACTTATGATTCAACTGTGCCGATTTCTTGCGCATGGTTGTAGATTTCTATTTCAACCGAATAATCTCGGGCAGGCTTCCATACGGTGGTCATTGCCGTGTCCTAGATAGGCGATGTAAAAAATAGGCGACTTTGACTGGCCTCAAGATTTTTGGGCTCAAAACCCAAGCCCATTTTTAGTTAGGCAAAGTCCTTGACACATTTTTTTGATGAACAAAACTGGTACATAGGCCGTACAGATTATTCTTTCAGTATTGGAGTTTCCGAAGATTGCGATAAGTATGCACATATAGTGTGATCCTATATCAACTAGGTCGATCCCCTTCTTACAGGGGACTTTGGTGATTTGGCTAATGATTTTATAGTTCTGTACCCTTTGAGTAGTCTTGATGGGCTTGGAGAGATGGTAAGTTTGAGATAATGTCCAAACGTTTTATGACCAGCCCCATATTATATTGAGCTATGGCGAATACCGGTTATTCGCCTTTAGTAAATACAGCTTCAGAAAGCTCCATCCCAATAGCTATACAATTTTGATATTGCGCCCATTTGCCTAGGTGGGCACCGCCTGCAACTTATATTCGGAATGTTCATGAAAATCAAAAGGAAACAATATTTTATTCCTCGATCAGAGATTTGAAATAGGTTGTACCCGTTGTTTTTGGAACGCTGTTTTTCTTTTGCGTAGCTTTCTCTTTAGGTCTTTTAAAGATTCGTTCAAAGATTTTTCAAAATGGTCCGAATAGGATCTTACATAAAACCGTACCCCAGGGGCACTAACCTCTATGCTGCAGCTCTTGCCATTGCCAGTGGAATTTTTTTCTTGTTTAAAGGTGACCTCGGCTCTGACAATGGAATCAAATTTTTTTCCAAGTTTCTCCAGCTTTTGATTCACTCTGGTGTTCATCGTTTGGCTAACTGCCATTTGTATATATTCAATTCTTACAATCATTATGGTATGTTTTAAGCATTTACAAGCAATTAAAATAGGAACAAGGAAGCATCTCTTTTTATGTGAAAATACAGGCTCAATATTCTGTTATTTATTTTTTGAGAAACTATTCCATATTGTTTTTAACAAACAAATCCCTGAGATGGTAACTCCACTTTTCAAAAGTGTCTATGTTATTCCTAAGACATTTGGGATAATTCTTTTATTAAAAGACCGGGACACGCAGGAATCCCGGTCTTTCAGAGGGGTGCCGTTGGACCTACTTAAATCATTATTCTATTAAACCTTATATCAATTTATTCATAGAAAACAAGCGTATGACCGGGCACCCTTATATTGTTGCAAAGGCATTACTGCTTGGCAACCTGAAATTTCAACTTATTCCAAAGAACGTTATCCTTTTTATAACTGTAAAAATACGATAGCTAATGGACTCTTGGAATGATAATTATCAGTTGGCAGGAAGTTTCATCCTGGTTTAGGTTTAATATCTTCTTTCTCAAATGCATGATAATTTCGGCTAGTTTTAGGTTTGGAACGGTAAAGACATTATAATTTCAGAAGGTGTTTTGCATCAAAGGTATTTTAAATTGAAAAACGTCCGCAAAAAAAACATTTTACGGACGTTATAGTTAATGGATATCTATTTTAAACTCTAGATTTGCGTTTTTTCATTATTTTTTCCTCTAATTTTTTTTGAATTTTTTCTTGTCTTTTAGCCTTTAAATCTGACTTGGAGAGCTTTTTTTTAGCAGCAGCCATAATAGAATATTTAAATTTATAAATTGACCAACGAACTGACCCTATATTTGGTACTATTTTTTTACATAACGAGTAGGCCTTTCCAAAATATTTGGACAGGAAAGTGTATTGAATTTTATAAATATATAGGGTGGTTACAGGCACACTCGCGAGTGCCCGGTATTACAGAAACATAATTTTCTCTTTAATTGGTTCCATTATTAAAAAAAATAAAATATGCCCTGTGGGGACAATGTTATAACTACAGATATGTATTTTTATTCCTTCTTACCATGACCACAAAGTATTAAATGGCCTCGTTAATGCTCAGCAACGGAATACCTATTTGCGTATCCAGTTTTTTGACTAGACTTTTGTTAAACAGGTTTTGAAAGAAGCCTTTTTTTTCCCTATGCAATAGGGCCAAAATATCCGCCTGAATATGTTTCGAATAGATTTTGAGTTCTTCCTCGATATGGTTAGAGAGGATTATCTTGATTTCAATATTGTCATAATCTACCTGTTTCATGAGCGTTTCCTTGAACCATTCCATTTGGTCCTTTCCGGAGTATTGCTTTTCTGTGGCGATATGAACGATATGTATTTTCGCGTTAACGGACTTTGCCATTGGCACCAAATTTTTAATGGCTGCAATATCCGCTTCCCCAAAATTCGAGGCATAGAGCATAGTTTGGATTGGAACGCCACCTATATTGTTCGGCATAATTAGAATCGGGCAAGCCAATCTTTTCAAAAGACCTTGTGCAATATTACCTGCGAACAATCCTCTTTCCGTATGTTTGGCCTTTCTACCGATCAACGCGATGTCTGGATTTACTTCCTTCGATTTTTCAATAATACCATCCAAGACAGAATCATTACATACGACGTCTAGCCACATTCTTCCTTTGTCAAAATTTTCACCCAAATGTTTGGCGCAATAGGCCCTCAAAATATCCTTTTGTTCTTGGATTACTTGAAGTTCTATCTGGTCAGGTTGTCGGGCCACGGAGACCCGTATATGGGGTATTTGATGGATATATAAGACAATTAGTTCGGCCCCCAATCTGTTGCTCAGGTCGTAGGCGTAGCGTAAAGCCGGTACCGCTTTTTCGGTAAGATTAGTTGTATAAAGTATAGTATTCATTACTTTGAATGTTTAAGAAACAAAGCTATCTGATTTCGTGGAGGCACCAAATGATTTTGGTCATGGCAGGTTATTTTGTCTAATTAGATTCCAAGAAAGTCAATGCTTGGATAATGCATTAAGATAAATTTAGTGGCGAGTATTTAAAGATTCTTAGTTCACAAGGGAAATTAATGCAACTTTCAGGAATTCATATAATACATTGCAGATACATTACCGAGGTTTACCTAATTTCGCAGTTCCATTTATCCTTTTTTATAAATTTGAAATGCCAAAATCCAAATCGGAGATCAACAATAACCAGTCTAGGCCCAGATATGTTTTATTGCTGGTCGGTATATTGTTTATCGCCATCAATTTACGACCTACACTTGCAGCGGTAGGGCCATTGATAAACCATATTCGCCAAGCTACTGGACTTTCAAATTCGATGCTCGGTCTGTTGACAACCTTGCCATTGATAGCTTTCGGTGTCGTTTCTACTTTAACCCCCTTGTTCACTCGTCGTTTTGGCATTGGAGGTACGCTTCTTGGAGCGATGCTTTTGTTGGTGCTGGGTATCGGGATTCGGTCTTTGGACGGAACATTTCTGCTTTACTTCGGTACACTATTATTGGGTATTGCCATAGCCTTTGGCAATGTACTGCTCCCCGGATTGACGAAACGTAATTTTTCGTCGAATTCAGGGTATATAACAAGTTTGTATTCCAGCGTCATGGCGGTCGGTGCTTCCTTGGCAGCGGGCATCAGTGTTCCCTTAGCCGACAACTATGGGTTGGGTTGGAGGGTCTCGCTCGGTGTTTGGGCAATTTTGGCTTTAATTGCATTTTTTGTTTGGTTGCCACAATTGTCCCGTTTAAAAAAATCTGAAGAAAAACGCAGTTTTCCAAAAGCAATGAAGTCTTTGGGCCAATCCGGTCTGGCATGGAAAATCGCCCTTTTTATGGGCTTACAGTCATTGACTTTCTATGTAATTCTAGCTTGGTTACCGGCCATTTTGAAGAGTAGGGGATACGATGCGGAATTTTCGGGGTGGATGCTTTCCCTATCACAAGCTGCAGGTATTCTAGGATCTTTGGTTGTCCCGACTTTAGCAGGTAGAAAAAATGACCAGCGTGGCATCGTGTGGTTTCTGATTATTGTAGAGGTTATCGGCCTAGTTGGCCTACTATTTCCCCAAATTGGACTCGTTCCAGTATGGGTCTCGCTCATCGGTTTTGTGTTGGGTGGAACTTTCGGATTGGCCCTGCTTTTTTTGGTACTTCGTTCACAAAATGCGGAGTCTGCCACCGAACTGTCCGGTATGGCACAATCCATAGGTTATATAGTAGCGGCTACGGGACCGATTATCTTCGGCAGTATTTTTGATTTTACGGGAAGTTGGACCTATTCCCTTCTTCTACTTATTTTATTTGCTGCATTGAAATTGTATATGGGATTAGGCTCTGGAAGACCCGGGAAAGTATAACTTTCCGTACACCATATGACGCTTATATATTATCTTTAGGCCTATTAATTTTTCTTGTATTTTCTAGAGTTACTGTAGGCATGGAAAGTAATATATGTATCTTTAACATCTAGATGTCAAAAAATGAGGGCAAGCTCTTCTTCGAATGGTCTTCCCCCGACAGAATTCATGAAGTTTCGCACATGATTTTAGCAAAATATTTAGGAGAATTAACTAAATGGTACGGTAGTATAAATACCGATAGCGATTGGGGGAGTATTCAAATCATCAAGAAAATAGAAAGTAATTTAGGCTTGATTTTTATGCCGGAATTAGAGGAAGAAGGCAATGTCTGTATGGTGCATAGCCCCGAGGTGCGAAATGAATATAAGCAAACCTTTACGTCCATAAATCTCCTCGATTACATCTATGCTGTACTTTACTCGCCCGACTACCGTAAAAAGGGTAAGGAGTGCTTAGATATAGATTTTTCACAAGTACCGTATCCTGTCGACCTTCTCCATTTTTGGAACTTTGCAGGACTAGGCTCCCAGCTGCGGCAGCTACACTTGTTGGAATCGCCTAAGGTAGAAGAATTTATTACTAGCTACCCCAAAGAAGGTGACAATACCATCACCGCCAATATCGGAGAAAGCGATTGGGAGCTAATCGCTAATGCTCATGATGGGTTGTGGGAGGAAGGCAGAATTTGGATAAATGAAGCTCAATATTTTGATAATATTCCCTTAGTGGCTTGGGAGTTTCATATCAATGGCTACAGGCCAGCCCAAAAATGGCTGAAGGACCGCATGGGCGGAACCCTAAGTTTTGAGGATATTCAGTTCTATCAAAGAATGATCGTCGCCTTGACCGAAACGGATCGGTTGATACAAGAAATCGCTATTATTGCAAAGACAACACTACAAAAACGATGATAAAAAAGATAATTCTGACCCCCTTTCAAAAATTCGTAAAAATCGAAAGCTTTAGTGGTATACTACTGTTCGGTGCGACCTTGGTTGCAATGATTTGGGCAAATTCGGGCTACAGCGATTCATATCAAGCTTTGTGGCAATTGGATATTGGTATAAGTGCCGAGAGTTTTAGGTTTTCCAAACCACTAATTCTTTGGATAAACGACGGTTTGATGGCCGTGTTTTTCTTCTTGATCGGATTAGAAATCAAACGAGAACTACTGATTGGAGAACTCAACAGCCTGCGAAAAGCTACATTTCCGTTGTTCGCTGCCGTTGGAGGAATGCTCTTTCCTTTGGCTTTATTTCTAGTTTTGAACAATTCGCCAGAAACGGCTGACGGTTGGGGAATACCGATGGCGACCGACATTGCCTTTACCTTGGCGATATTGAAGATTTTGGGGAACAGAGTGCCTTTGAGCCTAAAAATATTCCTGACTGCCTTTGCGATTGTTGATGATTTGGGTGCGGTACTTATAATAGCCCTATTTTATAGTTCGGGAATAGATTGGTGGTTGATCTTGTACGCCATGATTCCCTTGGCATTACTTTTTTTCTTGGCGCACCGGGGTGTCTACATCAAGTATCTATCAATTAGTATTGCGATTATCATTTGGTTCCTGTTTCTTGGGTCGGGAATCCATCCAACGATAGCCGGGGTACTGATGGCATTTACCATCCCGATACGGCAAAAGATAGCAATTGAAGATTTTACCGAGAGCTTAGCCGATATCTCCAAAAATTTTGCAAAAACAAAACGCGATTATCTCCCTATCTTATCCAAGGAACAAATAGAACAAATGGACGACCTGGAGGATCTGACGGAAAAATTTAATTCGCCACTACAGCATCTTGAACATGGGCTTCATGGCTGGGTAGCCTATTTTATTATGCCCATTTTTGCTTTGGCAAATGCTGGGGTGGTATTCAGTGCGGATATGGAATTGGATACTCCATTAATCGTGAATATAGCCATTGCCCTCTTTGTAGGAAAATGTATAGGTGTAACACTAATGTCATTCCTTAGTGTGAAACTGAAAATAGCGGCATTGCCCAATGGTATAAATTATAGACAGATCATCGGGGTCGCTATTTTGTCTGGAGTCGGGTTTACCATGTCCATCTTCGTTGCGAATTTGGCATTTACTGGAAATTCGATATTTATCGATTCTTCAAAAGTTGGAATACTTATTGGCTCTGTAGTTTCGGGAATCGTCGGATATATGATTTTGAGATGGAGCGGAGGAAAAAAAACACCTCTAAAGTGATTTAGAAAAGTGATGGTGTATAAATGCAATTCACATAGCACTGTCGTCAATGAAGTTGTTGGATCAAAGACGACTAGATCAAAAAAGGCAACACCGGCAAAAGATGGTTAAAGCGTTGTTTTATTTAGATCCTTTCTTGAACATGTTTTTAGTTGGATGGTCAAATTGGATTTAAAGATCACAAGATAGTTTAGCCATGCAATGCCAACACAGCGGTATCCTTTAAGTAGCCCATTTTTCCCAAGGTGGGCTTGCCGAAGCCCAATATTTCCCAAAGTGATGGTTTTTTGTCGATATAGCTGAGCATATTCCCCGATCCCATCTCCAAACTGTTCAACGCTTCTTCCATTTTAATGTTTTGCAATGTATGAAAACTATAATCCACCCCTTCGAAATGCTTACTAAGACGTAGCTTGTTCTCTTTTTGCTGTTGGTCTAGTACATCATTATCGGCAAGGCTCAGCACCTTTATCTTGGCCTTGGTCAATCTGGCGATCTCGGCGAGATGCTCCATTTCCAAAAAGTCAAAATCAGCATTGAAATTGGTGGCAAGAATGATTTTTTTAGGTGGGTCAAGAGTTACATTATTGGGCACGACCATTACCGGGCATCGCCTGATGTTCTGTATAATATCCAAGGTGTTCTTTCCATATTTGTTTTTTTGTTCATTGCCCATGCCCTTGCCGCCTATAAAGATCATATCGATTTCTAGGACGTTGACGATATCCTTTACGGCATCGATTACTGAGCCTGGTCGCGATATTACATAAAAACGGTGATCAACATACCTATCGATTTCCGAGATCCGGTTCAAAATATCCCCCAAACCTTCTTTAGAACGATTTTCAGACAACTTGTTAAAAGCTTCTTCGGGATCTAAGGTTATGCGGTCAAATCCATGGCTATCCTTGGTATAGGTATTAAGGATATAAAAATCACAGGGATGACCTTCATAAAGCATAATCGCATATTGAATAGCGTTCCATGAATTCATTGAAAAATCGGTAGGCAATAACAGCTTTTTTCCCATGACCTTAATGTTTTTAATTTTAATGTTTGGCCTCCAACAAAATGTTAGATAGCACTTTTGATTTTACGTTCCTATATTTTTTTTTGTGATTTAAGTACAATTTGCGATTCCTCTCGTGTTTGCTTAGATAAAATGCATCACATTCTACCGTATCGCATTCCAAAGCGCCTTTTATAGCGCCGTTATATCGGAACAGTGTTCTTAAGTTTAAGGTATTTTCCTTTTGAAGGGTCTGCAGTTCTTCATATAAAGCGGCATTGTTCAATATACGATCTTCAATTTCCAACAGATACTCAAGTTCCTCGTTCATATATTCCAAGTCGTCCATCCAGTTATTGACTTCGTCCTTATCTTTTTTTATCATAATCCTGCTATCGGACTCCTGGCTGTGAAATAAATTTGAAGTGTTCATAATATCATATTTACGTTAATATATTTATTCTCTTGTTCGACCTTTTCAATGGTCAATTTTTGTTCTCCGGACGGGAATTCCCATGATAGCGAATCGCTTTCAGCATACCCAATAACAGCTGCTCCCATAGGGGTTAGGATCGAAACTTTATCGTTTTTCACATCACTGTCGTTGGGCATGACCAGTTGGAATTTTCGTCTCCACCCGTTTTCAGATCCAATGTTAATTTTTGAGTTGAAACGGATAACGTCTTTTGGCATATCCATTTCGTCGCATATTTGGGCCGATTCCAATTCACCTAACAACTTTTCTACCGATTTACGTAGGGTAACGTCCTTATAATATCCTGAAAGGTTCATAAATCGTTTTAGGACTACGTATTCCTTTTTTTCTATGATCAGATTCTTGTATTTCATTTTTGTCTTTTTATTTAAAGGGAATATACCCTGTTGAGTAATCTATCCATGGCAACTTTCATTAATGACCGATTTTCACTGCCAATTGGTTCTATGTTATTTCCAGTCCTTATCGAATGTTGCTATAAACCAAGAAATATTTTTTTGATTTTTCGATGGGCACAGGATGTTGTCCAGTACACCTGATGTGGTAATTATTGGTTCAGGTGTATAATTTCACCATTAGTTCTATTTAATCGATAATTGTCTTTTTCTTTTGATTTGCCTATACGCTGGTTGTATTAACGGCCGTTCCAATTTGGTCTTCCCTTTTGGTAGTTCCACGTTATGGTCATATTCACTACACGAATGAATGTTGCTCTTATCCTTAGTCAAACTGCAAACGAATAGGAAATTGCAGGTGGAGCATATGCTCCTTTTATATTGCTGTCTCATAGTTTTATATATTAAATTTTAAAAATTGCCTGACTTTCAATTGGTTTTCAATTAAATCAGCGGTTCGAAAGTCAGACAAGTCCGATAATTAACTAATAAACCAAACTAACTTATGTGAGCTTGCCCTCTATTTAAAAGGCCCTCTGGAATCGAAGTCTGGCAATAATTTGCGGTTTGCGCGACCTTCGTAATTTTAAGAGGTATTACACCAATCGGTGTACTATAACGAACTATATCACCTTCAGATCTTCCTATTACAGAAGCTCCCAAAGCACATTGTACAGAAATCCTGTTAGCCATGACGTCATCTTTTAAGGGGAGCACCAATTGAAAGGTTTCGCTCCATCCAGATTTTGAGGTTACTGTTACGATGGAATACAAGCGTATGATATCAACGGCCATATCTTCCACATCCATAACCACAGCTTTCGTCATGTTTTCTTCAAGCATTTCCAACGCATCCTTATGCGAATAATCTTCGATATGGTAATTTATATTTTGATACTGTTTTATCATAGCGAGATCTTTTTTTTCCAAGATTAGGCTTCCGTATTTCATTTTTCTCGTTTTTAATTTCCTTGAAATATCATACTTCTTCGACCCATCACTACTTTTGAATTTTATTAAACCATCCTTTATTTAAAAAATTAGAAAAAGATGTGCTTTTGAGCTTATGATGAATTGATGAAATATAACATCAACAGGGTTTTGGATTCATGCCATTAAAAGCAAAGTGCATGCCCTAAAATTGAAATTCAGCGGAATAATATGTAACCACTTAATAATCAAGTAATAATGATAAATTTAGAAAGGGAACGATATTAAGAAAGCGGGGAGAAATTCCTCGATATAGGAGTTTTACCTCAGGAAGTTAGTTCAACTTATCACGTAAGGTCTTACGGTCTATTTGAAGGATTGCAGCCGCCTTGGTTTTATTGCCACCGACATTTGCAAGCACGCGTTTTACATATTCCTTCTCCATTTCACGAAGTGGAAGGAAATCGGCATTGGGAAAATCAATCTGGAATTTTAAGTTTTGTGGAAGGTCTTTAACATCGATAGCACCATCACACATAATGACCGCCCGTTGAATTATATTCTCTAATTCCCGAATATTACCTGGCCAATGATGGCGTTGCAAAACTTGTAGGGCATCTGAGGAAATACCCATAAGACGATCTTTATATTCTATCCCATATTTTTGAACGAATTTATCGACCAACAGTGGAATATCTGATTTACGTTCGCGAAGCGGAGGCACATTGATTTCTACAACAGTAAGACGATAGTAAAGATCTTCACGGAAATCCTTTTTTTTGATGGCCTCCAACAAATCGGCATTTGTTGCAGCAATAACACGAATATCGACTTTTTCCGCCCGTCGGGAACCCACTTTTGTGATTTCCTTTTCTTGAAGGACGCGGAGTAGTTTGGTCTGAACGGAAAGGGGTGCCGTACCAATTTCGTCCAAAAAGAGCGTACCCCCATCAGCAGCTTGAAAGAATCCGTTTCGGTTGTCGTTGGCACCCGTAAAGGCTCCTTTAATATAGCCAAAAAGTTCGGCCTCCAATAGATTTTCTGGAATGGCTCCGCAATTTACCGCCACAAAGGGCGCACGGGAAAATTGGCCAGAATAGTGGATGGCCCTTGCTACCAATTCCTTGCCCGTACCGCTTTCTCCTTGGATCAAGACTGTAGCTTTGTTATTCTTTACCCTATCTATGATGTCCGTAATTCTTTGAAATGCTTCCGACGTACCGATCATATCGGCATACCCTCTGCCCTTATGGACACTTAAAGGGGGTTGAGGTTTTTTTCTTTTTGCGCCGCTTTCAAAAGACTTTTGGACAGCCAGTTTTAACTCGTCCTTGGTAAAGGGTTTGGTTAAATAATCAGTCGCACCAGATTTGATGACTTCTAGAGCACCATCCACGGAAGGGTAGCCAGTAATGACTAGTTTGGGTATTTCAGGATAATGTTCATCGGCGAACTTTACCAACTGCAGCCCGTCCACTTCGGGCATTTGTATATCGGTAATCAACAAGTCGATATAAGTGTCCTTTAAAATATAAAGGGCCTCCTTGACCGATACGGCCTTATAGGTATGATAGTCCATCGATTGCAAATGCCTCTGCAAAAGTTCTAAAATATCGATATCGTCATCGACGAGCAGTATGTTTTCTTTACGTAATGCCATTTCTACAATTTTGGAAAATCTATGGTAAAAATAGCTCCTTTTGGGGTATTCGCACTATGGGTTATCGTTCCCTTATGACTACTTATAATACCGTGCACCACACTCAGGCCCAGTCCCGAACCCTCTCCCAAAGGTTTTGTCGTAAAAAAAGGTTCAAAAACTTTATCTTCGTTTCTTGGGTCGATACCTGGGCCTTCATCTGAGATTCGAATTTGTATTTTTTTTCCTTTCTCATTGATGCCAATGTCAATTCTCCCACCTTTAGGGGAGAAATAGATGGCGTTCATAATCAAGTTGAATAATACTTGGGTCAATTGCACTGTATCGGCACGGAGTTCTATGTTATCATCGCCGAAAGACTTGGTCAAATTTATATTTTTCGTGCGTAGGGAAGGCCCAAGCAGCTTCAATATATTTTCAACCACCGGAATTAATACTACCGACTTCATTTGTTGGGGCATTTCGCACGCAAAGAACATTAGTTTTTTAACCACCTCGCGACTGAAGATTGCATTGTCCACAATTTTCTCGAGATCTCGTATGGACTTCGGGTCTGTTATCCTTTCCTTCAAAAGTTCCGTAAAACCTAAGATATTCGCAAGGGGCGTATTTAGTTCATGGGCTATGCCAGCTGTAATCTCTCCCAAAATATGAAGGCGGTCCGCACGCTCGACTTGTCGTTTGATAGCCTCTTCGTTATCGTGTACCTGCTTTTTTTCAAGTAGGTTACCAACTTCCAAGGATACGTTTTGAAGTAATTTTTCCTCTTCTTTCAAAAAGTCGGATTTCGCATATTTGTCCTTTGGATATCCCACTTCAATAAAACCATCCAATTTATTGAAAACCTTAATATCGGATTTTATAGAAACCATGTCCGATATATACCCTTCAGTCCCGATGTCATATACGCCACTTTTCAATAGCACCTCGGTATCATGTTCAAATTGCCATGCTTTTTTCAGGCAATAAGCAATAGCCTCAAGAGAAGCCTCCAATTGGTTGTAATCTGAGTTAACGATGATGGAAGTAACCTCGTAGAGACAAGTAAGTTCCTTGATGCGTTCTTTTAGTTGTGCTTCAGTTGTAGCCATGTTTTTTTAACCCCTATTCTATATATTGAAAAGTAAAGTTCTTAAATATTTGATCGGAATGGAAATTTACAATAGAAAATCTTGCTATGTTTCCCTAGCTCCTGTCGAGGTTTAAAAAACCTTCCACTTTAAGACTTCCTTAGTTAACGACCTTTGTCTGTCCGTAAATCAAGAAACAACAAGCTCATTGGCCTCGTCCAAAACATTGTTTGTAAAGCTTTTCAAATAGATTTCTGTAGTCCTTAAAGATTTATGGCCCAAGCCTTCACTAATAACCTCTGTAGGGATTCCCATGAACTTGGCTATTGTGGCCCAGGAATGGCGGATGTAGTAGGTTGTGAATTCACCTTCTATCCCCGCATCCTTTGCAATGACCTTAAGACGTTCGTTCATTCTCCTCCTTTGGGATTTGTACTTTTGATAATGTTTGGTGCTGCCGTCATAGTTTGTGGGAAACAAATAATCTTCGGGTCGTTTCCCCTTTAGGTAGAACTCCAGGATGTTGCCAAGACTTTCGGTAATCTTGACGGAAAAAGGGTCACCAGTTTTGCTTCTGCCATATAGAAGACGGTCGCCCTCAATATTCTTCACTTTAAGCTTGACCAGATCTATAAAGTTCATTCCCCTGCAGTAGAACATGATAAGGGCATAGTTTTTGGCATGCCAAAGCGGGCTTTCCCGTTCGTATTCCAGTGTCCTTAGTTCCATAATCTTGGCCTTTGCCACGGCCTTTTTTTTAGTACGGGCCATTGAGGGAGTTTTGTAGTGATCGAACGGATTCTTAAGCGGAACAAATTGGTCCTCTTTGATGGCGCCATTGTACATGGACCTAATGGCCCTAATATACATCCCTATTGTGTTTTTCGAATTTCCCCTGCTCAATTGTTGGGCCTCGAAGTCCTTGAGAAAGGTCACCGTAATATCATATAACATTATGTCCTTTCCATTGTTGAATTTGGTCAGGGCATCTACGCCGCTTTGATACCATTGTGCCGTTCCA
>Ga0105054_10002347_pt1 | contig 30126 bp, 29 predicted proteins | sample BON02_FD_78091 | JGI IMG/M metagenome (GOLD analysis project Ga0105054, IMG submission 78091) | Freshwater microbial communities from Lake Bonney liftoff mats and glacier meltwater in Antarctica - BON-02 (megahit assembly) | ecosystem: Environmental > Aquatic > Freshwater > Ice > Glacier...
ATGAGCCTTTGTTATGGTTAGGATTAGGCAGTAATTTATTGGTTCGAGATGGCGGTTTTTCAGGAACCGTTATTTCAACTTCAGGTACATTGCAGCAGTTAACGGTTGACGGACAAACAATCACAGTAGAAGTCGGTGTTTATTGTGCAAAACTGGCTAAACAAGCTGCACGGGCAGGATTATCAGGCACAGCATTTTTAGCGGGTATTCCGGGTACGTTTGGCGGCGCGCTAGCGATGAATGCTGGTGCTCATAGTAGCGAAACATGGTCGATAGTAAGGGATGTCACCACCATAGATCGACGTGGTGTTATACGCGTACGAAAGCTTGAAGATTTTAAAATTAGTTATCGCCATGTAGAGTTACCGTTAGGTGAATGGTTTGTTTCTGCCACATTAAATTTAACTATTGGCAATGCGGAAGATGAGGCGGAGGAAATTAAAGCTTTATTGAAGCGACGTAATGTCAGTCAACCGACTAACCAACCTTGTGCAGGATCGGTATTTAGAAATCCAGAAGGTGATTTTGCAGGTCGTTTAATTGAGCTTTGTAATTTAAAGGGCTTGAAAGTCGGCGGTGCGAGCGTATCTGAGAAACACGCTAACTTTATAGTCAATGAAGGCACGGCATCAGCAGCAGATATTGAAACATTGATATTGCTGGTGCAGCAAAAAGTGGAACAGATGCAGGGTGTGAAATTAGTGACAGAAGTCCATATTCTAGGCGAGGTTGAGTAATGCGTGTCGTTCACTCTGCTGCTGAGTTTGGTCGAGTTGCCGTTTTAATGGGTGGGCGATCTGCTGAACGTGAGATTTCATTAAAAAGTGGTCATGCCGTTCTAACAGCATTAATTGATCAGGGTATTGATGCCCATAAAATAGATGTCAGTGTTGATGTTAGTGAGCAGTTGCGAGCAGGTAAGTTTGATCGTGCTTTTGTGATATTGCATGGGCGTGGTGGTGAAGATGGTGAGATTCAGGGTTTATTGCAATCGATAGCCATACCATATACGGGCAGTGATATTACGGGTGCTGTGTTGTCGATGAATAAAATGTTGAGCAAACAACTATGGCTTCAACAAGGTTTGCCAACTGCACAATATGAACAAGTAACGGTAGAAAGTGATGTCGATGTATTAATTGCGACATTAGGCTTACCACTAATCATTAAACCGGTAAATGAAGGCTCAAGTATCGGTATGAGTAAGGTGAAATCTGGGGTAGATTTGATAGCCGCCATTAAGCTAGCGACGCAATTTGATACCGAAGTTATTGCTGAGCGTTGGATCGTTGGTCAAGAATTTACTGTTGCCATATTAGGCGATAACGCTTTACCTGTTATCGAACTTAAAACACCACATGAATTTTATGATTTTGATGCTAAATATCAAGCCAATACCACGCAATATTTATGTCCATGCAATTTGAGTGAACAAGATGGGCAGCAATGTCAACAATTAGCATTACAAGCTTTCAAAGCGTTACGGATGTCAGGTTGGGGTCGGATAGATTTCATGCGAGATGAAGCAGGTCAATTTTATCTATTGGAAGCAAATAGTATTCCAGGCATGACCGATCATAGTTTAGTACCAATGGCTGCAAAACAAGCGGGTTTAAGTTTTGCTGACTTGGTGTGGAAAATTTTAGAAAACAGCATGGGGGGATGTCATTAATGGCTAAGAAAATTAATCGTGGTGCAACGCGAATCCTCGTCCGTAAAGCGCGCCCAACTATTGAGTGGCAACAATGGATTCGGCATGGGGTAATACTTATGCTTGTTTTGGGGGTTATAGGTTGCGGCGCTTATTTCGAGCAAGTTGAGACGTCACCAATTTTACCGATATTACATGTCACCGTTGATGGAGAATTTAGCCATATTGATAAACAAGCCTTAGTGGAAGCTGTAACACCGTTCGCTATCGGCGGTTTTGTAAGTGTCGATGTGGCCAGATTACGCGAAGCGGGTGAAGCTATACCATGGGTAAAAGAGATACAAGTAAAGAGAGTTTGGCCAGATAGTTTGCACCTAGTTGTAGAGGAACAAGAAGCAATTGCGTTATGGGGTGATGATGCCTTGGTCAATAATAAAGGCAATTTATTTTTTCCAGCAAAAAAGAGCTTTCCCGAAGGGCTAGTGCAATTAAGAGGGCCCAAAGGCAGTAGTCGTGTCGTTGCAGAACAATTTTATGTAATGTCACGGCTAGTATCAACGCTTGGGTTAAGCGTGCAGGAAGTTGAAATGAACGAAAGAAGGGCGTGGACAATTAAATTGAGTAATGGGGTGAATGTAATGTTAGGACGCATTGACAGTGAGCAACGCTTACAGCGCTTTGCCACTACTTTTAAAGCTGTATTACAACCCTACGAAAAGGATATTACGGCGGTGGATATGAGATACACCAATGGCCTATCTGTGGCTTGGGTTACAGGGCAAAAACATGAGTTTAATGGAACAATATGATGTCAAAAAAAAATGAAAGAGAGCTGATTGTTGGTCTGGATATTGGTACGTCGAAAGTCGTGGCAATTGTGGCTGCCCCCAATTTAGATGCGGGACCCAATGACAATGCTTTAGACATTATAGGCATCGGTTCACATCCTGCTCGAGGGATGAAAAAAGGGGTTGTGGTTAATATTGAATCGACGGTGCAGTCGATTCAACGTGCCATTGAAGAAGCAGAGTTAATGGCTGGTTGCCAAATTCACTCAGTGTACGCTGGTATTGCGGGGAGTCATATCCGCAGTCTGAATTCACACGGTACGGTTGCTATTCGAGATAAAGAGGTCACGCAAGGTGATATAGACCGAGTATTAGATGCAGCTAAAGCGGTACATTTTCCTGGTGATCAACAATTACTACATGTTTTACCTCAAGAGTACATCATCGATAACCAAGAAGGTATACGTGAGCCAATTGGTATGTCAGGTGTGCGTTTAGAAGCAAAAGTACACTTAATCACTGGCGCAGTAAGTGCGGCACAAAATATTACTAAATGTATTGAACGCTGTGGTTTAAGTGTCGACGGCATTATTTTGGAACAAATGGCGTCAAGCTACGCTGTTCTTGAGCAAGATGAGAAAGAATTAGGTGTGTGTTTAGTCGATATCGGTGGTGGTACAACAGATATTGCTATCTTTCTTGATGGTGCTATTCGCCATACAGCCGTCATACCAATTGCAGGGGATCAGGTGACTAATGATATTGCTGTGGCATTACGTACACCTACTCAATATGCCGAAGAAATAAAGATGAAGTATGCCTGTGCTTTACGACAGTTGGCACGTGAAGATGAAACGATTGAAGTGCCGAGTGTTGGAGATAGACCACCTCGCCAATTATCGAGACAAACATTGGCTGAAGTTGTCGAACCTCGTTACGAGGAACTATTGATGTTAGTGCAAGCAGAATTGCGTCGCAGTGGCTTCGAGCCTTTGCTTGCTGCAGGTGTGGTGTTAACTGGCGGCAGTTCTAAAATGGAAGGCGTCGTTGAGTTAGCAGAAGAAGTATTTCATTTACCAGTGCGATTAGGTTTGCCGCAGCATGTAGGTGGCTTAGTGGATGTCATCAGAAACCCAATCCATTCTACGGGTGTAGGATTGTTGTTATTTGGTCATCAAGATGGCGCTAAAGCGCGAAATGAAATAAACACAGGTGATGGTTTTAAGTCCATGTTAGCGAAAATGAAAAGCTGGTTTCAGGGTAATTTCTAAAATAACCGTAATAAATACATAGATAAAATTAGTTAAAACTGGGGAGAAAATAAAATGACATTTGAATTAATAGATACTTATACACAAACAGCAGTGATTAAAGTTATTGGTGTGGGTGGTGGTGGTGGTAATGCACTTGAACATATGGTGGCAAATCAAATCGAAGGCGTTGATTTTATTTGTGCCAATACCGATGCGCAAGCATTACGCAAGAGTTCAGCCACAACGCAATTACAATTAGGTACCGATATTACTAAAGGCTTGGGCGCAGGAGCTAATCCTGACGTTGGTAGACAAGCGGCTTTAGAAGATCGTGAACGCATTATGGAAGTGATTAAAGGTTCCGATATGATCTTTATTACAGCCGGTATGGGTGGTGGCACGGGTACTGGAGCGGCGCCTGTTGTAGCACAAGTAGCTAAAGAAATGGGGATATTGACGGTAGCCGTTGTTACAAAGCCTTTCCCATTTGAAGGTAGTAAACGTTTAAAAATTGCTGAAGCGGGCCTTGCTGAATTAACACAGCATGTGGATTCTTTAATTACAATTCCAAACGAAAAATTATTAGCTGTTTTAGGCCGCGACATGACGTTATTAGGTGCTTTTAAGGCGGCTAATGATGTATTGTTAGGTGCTGTACAGGGTATCGCAGAGCTAATTACTCGTGAAGGTATGATCAACGTCGATTTTGCTGACGTACGGACCGTAATGTCAGAAATGGGTATGGCGATGATGGGCACAGGTCAGGCATCGGGTGAAAATCGTGCGAAAGAAGCTGCGCGCTTAGCAGTATCAAGCCCATTATTAGAAGATGTTGATTTATCGGGTGCTAGAGGCGTATTAGTCAATATAACGGGTGGTTTAGATATGAGTATCGGTGAATTTGATGATGTGGGTAATATAATCAAAGAATTTGCTTCGGCCGATGCTACCGTAGTGGTTGGAACGGTTATTGATCCAGAAATGACTGATGAAATTCGTGTGACGGTTGTAGCAACTGGACTAGGTGGTATCAAACAAGCTAAGAATGAAATACCTGTAGCTGCTGCTGCCCCGCAAATCGAGATTGTTAAAAAATCAATGGATATCAATTACGATGAGCCCACCATTATTCGTAATGGTAAGCCAGAGCAGAAAAAAGAGTTTGATAACGGTGATGTGAACATGGATTATTTAGATATCCCAGCTTTTTTACGTCGCCAAGCTGATTAGTTAGTAAGCGTGTAATTAGCGAGACTGGGTAAGCCTATGATATCATGCCAAGATCTACAAAAGATTTAAGAGGACTGAACCGTGATTAAGCAACGAACATTGAAAAATGTGATTCGTGCGACTGGTGTTGGCTTGCACAGTGGCAATACGGTCTATCTGACCTTACGCCCCGCTGCGCCAAATACCGGTATTATTTTCCGTCGGGTTGATCTTGATCCTGTTGTTGAGATTGAGGCGAAAGCGGTAAATGTAGGTGAAACTGCATTATCCACTACGTTAGTGCAGTATGGTCAACGTGTATCTACGGTTGAACACTTGTTATCTGCGTTTGCTGGTCTTGGTATTGATAACGCCTATATTGAGTTGAATGGATCTGAAGTGCCGATCATGGATGGAAGTGCTGGTCCTTTTGTGTTTTTAGTACAGTCGGCAGGTATTGAAGAGCAAAATGCCGCTAAGCAATTTATTCGGATCAAAAAGACCATTATATTAGAAGACGGTGATAAATGGGCTAAGTTTGAACCCTTTGAAGGATTCAAGGTGTCATTTTCGATTGATTTTGAACATCCAGCATTTAAGGGCCGACCACAACACGTTGATGTCGATTTCTCATCGACATCATTTGTTCGTGAAGTAAGTCGAGCGCGAACGTTTGGATTTATGAAAGATATTGAAAAGTTACGTGAAAATAATCTGGCCTTAGGCGGGAGTATTGATAATGCGATAGTAGTCGATGATTATCGAGTAATGAATGAAGATGGTTTACGTTATGAAGATGAGTTTGTTCGTCATAAAGTGCTGGATGCTATCGGTGATTTATATTTACTTGGTCACAGCTTAATTGGTTCATTCAGTGCGTACAAATCAGGTCATGAAGTTAATAATAAGTTATTACGAAAATTACTCGCGGATGAAGATTCTTGGGAATTGGTCAGCTTCGAAGAAGAAAAAGATGCACCAATTATGTTTAGTCGACCTGCTGCTTCGTTCTTAAGTTAGAGTTTATGTTTTATTATGGCGTTGAGCTAATTTTTGTAACGCCGTTTTTAATGGGCCATCATCTAGGCTATCTGCCGTTTGACTCAAGGAATCAGCTGCATTACTAGGTAGTGAGATAGGTTGGGCATTGTTAGGTTGAATGGCCTGAAAAGAAGGTTTAACTTTTACTTCCAGCTTAGTCATATTTTGTGATGCATGTTCAGAAATTACTTTGCACAAGGTATTAGCTTGAAAGCGCAGTAAGCTTGCATAACTGGCGTTGTCAGTATGAATAATAATTGTCTGATTGTTGATATTCGCCAGCATACAATGAGCAGAGAATTGAGGTGGCATAACTTGTTGCAGAATAAAGTTAAGGTGGTTAAGCTCTCGGGCACGTTGGGCAATTTTATTGAGCCGACTATTTTGTTTGCAAACAAGACTCACTTTTTCAGGCTTATTGGTCATGAATACCGTAACTACTCAGGTTGAAGAATACTATGCAGATTATCATTATATCGCCTAATAATACTAGTCACCGACATTGGCAGATTTCCCCCAAAAAATTAGTTATGCTTACAGGATTTAGTGTATTACTAATAATTGCCAGCTCCTTCTTTATAAATCAACAGCTTAATATCTCCTACCCCAATATAGCTCCACGTATCACTTCGCACACGCCATTACCTGATAAATCCACTATCGTTCAGCAAGAAGAAACAGGCCTACAGGATTATTACGCGAAGCGTTTGGGTCAGTTGCAGGCAGAGTCTATTAGACTGAACGCATTATCGGAAAAGCTAGCAGAAATGGCGGGCGTGGATATTAGCGAATTTCAATTGAATGCTGTGCCTGCTCTAGGTGGTATTGATGAACATGGCGAATCGATAACGCCCGAATTACTCAAAATAGAGATGACAGCACTTACTGACCGCTTTGACAAACAAGATAAACAATTAACTACGATTCAAAATTTATTTTTAACCCGAGATAGTATTACATCTGCGATTCCACAAGGTCGTCCTATTGCCGGTGGTTGGTTATCTTCATCATTTGGTTATAGGATTGATCCGTTTAACGGTAAAAAAACTTTCCATTCAGGGATCGACTTTGCAGCAAAGGAAGGTACTGAAGTTATTGCCGTAGCCGATGGTATAGTCAGTTTTATTGGAGAGCGCAACGGTTATGGGGAACTCATTGAGCTTGATCATGGAAATGGTTATGTGACTCGTTACGCCCATAATGAAAAAATAACAGTCAATACTGGAGATAGAGTCAAGAAAGGCGAGCCAATTGCATTGGTGGGTTCAACGGGGCGTTCAACCGGACCACACGTACACTTTGAGGTGTTACGTGAAGGTATAAAAATCGATCCCTATAAGTTGGTTAATCGCTAAAGCTTGAATTTTCAAACTTGCCCCCCATCTCCATAGATAGACCTTAGACCTCACGCGCAGTAAGCGTTATAATCTCGCGATTTCAGAATAATACATTTCGGACAGTAACTTCCGCTCAAATACAGGTAGTAACAAGCAATGGTAAGCAAGTTTTTCAGCAAGATCTTTGGTAGTCGTAATGAACGTTATCTTAGAGGGTTACGCAAGATTATTGAGCAGATTAATCAACATGAATCTGAGATAGAAAAACTGAATGATCAAGCGTTACAGGCAAAGACGATTGAATTTCGTCAACGTTTAGAAGACGGGCAGAGCCTAGATGAACTATTGCCCGAAGCATTTTCTGTTGTGCGAGAAGCAGGCAAACGTGTACTGGGAATGCGCCACTTTGATGTGCAAATGATTGGTGGCATGGTGCTCAATGATGGCAAGATTGCTGAAATGCGTACCGGTGAAGGTAAAACGTTAGTTGCTACCTTAGCTGTTTATTTAAACGCCTTAGAAGGTGAAGGGGTTCACGTTATTACCGTGAATGACTACCTTGCCCAGCGTGATTCGGCATGGATGAGTCAATTGTACGGTTTCCTGGGTTTAACAACAGGCGTCATTATTTCAGGTTTAGCACCAACTGAGCGCCGTGCAGCTTACGCTTGTGATATCACCTACGGTACAAATAACGAATTCGGTTTTGATTACCTACGTGACAATATGGCCTTCAGCTTAGAAGAAAAAGTTCAGCGTTCTTTACATTTTGCAGTTATCGATGAGGTTGATTCAATTTTAATTGATGAAGCACGGACGCCGTTGATTATTTCTGGCCCTGCTGAAAATAGCGCAGAATTATATCAACAGGTTGATACTTTAATTCCGAACTTGACTCAACAGATTGGTGAAGAAGATAAAATTGAGGTCGAAGGTGATTACACCCTTGATGAAAAAACGAAACAGGTTAATTTCACCGAAGCAGGTCATGAAAAAATTGAAAACCTGTTAACGGAAATAGGGTTACTAGACCCTATGGCAAGTTTATATGATGCAGCCAATATCGGCCTTATGCATCACGTTAGTGCTGCTCTACGCGCCCATGTCCTATTCTCACGTGACGTTGATTACATCGTACAAAAAAACGAAATAGTGATTGTTGACGAATTTACCGGTCGTACTATGCCTGGTCGTCGGTGGTCAGAAGGTTTGCATCAAGCCGTTGAAGCAAAAGAAGGCGTGGCTATTCAAAATGAAAATCAAACCTTAGCAGCAATTACATTCCAAAACTATTTCCGTCTATATCGTAAATTATCAGGTATGACCGGTACTGCTGATACAGAAGCCTTTGAGTTACAGTCAATCTATGGCTTGGAAGTTATTGTTATACCAACACATAAACCGATGCAAAGGAAGGATGCAGCGGATCAGATATTTTTGACTACAAAAGAAAAATACGAGGCCATTGTTGAAGATGTCAAACTTTGCATTGAGCGCAAACAACCCGTATTAATTGGTACCTCATCAATTGAAAGTTCAGAATATTTAGATGGTTTATTGAATAAATCTAAAATTGACCATGCTGTATTGAATGCCAAATTTCACGAAAAAGAAGCACAGATTATTGCACAAGCAGGTAGCTTAGGGACGGTGACGATTGCAACTAATATGGCTGGTCGTGGTACCGATATCGTATTGGGCGGTAGCTTAGAAGCAGACTATGATGCTTTAGATGAAAATGCTAGTGATGAAGAAAAAACAAAGGTCAAAGAGGCATGGCAAGTAAGACACGATGCTGTAGTTGCCGCCGGTGGTTTACATATTATTGGTTCAGAACGCCACGAGTCGCGCCGCATTGATCATCAGCTGCGTGGACGTTCTGGCCGGCAAGGTGATGCCGGCTCAAGCCGTTTTTATCTATCATTAGAAGATAACTTAATGCGTATCTTCGCTTCAGAACGCATGGCTGGGCTGATGCAAAAACTGGGTATGGAAGAGGGCGAAGCGATTGAGCATCCTTGGGTATCTCGTGCAATTGAAAATGCTCAACGTAAAGTAGAAGGTCATAACTTCGATATTCGTAAACAATTACTTGAATTTGATGACGTGGCCAATGATCAGCGTAAAGTCGTTTATGAACAACGTAATGAATTAATGGCAGCAGATGATGTTTCTGAAACTGTTATTTCGATGCGTGAAACCGTATTGACAGATGTTATTAGCCAATATGTTGCTCCGAATAGCATTGATGAACAATGGAATATTTCTGGACTCGAAAAAGCATTGCGTGAAGATTTTGCATTAGACTTAGATATCGCCAGTTGGTTAGAACATGATAACGACTTACATGAAGAAAGCTTACATCAACGTATCCTTGATGAAGCTGAAGCAGCATGTCAGCTTAAAGAAAAAACAACAGGCGCTGAGTTGATGCGCCATTTTGAAAAAGCCATCATGCTGCAAACTTTAGATAACCAGTGGAAAGAACATCTGGCCCAAATGGATTATTTACGTCAAGGTATTAATCTGCGTGGTTATGCACAGAAAGATCCAAAACAAGAATTTAAACGTGAAGCCTTTCAACTATTCACTAGCATGTTAGATAGTATTAAACATGAAGTCATTTCATTGATTTCGCGAGTACAAGTACGTGCGCCAGAAGACGTTGAGGCCGTCGAGGAACAGCGTCGCAAAGCAGTAGAAATGGAATATCAACATGAACAGGCTGCAAGCTTGACTAATGATGACGACACTCACATTCCAGCTGCCGAAGCACCATATCTACGTGACGGTTCAAAAGTTGGCCGTAACGATCCATGCCCGTGTGGTTCAGGCAAAAAATTCAAACAATGTCATGGTGCTATCAGTTAATGCCGGTCAATCTTGTTGCGCCAGAAAAACAAAATATATTACCTATAGCAGGGATTAAATTAGGCGTAGCCAGCGCCGGAATCAAAACAGTTGGCCGAGTTGATTTAGTATTAATTGAGCTGATTTCTGGCACTACAACTTCAGCAATTTATACCAAAAATGCATTTTGTGCGGCTCCTGTAACCTTGGCTAAGCGACATCAAAGTGAAGCATCACCGCGTTATTTGTTGATAAATTCAGGTAATGCCAATGCCGGCACAGGCGATAAAGGAATGCTTGCAGCACAATCATGTTGCCAAGCAGTGGCTGAGTTATCAGCGCTAAACAGCAATACAATATTGCCATTCTCAACGGGTGTGATTGGCCAGCTATTGCCAGTAGACAAGATAAAAATAGCCTTGCCGGATGCCTACCAAAATTTGGCAACTGATAATTGGTTTGCCGCCGCACAAGCGATTATGACGACGGATACCATCGCCAAGGCATTATCTAAGCAAATTGATATTGATGGTAAAACAATTACGGTTACCGGCATCGCGAAGGGTTCAGGTATGATTCGACCAGATATGGCGACAATGTTGTCTTATATTGCGACGGATGCTGCAATAGACAAATCTGTGTTGGATATTATGTTGCTTAAATCTGCTGATCAATCGTTCAATAGAATATCAGTTGATGGTGATACATCTACTAACGATGCCTGCGTATTAATGGCTACGGGCCAAGCATCGAATGACGTTATTAGTGATTTTGACTCGGTTAATGCTCAAGCTTTATATCAAGTCATCGCAGAAGTAAGTCAGCATCTTGCTCACGCGATAGTACGTGATGGCGAAGGCGCAACGAAATTTATCGAAATTGAAGTCATGCAAGGCCAAAATACCGAAGAATGTCGGCAAGTAGCTTATACAATTGCCCATTCGCCTTTAGTTAAAACAGCATTATTTGCTTCTGATCCTAATTGGGGACGCATTTTAGCTGCGGTAGGCAGAAGTGGTATTAGCGATTTTGATTTATCGAAAGTGGCGATATATTTGGGAACTGTTTGCATCGTTGATGGTGGTGAACCTGCAGCGGATTACACTGAACAAAAAGGTCAGCAGGTGACAAGTCAAGATGAAATCTTGATACGAGTGGTATTAGGTAGAGGTGATGCGTCTGATACGGTATGGACCTGTGATTTTTCGTATGATTATGTCAAAATAAACGCTGAATATCGTAGTTAATACTGAGCGATGACAGATAAGACAATAACTACTTTAGGTCAATTTCTTCATCGTAGTGGCGCCCACTACCGAGTATTTGATATGGGACGACGTGTTGTTAAAATATCTGCAGATGAGTTTGTAGATTTTGAAAAAACCAAAAAGCCATATCCATACCCACTAAATAAACAGGCATTATTAGGCCTTGTGTTTTGGGACTCTAAACACAGCGATAAACAATATGTTTGGTTTTTGAAATTGCCTTTGGACGAGCAAGGTCTACTCATTCAAGCAGCAAGAGACCAATTTTTAGTTATGCTATTAGATCGTGTTGGCGAATGCATGCTTGCGGCGGAAGATGGCAAAAATATTGAAGGTGCATTAAAAGATAGTCGCTATACCTTTGTGCCTAAAGAGCAAAAAATGGCAGTCTTTAATGCTCAGGTTACTAAATGTCTTAATATGCCGGCTTCACCGTTTTATGATGCAGCCTTGGCTTATTTTACCGGTGTGACTAACAAGAGCAACTGGCAATCATTAGCAATGCAAGGCATCGCTGATATAGCTATAAGATTAGCTAATGATGGCGAAGAAACGATAGATCTGATTGCGACACTTCCTAACCTGCCCAAAGTACCATGGAATGTATTGAGTACATTTTTAGAACACTCGGAGCCCGTTGCAGGAATCGTTGAGGTGTTAGCTCAACGTTTAAATATGGAATTACAGGAAAAAAAAACTGATATCAACCAAATTTGTGCCTGTTTGCGGGCTGCTTCAAATAGCCCCGCGAGAGGTTTAGTTGATTCGATGGTCAAGCGAGTTTTAAAACATCCATGTAGCCGAAATATTGAGGTTTTGGCAACAATCACAGGGCGAATCTGGCGCGTTTTAGAGCAAGATATTATTTGCCAGATGTTTCTAGAACAATTGGCACGTAATGATGCCGGCCAAGAAGGATTTAATCAGTTGATAGTCGACGTTTTATATCTGCCGGGGACGCGCCTACACATTATGAAGGCTCTACGCTCGCCACAACGGTCAAAAGAGCTTAGTGTAGCGGTCGGTAAGCTGTTCAGTGTGTCATGAGTTCAGTACAGGGAATAAACCTTTCAAGCCGTTAGCAATAAACTCGATAGCGATCGCTGCTAAAATTAACCCCATAATTCTGGTCGAAATATTAATGCCAACCGTACTAATATGTTTAGCAATCAAAGGCATTATTTTGAATATTAACCACAAAACGACACCCAGCAAAATGATATCGGTAGCTAATAGACTGTAATGAATCACCCCCGATCCTTTAGATGCATTAATGATCACGGTACCAATAGCACCTGGCCCTGCTAATAAGGGCATTGCCAAGGGCACAACAGCAATTGATTCACTATCATGCTGTTCTACAGTATTTCTGTTTTGTTTGATGGTGCCATGCGAAGTGTTAAGCATTGAGATGGCCATAAGTAAAATCAAAATGCCGCCGCCGACTCGAAATGAATCAATACTAATACCAAAAACATTGAGTACAAATTCGCCAAAAAATAGCGTGATAAGTAAAATTAATGTGGTGGCAATGACAACTATCTGGCCAATTTTGACCCGCTGACTTACGGTCTCATCGGCTGTCAGTGTCAAAAAAACTGGAATTATGCCAATAGGGTTGGATATAGCAAGTATCGCAATTAGGAATTTGGTATATTCGGTTAAATCGAGCATTTCTATCTCAGTCTTATAGGCACATCGGCGTTAGTTGGTAGTGAACTGTTTTAACCATTCTTTTTCCATCATGATCTCGTGAGTGCTCTCAACACGATCCATATAAACGATACCGTTTAGATGGTCTAATTCATGTTGGAACACGCGTGCAATAAAGCCTGTATATTCTACCTCAATGTGCTCATTAGACCGAGATGTATATTGAACTTTTATTGTCTGGTGGCGAGGAACTAAGCCCCTTATCCCTGGCAAGCTCAAACAGCCTTCCCAGGCTTTTTCAATAACATCGGAACGCCAGATTATTTCAGGATTAATAACAAAAGTGGGTTCCATTTCGGGTGCGTCTGGGTAACGTAAATTCGGTCGTGAACACATGATGAAGAGACGTTGGTTGATATCTACTTGTGGTGCGGCAATGCCTGCACCATTTTTAGCCAAGACAAATTGTAAAAGTTCATCTAGTAGATGCTGAGTTTTGGCAGTTAATATCTCGCTAACCGATTCAGCTTGACGGCGAAGATGAGGGTGGCCTAATTCAATCAATTCAAACTCTGTATGGTTCATTGGTATGTACTTTATAGTCAATTATTGATATGAAACCAGCCGGAAATACTGTAGCGGTCCCGATTAGCTCTAAGCACTTGGTGTGGAAACTGGTCGCTGAGAAAAATGATAAATTTACCGTATTCGGGGGATATTTCTTCAATTATTTCTTCGGTTTCAGGATGATAGATAACGAGTTCACCACCATCAGTAGTTTGCCAATCAGGGTTTAGATATAGCACCGTAGTTAATACGCGATTAGATTCGCCCTTAAATGCATCAACATGACGTTGGTAAAAGGCACCTGGCATGTAATGAGCATAGTGTGCTTCGTATTTAAATAAACCCATATACAACCGTTGGTTGAGTTCTGTACGTAAATTGGCCATCCAATCAAGATAGTGAGTATCAATGGTATTTTCATTCGATAGCCAGTGGGTCTTATCATTACGAATTTGTTGATTTAGTTGAAACGCTTGTTTACGACCAATACCGGCAGTATAAAAGTCATCAGCATTAAGGTGAGTGACTCGCTGATAGAGTGAGGCCGTGATGGCTTCAGGTAGCAACTCAGGTACAATATAATAACCTTTATCGGCAAGTGCAGCGGCAATTTGGTCATATATATCCTCAACTATGATCGGTGAAATATTAACTAAATCATTTTCGATAGCTGTAACCATGCAATGCATCGTATCTGCAAATGTATTGTCAATCTGCTTAGGTATCTCAGCAACTACAATAGGCGAAATATTGACCGAATCATTATCAATAGTCGCCATAATACAAAAAGTTTTGTCGGCAAGTACATCGTCATTTTGGTTATAGAAATCAACCACCACAATGGGTGTTATGTTTTTTAAATTATCTTGATGAATCGTCATAACAAATACCGATGGACATTAAAAAATTGACTGCCATATTTTGTACCATTGTAGCTAAAAGTTCTTGGTTATTATTAGATTTAACGATGACCATAATAGTGTTTTTCATAGTGAGAACACTAAATACAAGCTAAAGGGTGTCTAAGTAAACAAAATTAACAAGTCAAGTTGTGACGTTACGTTGAGTAAGATTGTGTTAAGCAGGAAACGACTGGATTTGTAATCTATAAGACATAATGAATCTATAAAAGGTTGCTGGGCTAACCAAAAAACCAATAAGCAACAAGGATGGCGGCGAGGATGCCAGCAATGTCAGCAGCGATACCACACGCTGCAGCATGACGAATATTTTTGATGCCTACGGAACCAAAATAGACCGCCAAAACATAAAATGTGGTTTCTGTACTACCTTGAACAATCGAAGCTAGCCTGCCTGCAAAGGAATCCGCACCATAAACTTGCATGGTATCGATCATCATTGCACGTGCGCCACTGCCACTAAATGGTTTCATTAAGGCCGTCGGCATGGCATCAATAAAACGATCATCCATATTTAACGATAAAACGAGATGACGTAATCCACTTGCTAATAAGTCGAGAGCGCCACTGGCACGAAATACACCAATAGCCACTAACATGGCAACGAGATATGGGATGATCTTAATAGCGGTCTCAAAACCTTCTTTAGCACCATCAATAAACGCATCGTAAGCATTAACTCGTTTGATGACAGCACCTGCGATAAATAACATCACTAAGGAAAATAGAATAATATTACTGATGAGTGCTGACTGTGCCATCATATCGACTTGTGTCAAGCTAGAGAAATAAGACAATAATCCCACTATCAATAAGGTAAACCCACCTAGATAACTAATAATAACTTTATCCAGCATATTAATTTTTTGTACCCATGCCACAGTGAGCAAGCCAACCATGGTTGATGCATAAGTAGCGATAAGGATTGGAATAAATACATCGGTTGGATTGGCTGCACCCATTTGAGCGCGATAAGTGAAAATCGTGACAGGAAATAAAGTCACCGCAGAGGTATTAATCACCAAAAATAGGATTTGGGCGTTACTGGCAGTATCCTTGTTTGGGTTAATGGATTGTAGCTCTTTCATCGCTTTGATGCCTAGCGGTGTGGCGGCGTTGTCCAACCCTAAGGCATTGGCAGCAATATTCATCACCATTGCACCCAATGCAGAGTGATTCTTGGGTACTTCGGGCATTAACTTTGCAAATAGTGGGCTTAAACCGCGAGTAAGTAAATCAATAAAGCCACTACGTTCACCGATTCGCATGATGCCTAACCATAAAGCTAATACGCCAGTGAGTCCCAGTGAAATTTCAAAAGCGTTTTTTGACAGACTGAACATGGCAGTCATCATTTGATCAAATATCTGAGTATCACCAAACACAAATAACTTTATCAATGCAACGATAAAAGCGATGGTGAAAAATGCAATCCAAATGATATTAAGCATGATGCATTATTACATAGCCGGCAATAAAAAAGGACGCTATCTAGCGTCCTTTTTTGGGATTACTACTGAGCTGTTCACTAGCCCTTAGACGGTCGTTTTGCACTGTCACGTGGACGCATACGTGGTTTGCCCGTTCTTCTTGGTTTACGATCACGGCTCGCGTGTTCAAAATCACCTTTTGCTGGGCTGATGTTAAGTTGTTTATTGTTGACCCAGACTTTACTTAATTGCTGGAATAAATCTTTTGGCATGCCTTCCGGTAGATCAATAACACTATGATCATCAAGGATGGTGATTCGACCAATATCTTTACTGTCAATGCCTGCTTCATTAGCAATGGCGCCCACTAAGTTTTTAGCTTCAACGCCATCTGATTTACCCACTTCTACGCGGTAACTGTCCATGCCTTGTTCTGATTTGTGTTCAGATTTTTGTCCGCTTCTACGAGGCGAGTTATCACGTTCGTTTCGGCTATCTCGATCGTTATTTCGTGGACGATCATCTCTGTCTCTAGAAGAACGGTCATCACGCGTTGGACGGTCTTCACGAGCTGGGCGTTCTTGTACATGTTTAACAGGTTTCAGTGGGCGGCTTTTTTGTACTAAATAAGCTAATGCCGCAGCAACTTCTGTTGGATCTGAATCATGTTCTTGTTGATAGCTGCTGATAATATTTTCAAAAAAACTTAAGTCTTGTGACTCAATCGTTTCGCTAAGCTGTTGTTTGAATTCCATTACACGTTTATCAGCAACATCTTCAGTGCTAGGTAATTGCATGAGCGTAATCGATTGACGAGTTGCTTTTTCGATGGCAAATAACATACGTTTTTCACGAGGTGCAACAAACAAAATTGCCTCACCTTTACGGCCAGCACGACCTGTACGGCCAATACGATGTACATAAGACTCAGTGTCGTAAGGAATATCGTAGTTCACCACGTGGCTCATGCGTTCGATATCCAAACCACGCGCTGCAACATCAGTGGCAACTAAGATATCTAATTTACCTTTTTTGACGCGTTCAATTGCTTTTTCGCGAGCAGCTTGATTCATATCGCCATTTAAAGGTGAACATGAATAACCGCGTGCTTCTAATTTTTCAGCCAACTCAGTTGTTGAGTTTTTGGTGCGAACAAAAATGATCATCGCATCAAATGTTTCAACTTCTAGAATACGTGTTAGAGCATCAAGTTTGTGCATACCCGTTACCTGCCAGTAACGCTGGTTGATGGTGTCAACGGTTGACGTTAAAGATTTAATCTTAATTTCAACCGGATCCTTCAAGTAGCGGGTGGCTACACGATGAATAGCGGTAGGCATGGTTGCTGAAAACAGAGCAACCTGACGGGTTTCTGGTGTTTCTTTTAAGATCGTTTCGACATCATCAATAAAACCCATGCGTAACATTTCATCGGCTTCATCTAGTACTAATACTTTTAATTCACCAAGCTTTAATGTGCCACGACGAATATGGTCTAAAACTCGACCAGGGGTACCGACAATAACTTGTGGGTGACGTTCTAATTGGCGTAATTGAATACCCATGCTTTGGCCACCATAGATTGGCAAAACATGTAAACCTTTCATGTGGCGCGCATAGCTTTGTATAGCTTCAGCTACTTGAATTGCTAATTCACGTGTTGGTGCTAATACCAACATTTGTGGCGATTTTGTTTTAGGGTCAATACGACCTAATAATGGCAATGCAAAGGCGGCTGTTTTACCGGTACCTGTTTGCGCTTGACCTAATAGGTCGCGACCTGCAAGTAATGGAGGGATACTTTGTGCCTGAATCGGTGATGGTGTTTCGTAGCCAGCTTCTTGTACGGCCTTGAGGATCGGACTTGCTAAGCCTAATTCTAAGAATGTAGGTGTAGGTGATTGTTGTTCTGTGGACATGTATAAACCTGTGAAAGATCAGTTTTAAAAGTAAAACCGATAGGGGGAGAAAGCAATCTTGCAATTGTACGCTAGTATAGATATAAAATACAGTTAAATCAGTCTGTTAAATATTTTTTCATCCAATCATCGACAACCGTTAATAATTAAGGCAGAATGAAACCCTGTAGATCTTAAATGTTCAGAGCAATGCCAATATGGCCCATTTTTTAGTAGATGCTTACGCAGCGAAATAAATGGCAGCAAGAATTGAAAACTCAGGGATAACTAAAAGTACAGACGAGCTACTGAGAGTGTTTGCTTTAGTTATATTAGCGGGCGCTTTTAATGCTTATGGTGCAATATTTTTGACAATAGTCACCTATGACAGTAACGGCGTTACAGCGGGATTAATGTTACTTATTGACCAACTAGAATTTTGTCTTGGACTTATATTCATCGTGGTTGCTGGAGTAGAATTATTTACCGGTAATAAATATGATAGTGATCGCTTACGTTGATGTTCAGCTTACTATGAAACAGCTAATGCAAAACTGGATCATTGTATCTTTTGGCAACTTCGTCGGTGCGGCTGGCATTATGGGTTTGATATATTTCAATGGCCATTGGGATGTTGGTAAGGGAGTTGTAGGCGCTAAAGTGATTGCCATAACAAATCCCAAAATTAATTTGACATGGATGGAAGTGTTCACGCGAGGTATAGTATGTAATATTCTCGTGTGTCTCGCGGTGTGGTGGTGTTTTTCTGGTCGTACCGTGGTGGATAAGGTGTTGGTTATTTTACTTCCGATCGCTGGTTTTGTGACAATCGGCTTTGAACATTCGGTAGCCGATATGTATTTTATTCCTGCCGGCTTGATGGCTAATCAGCACAATGAATGTCGAAAACCTGACAATAATGAACTTTCATTTAATAATTTATTGCCAGTTACCTTAGGCAATATCGTAGGCAGCAGTGTTTTTGTAGGACTGTTTTATTGGTTTATCTATTTAAGAAATTAGGAGAAAGAAATGACTGAACATACTTATAAACATATTGAATTAACCGGAAGCTCGGCTGAAAGTTCAGATCAAGCGATTCAAAATGCCATCGCAAAAGCTGCACAGACAGTTAAAAACATGCATTGGTTTGAGGTATTAGAAACCCGAGGTTATATCGCGGATGGTGGTGTGCATTATTGGCAGGTAACCATTAAGGTCGGTTTTAGAATTGAAGGTTGAGTTTTATTAAACACCCGATCAGTAGATCGGGTGTCTGTTTAACATAGTGTGTCTTTAAGTTACTGATTTAAGCGGGCTTAAGCAGATTTGGCAAATTTATGCACCCAAACGAGATGACTTTCATCCCATTCCATACCTGCATGCATTCTTAAAATAAGTGCTTTGTACATCTCCATATTTGGGTAACCTTCGGCCTGAGCATCTGCATCGGTCATATCGCCCAAGGTTTTACGATCAAGGCCGGTGACTGTAAACTCTACGCCTTCTAATACGAAGGTTTCACCTGGATAAGCATATATGCCATCGCGGCGTTGTTCTGTCTTAGTACCAGCCAATGCTGATTCGACTAATTTAGTATGGGTGACTAAACGTTCAATTCCACAAGTTTTAGCAGGATAATCTGGATGTGTTGTCATATTATTTCACTTTATTTTGTAATCTAGCTAGTTATGGCCTTCTAATGCTAAATTAAACACTAGTTCTTTATTTTTGAATACAATGCCGATTATAAGAGCTTCAATATCAATAGTATACCAGTGGAAAAGTTGTGTTATGAGTCAAAATAAAGAGCATCCAGCGCAGAACTAGTTTTGATATAAATGGAGCTAATAATAAATCTAGCTCCACTTATTAAACATTAGTTTTATTTGAAACCTTGGCTTATCAAGTAATCTTCATAAGTGCCACGAAAATCAACAATGCCGTTTTCAGTCATATCCAAAACACGTGTAGCAAGTGAAGATACAAACTCACGGTCGTGACTGACAAAGAACAAGGTGCCTTCGTATTGCACTAAGGCCATGTTGACAGATTCAATAGATTCCATATCCATGTGATTTGTTGGTTCATCCATAATCAAAATATTTGGTTTTTGTAGGAGTAATTTACCAAACATCATTCGGCCTTTTTCACCACCAGATAGCACCTTAGCCTTTTTATCAATTGAGGTGCCTGAGAATAATAAACGACCTAATGTGGCACGAATAACTTGTTCATCATCTGATGGCTGACCCCATTGTTGCATCCATTGAAACAAAGTGAGGTCGTTATTAAATAGTGCTTCATGATCTTGTGCGTAATAACCTATGCTCGCATTTTCAGACCATTTTACTGTACCGGATTTAGGAGGTAATTCACCTGCTAAAGTCTTGACTAGTGTTGTTTTACCGATACCATTGGGACCGATGATTGCAATCCGCTCACCGACTTCAACCATGAACTTTAGATCTTTGAATAACGGCTTTTCGTCATTGTAACTTTGAGTGATACTTTGTAGTTCTAAGGCATTACGGAATAATTTTTTATCTTGGTCAAAACGAATAAATGGATTGACACGGCTTGATGGTTTGATGTCATCAAGTTGAATTTTATCAATCTGTTTAGCACGTGACGTGGCTTGTTTTGCTTTAGAGGCATTAGCTGAAAAGCGACGAACAAAGTCTTGTAGCTCAACAATTTGTGCTTTTTTCTTAGCATTATCAGACAATTGCTGTTCGCGAGCCTGGATCGAAGCCAACATGTATTCGTCATAGTTACCTGGATAAACTCGCAGTTCACCAAAGTCCATATCAGCCATATGGGTACAAACACTGTTTAAAAAATGGCGATCATGCGAGATGATGATCATGGTGCCGCTACGTTGATTAATCATACTTTCTAACCAACGAATGGTATTGATATCCAAATGGTTAGTAGGTTCATCGAGTAATAAAATATCGGGATCGGCAAATAAAACTTGCGCCAGTAGAATTCGTAATTTCCAACCTGGTGCTACTTCGCTCATCGGGCCATAGTGTTGATCAGTAGCAATGCCTACACCTAACAATAGTTCACCCGCACGAGATTCAGCTGTGTAACCGTCTAATTCAGCATATTCGCCTTCAAGATGTGCCACTTTTATGCCATCTTCTTCTGTCATTTCAGGCAGGCTATAAATGCGATCACGTTCATGATGAACGTCCCACAATGCTTTATTGCCCATGATAACAACATCAATAACACGCTCATTTTCATAAGCGAATTGATCTTGCTCAAGCACCGCATACGTTTCATGAGGATCGTAGCTGACGTTGCCTGCTGTCGGCTCTAGCTTTTTAGAGATGATTTTCATGAAAGTGGATTTACCACAGCCATTTGCGCCGATAAGACCGTAGCGATTGCCTTCGCCGAACTTAACCGAGACATTTTCAAATAATGGCTTTGCGCCGAATTGCATGGTGATGTTTGCAGTAGTAAGCAAGATGGTGTTCCTGTTGTATGGGAGCTTTGAAAAACTCACCATTATACATGACCTTACTGGTTTTCGATAAGAGTAATCTTTGCTTTTCGTGACAATTTTTTGATCGCGGCTTCACGTTTAGACGCGCTACTACGGTCAGGGTGCGGTTCTTGATAAATGATCTGCTTAGCGGCGCTGGTATGAAAAAAACGTGCGCCACCTTGTTTCGTTTGGTGTTCTGTCAATCGTCGCGCTAAATCAGTGGTAATGCCAGTATAAAAGTGACCATTTTCTGCTTCAACAATATAAACAAACCAATCACTTAGACTCACTCTTGTTTTTTAATAAAATTTAAAGCCACGGAATTAATGCAATAACGTAAGCCTGTTGGTGCAGGGCCATCATCAAAAATATGTCCAAGATGAGCGTCACAGTGGCGGCAGCGAACTTCAGTACGATCCATGCCAAGAGAATGATCAGCATGATGGCTGATTACCCCGTGTTCAATTTGAGATGAAAAACTTGGCCAGCCACAGCTTGAGTCAAATTTATTTTCAGAAGAAAATAATACTTGCTGGCAGCACACACATAAGTAGTTGCCATTTTCATGATGATTTACATATTCACCAGTAAATGGACGTTCAGTGCCTGCCTGACGAGTGACTCGATATTGCTCATCGTTGAGCAATTGCTGCCACTGCGAATCGGTTTTATCTGATTTTGAGGTCATAAGTTCTACTCTAGCTAGAAGTAATTTGATTATGCCTTGTTGTGAACAGAGTCACAAGAGTGGGCTTAGCAACGTAATCTATGTTCATGTTACTGCATGCATTTTGATTATATTCCTAAAAAATGAATCATTTGGGTGCATTTAAGGTGTTTTTTGATTGAAATACTTCACCAAATAGTGAGGTTGTGCCACATTATAAATGATTCGGTTGGGGCGATATCTTAGACTATCTATGGGTTTAATGGCAATATAATCATTTGATCTTTATAAGTTTATAGTGTGCATTACTACATTTTAAATTTTCTGCTTGACGCTATTTCTCATGTGTAAAAACTGTATACTGGCCGTCATCCAACTAGCAATGGCGATAGACCACCACACACCATAAATATCAGTCCCAATAATAGTTAAAGCTATAGTGATAAAGGTCAAGGGGAGCAACAATTGTCGTACAATATTAAAGTACATTGGGATCTCAGGCTGTTTCATACCTTGTAAAACTGCACCAGAAACAAAAGCTAACACATAAGCTGGCAAAATAATGGCCTCAACTCGCAAATAGCCAACACCAATCTCAATTACTGCAGGATTGTCAGAAAATAAAGCGATAAGCGGGCGGGCAAAAGTAAAAAGCAGGATTCCACCTATTACCATTAACACGGTGCCTATGGTGATCGAGTCCAATGCAACTTGCTCCATACGTTGGTAGTGTCGAGCACCAAAATTAACACTGACTAACGATAAAACAGCAATGTTAATACCGATGGCGGGAAGCAATACCAGTTGTTCTATACGTAGTGCAATCCCTAATCCTGCCACGGCATCCTCACCAAATTGGGTGACGGCCGTAGTGACAATTATGGAACCGAGAGCTATCAAAAACATATTGCCACTAGCAGGTAATGACTGTCTGATTAGGCCGATATAATGCGATAGCTTAGGCCGTAAATTTGTTACGATGAGGCATTTGCCAAGCTTGCTTTGTCGCACTTTAAAGGTTAGATAGATTGCGCTACCTAGCTGAGTCAAAGCGGTAGCGGCAGCTAAACCATAAACACCCCACCCAAAACTGAACATCATCAGGGGATTGAGTAGGATATTAGCTAAAAAGGCGACAATTAAGCTATTACGAAAACTAGTGGTGTCGCCCAATGTATTCAGTATTCCGTTAGCGGTCGTACCATGAGCTAAAAAAACCAAGGTAGGCAATATAATTGAAAGATAATTCAGGGCCTCGCTAGAATAATCACCTTCAGCACCCATCATTGCGAATAGCTTAGGTGCTGAAAATAAGACTAATAATCCCATACTAAAGGCACAGACCCAAGCAAAAGAGAGTGCGCTACCGGCTATTTGTTCTGCTTCTTGTTGTCTACCTGCGCCGAGTGAATTACCGACCAAAGCACTGGTACCTTGACCAACGCCGATTGAGATCGCAAGGCCCATAAAATAAATGGGTGCAGCCAATGAAATACCGGCCAAAGCAGTTGATGACAACATACCCGCGTAGAAGTTATCAACCACGTAATACATGGTATTGAAAAACATGCCGACACTTGCTGGAATGGCAATCTTTCTAAGCAAATGAGGGATTGGGTCATGAATGAGGTCCAAGTTTATACTTATCCTATTGAGGGATTGGTGGGCTTTATGGTGATGTTTTATCGCTTCACATTCTATAGGAGTTTGGTAAAAAAACTCAGTATGAATATTTTTTGATGCAATGTGATCGGGTTAAATTATTTATCACAAAACTGATATTATTCTAAACCTTAAATGGTTTATTGAGGCTTTAATTTATGGCTTTGCAAAAAGCACCTAGTTGGCAGCAAGCATTAAACGCAGAAATTAAAGCACCTTATATGCAGAAATTGTTGCGTCTATTAGCCGTAAAAGAGCAACAAGGAAAAAGGATCTATCCCCAAACTTCTGATTGGTTTCATGCTCTAGAAGCGACACCATTAGATGAAGTGAAAGTAGTCATTTTGGGGCAAGATCCTTATCACCAAGTCGGGCAGGCGCATGGTCTTTGTTTTTCTGTGCAAAAAGGGGTTAAAATGCCACCGTCTTTGGTCAACATATATAAAGAATTACAGACTGATTTGGGTATTGCACCTGCAAACCATGGTTATTTAGAAAGTTGGGCCAGCCAAGGAGTGTTGTTACTAAACGCCGTCTTAACAGTTGAAGACTCCCATGCTAATGCTCATCAAGGTAAGGGCTGGGAACAGTTTACCGACAAGGTTATTAATGTCGTTAATGAACAGCGTGATCATGTAGTGTTTATATTGTGGGGTAGTCATGCTCAGAGAAAGGGTGCAATGATAGATGCAACGCGTCATTCAGTTTTAAAGGCACCGCATCCTTCACCCTTATCGGCATATCGCGGTTTTTTTGGTTGTCGGCACTTTAGTCAGGCAAATAGCTATCTTATCGCACACGGTCAGCAAGCCGTTGATTGGCAATTACCGAATATGACCTATTATCAAGGCTCATTATCGTAAAATAGACTATTTGTAATTCAGCAATGATCGCTTGCTCCCTGCTACAATGCGCGCCATGATAAAACTAAATCAACTTTCTATTCGTCGTGGCACTAGGCTATTATTTGACTCTGCTAACCTGACGATTCACCCGGGACAAAACGTCGGACTGACCGGTGCCAATGGCACGGGAAAATCGAGTTTATTTGCCTTATTTCGTAATCAATTACATGCCGATCATGGTAGTGCATCAATTCCAGCCGCATGGGTCATAGCACATGTGGCACAAGAAACACCTGCAGTTGATATTCCTGCCATAGATTATGTGTTGCAAGGTGACGAAGAATATATGCGCCTGCAACAGCACTTAACGGTGGCTGAAGCTGAACATGATGGCCATCATCAGAGTGAATTACATGATAAATTAGCCGCAATTGATGGTTACACTGCGCGCAGTCGTGCTGGACGTTTAATGCATGGCCTAGGATTTACCGCAGAACAAGAACTGCTACCCGTGACATCATTTTCGGGTGGTTGGCGTATGCGTTTGAATTTGGCACAGGCACTAATGTGCCGCTCAGATTTATTATTGCTTGATGAGCCGACCAACCATTTGGACTTAGAAGCCGTATACTGGCTAGAAGAATGGTTACGTAGTTACCAAGGCACTCTAGTGTTGATTTCACATGATCGTGATTTTCTGGATCGCGTTGTGACCCAAATTGTTCACATTGAACAGCAGAAAATAAAAGCCTATACAGGTAATTATTCGGCTTTTGAATTAGCTCGGGCAGAACATCTGGCTCATCAACAGTCGGCGCACAATAAACAACAACGTGAAATTGCCCATATTCGTAGCTTTGTCACCCGCTTTAAAGCGCAAGCCACCAAAGCCAAACAAGCGCAGAGTAGGATTAAGGCACTAGAACGTATGGAGTTGATTGCTCCAGCGCATGTTGATTCGCCATTTCATTTTCAATTTTATCCGCCGACGCGATTAGTAGCGCCTTTATTAAGTTTAGATAAAGTGGCAGTAGGGTATAATGATAAACCTTTGATTTCGGCGGTAAATTTATCCCTTGTGCCGGGCGACCGTATTGGTTTATTAGGACCTAATGGCGCGGGAAAATCAACATTGATAAAACTTATCGCCGGCATATTGCCCGTTTTAAATGGCAAACGTAAAGAAGCGAAAGATATTAAGATCGCCTATTTTGCCCAACATCAATTAGAACAGCTGACGATAGATGAAAGTCCATTACAGCATTTACAACGCTTAGATCCGCTGCGACCTGAATCAGAGTTACGAAATCATCTTGGTGGTTTTGGTTTTCAGGGTGATGATGCACTTGCTCCTGTTGGCCCATTCTCTGGTGGTGAAAAAGCACGTTTAGTCTTGGCTTTATTAGTTTACCAAAAACCAGCGCTGTTATTGCTTGATGAACCGACAAATCATCTCGATTTAGATATGCGATTAGCATTAACCATGGCTTTGCAGGATTTCGAAGGTGCTTTGGTTGTAGTCTCACATGATCGACATTTATTACGCACGGTAGCGAATGATCTATGGCTGGTGTCGGATGGCCAAGCCAAGGTTTTTGACGGTGATCTGGATGATTATCGCCAATGGATACAAGACAAAGATAAGCCGGCTAAACCTACAGTAGAAAATAACAATACGGCTAATAAAAAAGATGACCGACGTAATGCGGCTGAAGCACGGAAAAAGCTACAACCGCTGCGAAATATTGTTAAAAAAACCGAACATAAAATGGATACCTTACAAAATAAGCTGAGTGATATCGAGCTGAAATTAGCGGATAACAGTCTCTATGAAAGTGAGACCAAAGATAAGTTAAAAGCTTTGTTAGTTGAACAAGGCAAGTTAAAAACACAATTAGAAACGATAGAAATGGACTGGTTAATAGCCAGTGAAGAATTAGAATTAGCTGGGCAAGAATAAACACTTAGCTTAGAGTTATAGAGGAACAAACTTTGGCGTTATTGTCATTAAAACAAGTTACTGTCAGTTATGGCGGACCAAATTTATTAGATAAAGTTGATTTTCAACTCGAACAAGGTGAACGAGTGTGTCTTGTCGGCCGTAATGGTGCTGGCAAATCAACCTTAATGAAATTGATTGCAGGTGAAATCAAACAAGATTCAGGTGAAATTAGAGGGCAGAGCTTAAAAATTGCCCGTCTAGAACAAGAGGTTCCTGCTGGTACTTCGGGTAGTGTATTTGATGTGGTAGCACATGGCTTAGGTGATATTGCACCTATTTTAATTGCCTATCACGATGTCATTCATCGTCTAGCAACTGATAGTTCAGACAAAATTTTGGCCGAACTTGAAAAAGTACAGCATAACTTAGAAGCAGTTGATGGTTGGACTGTAGAACAGCGTGTTGAAAGTGTTATCTCTCGCCTATCATTAGATGGCGATGTTGATTTTTCTGGTTTGTCAGGCGGAATGAAACGTCGCGTTTTATTGGCTCAAGCTTTGGTCAAACAACCTGATATCTTATTACTCGATGAGCCGACTAACCATTTGGATATTTCATCCATTACTTGGTTGGAAGAGTTTTTGAAAAGTTATGGTGGTACTTTATTATTTATCACCCATGATCGGACATTTCTACAAGCTTTAGCTACGCGGATTGTGCAGTTAGATCGTGGCAACTTAGTAAGCTTTCCTGGTGATTATGCTAATTTCTTGGAACGCCGTGAGGCTTTATTGTCAGATGAAGCCCAACAAAATGCCTTATTTGATAAAAAACTGGCACAAGAGGAAGTGTGGATCCGCCAAGGTGTTAAGGCGAGAAGAACACGTAATGAAGGACGCGTACGTGCTTTAGAGCAATTACGACGCGAACGTGGTCAACGACGAGAAGTGTTGGGCAACGTCAAAATGAAATTGCAAGACTCTGATCGCAGTGGAAAATTAGTATTTGAAGCTGAAAGCTTAGGTCAAAGTTTCGATGGTCGGGTTCTATTTAAAGACTTTTCAACCGTCATTCAACGTGGTGATCGCATTGGTATTATTGGTGCGAACGGCTGTGGTAAAAGTACCATGCTGTCTATTCTACTTGGACGAACTGAAGCTGAAACGGGTACGGTTATTCGAGGCACTAAAATCGACGTCGCATATTTTGATCAACTCCGTAGCCAGTTAGATGAAGAAAGAAGCGTAACGGAAAATGTCAGCCAAGGTAGTGATTTTGTTGAAATTGCAGGTGTTCCAAAACATATTATTGGCTATTTACAAGACTTTTTGTTCACGCCAGAACGTGCCCGTACGCCCGTTAAAGCTTTATCAGGTGGCGAACGTAATCGTTTGTTATTAGCCAAATTATTCACCCAGCCAGCTAATTTATTGGTAATGGATGAGCCGACAAATGATCTTGATGCTGAAACCCTAGATCTATTAGAAGATTTGTTGATGAACTACAAAGGCACCCTATTGTTGGTCAGTCATGATCGTAGTTTCTTGAATAATGTTGCTACAAGTACTATCGTGTTTGATGACGATGGTGTGGTACGTGAATATGTCGGTGGTTATGATGATTGGCAGCAACAACGTCAACAAGATAAAGACTATCAAGCACAAAAAAATAAAACCGTTACTAAATTAGCTAAACCTGTAGAAAAGAAAGTCAATAAGAAATCCAATCTTACTTATCAACAACAACTTGATCTTGCTGCATTTCCTAAAAAGATCGAAGAGCTGGATAAAAAACAAACTGACTTACACGATGTGATTGGCCAACCGGCGTTTTATAAACAATCAGAAGATAAGATTGCCGCTACTCAAGCTGATTTGACTAGAGTGACAGCTGAATTAGATGCCACCTATGAAAAGTGGGAAGCGTTGGAAGCTAAACAAGATGCCTAACACCCTCAATGGCCGCTAAACAATAAGACAGCTTAAGGTGTTTTTTGGAGCGAATTACAATGGATATACTGGTATTGATGACCGATCTCATTAAACAGCTTAATAGTATTGTTTGGGGGCCTTTGATGTTGGTGCTGATCTTAGGCACTGGTTTGATGTTAATGATTAGGCTAAAAGGCATGCCTATTGCTAAATTGGGTTATGGTTTTAAAATGCTTTGGGCTGGCCGCGACACTAAAACCCAAAAAGGTGAGGGGGATATTGCACCCTTTAATGCCTTGATGACCTCACTCTCAGCAACAATCGGTACGGGTAATATTGCCGGTGTTGCAACGGCAATATTCCTAGGAGGCCCTGGCGCTTTATTTTGGATGTGGATGACGGCATTAGTCGGCATGGCCACTAAATATGCTGAAGCGGTGCTGGCAGTTCATTTTCGTGAAACTGATGAAAATGGTAACAAAGTCGGTGGCCCAATGTATTACATCAAAAATGGTCTGGGAAAACGCTTTGCTTGGTTAGGCACGACCTTTGCCATATTTGGTGCGTTAGCTGGGTTCGGTATTGGCAATACCATTCAAGCTAATTCTGTAGCGGATGTTTTATCTTCTAGTTTTGGGGTGCCACCATTGCTGACGGGGTTAGTGATTGCCATCTTGGTGGCTATGGTGCTGATTGGTGGTATAAAGCGTATTGCTCATGTTGCCGGAAGATTGGTGCCTTTTATGGCGATAGCCTATGTATTGGCAGGCATTGTTATTTTAGGTTTACATGTCGACAAGATCCCCGCAGCCTTTGAATTGATTTTTATTCATGCCTTCACACCGATTGCCGCTACAGGTGGTTTTGCTGGTGCAGCCGTGTGGGCTGCGATTCGTTTTGGTGTGGCACGCGGTGTCTTTTCAAATGAAGCAGGATTAGGCAGTGCACCAATAGCCCATGCCGCAGCAGCAACCGATAGCCCAGTACGACAAGGTACGATTGCCATGATTGGTACCTTTATCGATACTCTGATTATTTGTTCTATTACTGGATTGGTAATTATCGTATCTGGTGCGTGGACTAGTGGTGAAACCGGCGCAACCTTATCTTCAGTGGCATTTGAGTCTGCATTGCCGGGATTAGGTGGCTATGTTGTGACCTTTGGTTTAAGTCTCTTTGCCTTCACCACCATTCTAGGCTGGAGTATTTATGGCGAAAAATGTGTGGAGTATTTGTTTGGTGTGCGGTCAATTACGCCATTTCGAATCTTATGGATTGTAGCGGTGCCAATTGGTGCAGTGTCTAATTTATCATTTATTTGGCTAGTGGCAGATACCTTGAATGCCTTGATGGCGCTACCTAATTTAATCGCCTTGATATTGCTTAGTCCTGTGGTCTTTAAACTGACTAGAGAATATTTCGCTAAGAATTAGCCTGCTTTGATCTGACCTCATTGATTGATCTTTCTTAGATAATACAGTGCTTGTAGGTTGGGTTGGGTTTACGAAACCCAACGAAACATCTCAGCATGAAGTTGGGATTCATTCTTCATCCCAACCTACGGGCTAAAATAAGTAATTACTTATTCGTCCAAAAGTGCATCACGTTTATCACTACCTTTACGTGGGCGAATCCACATTTCATACATGGATACTGTCCACATGAATGCAAAAGATAACGCCATAGCACTACCACCAATGATGACTAACCAT
>Ga0105054_10002356_pt1 | contig 30086 bp, 24 predicted proteins | sample BON02_FD_78091 | JGI IMG/M metagenome (GOLD analysis project Ga0105054, IMG submission 78091) | Freshwater microbial communities from Lake Bonney liftoff mats and glacier meltwater in Antarctica - BON-02 (megahit assembly) | ecosystem: Environmental > Aquatic > Freshwater > Ice > Glacier...
AAAGAGCAATTTCGAAATATAAACCACGAATGAAATAAGTTTATAGGGCGGGGCCGCGCTGCGTGGCCTTGCCCGGCGATCAGGCCGCAGGCAAGCCACGCGAGCGGTCAACGAGATGCCTGATTTAGCTTAAACTGGGGCCGGGAAACCGGCCCCTTTTTCTTTGGGCTTGCGGTGGGTGGTTGCGCTGTGTTGATGTGCTGGTATGCGGATTATGACCTATAATATTTTATGTGGCGGTTTGCCTGTGGCGGGTAGGTCGGACCGGCGTGAGGCGGTTGAAAATGTCATTCGCGCCGCCGCGCCTGATGTGCTGGCCTTGCAAGAATGCGTGGGGTTTGCGGTGCCGGGCGCGATGGATGCTTGGGCGGCGCGGCTGGGGTTGCCACATTATGCCATTGCCCGCACTACGCCCTATACTGATGGTTTAAGTTACAATGTAACCGTATTTTCGCGGTTTTTCATGCGAAAACGGGCTGAATTCGTGCAAAAACCGTTCCAAACCGGGGCGCTTTTGGTTCATATCGACACGCCGGATGGGGTGCTATCGCTGTGCAATGTGCATTTACATGCCTTTAACGAATCTGCGCGGCTGGTGGAAATTGAGGCTTTGTTAACCGCGTTTGGCGACGCGAAGCCCGACATTATTCTGGGCGATTTGAATGCCATCAGCCGTGGCGATGGTTATGCCCCGAATGATGAATTTGAGTCGCGATACGACGTAAGCGATCGGTTGGCGCAGGGTTATAGCGATCTTGGCGCACCGGCCGGAATGACCCATCCAAGCCGGTTGCCAGCCGACCATAGCCGCCAGATTGCCCGGCGAATTGATTATGTTTGGGGGCGGGAAATTGCAGGGGCTGCGGTGCGGGTGGTTCGTGATGAGCAAGCGCATTTAGCGTCAGACCATTTTGCGGTGGTGGTGGATTTTGCGTGAAGGTGGGCGCGCAATGAATGCGCACCATACGGCGGATCACATTATACGAAACGGTATGTAGGGTGCGCATTTATTGCGCACCGTCATTCAACCAATCGCGAGCGCTTATAGCCCGCGCGCAATTGCCGCCACGCCGGTGCGGGCAATATCAGACAGGCCAAGCGGGCGCATCAGATCAATGAGCGCGTCAATTTTCTCAGGCGTGCCGGTCAGCTCAAACACAAAACTTTCAAGCGTGGAATCCACCACCGAAGCGCGGAAAATTTCGGCGATGCGCAGGGCTTCAACCCGCTTTTCGCCCTTGCCTGCCACCTTGATCAGTGCCAACTCACGCTCCACCGAGGGGCCTTCAACGGTGAGGTCATTCACCTGATGCACGGGCACCAAGCGGCCAAGCTGCGCCTTGATTTGTTCAATGATTGAGCGCGTGCCCGTGGTGACAACCGTAATGCGTGAGCGATGGCCCGTATGGTCTGTTTCCGCCACGGTCAGGCTTTCGATATTATACCCACGCCCCGCAAATAGCCCGATGACGCGGGCCAAAACGCCGGCCTCGTTATCGACTAAAACGGCCAAGGTATGGGTTTCGGGCGTGTCATCGGCAGTATTGCTTAGATTATAGGCTGAATTGCGCGAGGCGCCTTTTTTGAGATTGAGGGCGTTCATGATGCGGGCTCCGGTATGGGGTGGCGCAGGGTTTCATCTGCGCCAAGAACAGCGCGTCCATCCTGGGGTAGGCTGGCGCGATTTTGGATGAGTTTTTCAAACAGCGGTGCAAATTCCGCCGCAATATCAGCAGCAGTACCGACTGACATTTGCTTGGTATGCCGCGCCGGGGCGCCGACATTTTTATTGGTATGGCCTGTGTCCAAAACAATTTCGGCGATATGGGCAGGGTTAAGTTGAATATTGAGTTGCTTCAATATTTTACGCGTGGGGGCCGCGGTGTTGAAGGCCAGATCATCGTAATAAAGTGGGATGATATTTGGCAGCCGCAGCCATTGCGCCAGCGTTTCGACCTGGTGGCGCAGGTTGGGCAGGGTGGAGGCAATTGAGTTAAACTCGCTAAATTCGCGGGTGCCCGATTTACGCGACCGCGCGCCATGGTCCAGCATCGACAGCGCCATATCGCGTGGGTCACGATAGACCGCATGGCCAATGGCAAGGCCCTGTTCTAAAAGCGCGCGCACAATCGGCTGGTCGGGGCGGGTATGGGTTTTAACCACAATCGCATGGCCAAGTGCGCGCGCCTCATCAAGCAGGGCTTGCAGCCGCCATTCTTCCAACTGTTCAATGAAGTTGATGGTTTTGGTTTCGCGCAGCGCGTCAATTTTCAGCAGGGGCTGTTCCATTCCGGCGCATTGCATGGCGGTCCGCGCAAGCTGATAGGCCAGCGTAGAGCCGCTTTTTGTCATGCCATAGCTGAGATAGATCAGCGGTTGCATCAGACCAGCACCGAGCCTGACGCATCAATCGCATCGGCTGTGTTGGCATCGCCCAGTAGCATTTCGTTATGTGCCTTGCCTGATGGGATCATCGGAAAGCAGTTTTCATTCTTTTCAACACGGCAATCAAAAATGACCGGGCCATCATAATCCAGCATTTCTTGGATGGCGTCATCCAGCTTGGCCGGGTCAGAGCAGCGAATGCCCTTGGCGCCAAAGGCTTCAGCCAATTTTACGAAATCGGGCAAGGATTCAGACCATGACGAGGAATAGCGCTGGCCGTGCAGCAATTCTTGCCACTGGCGCACCATGCCCAAGCGTTCATTGTTGATGATGAACTGTTTGGCGGGCGCGCGGAACTGCATCGCCGTGCCCATTTCTTGCATATTCATTAGCCAGCTTGCCTCCCCCGCGACGTTAATAACCAGCGCGTCGGGATGGGCGATTTGCACGCCGATAGAGGCAGGCAAGCCGTAGCCCATGGTGCCAAGGCCACCCGAGGTCATCCAGCGATGCGGGTCTTCAAAGCCCAAAAACTGCGCCGCCCACATTTGGTGCTGGCCAACTTCGGTGGTGATATAGCGGTCCCGGTGTTTGGTTAGCGCCTCAAGCCGTTGCAGGGCGTATTGCGGTTTGATCACCGTGTCAGAGTTTTTATAGCTGAGGCAGTTTTTGGCCCGCCATTTGGCAATTTCACCCCACCATTTTGGCTGGGATTCAGTGTTCAGCTTGCTGCCACGGGCCTTCCAGATGCGTATGAAATCACCCAAAACATTGGCAACATCGCCAATGATAGGTATATCAACGCGCACGTTTTTGTTGATAGAGCTGGCATCTATATCAATATGAACCTTGTAGGAATTGGGTGAGAAGGCATCAATCCGCCCGGTGATCCGGTCATCAAACCGCGCACCGATGCACAGCATATAGTCGCAATCATGCATAGCGAGGTTGGCTTCATAGGTGCCGTGCATGCCCAACATGCCAAGCCATTGCGCGCCCGAGGCCGGATAAGCGCCGAGCCCCATAAGGGTTGATGTAATTGGCGCGCCGGTTGCGGCCACAAGCTCGCGCAGCAATTTACTGGCGGTTAGGCCGGAATTGATGACGCCACCACCGGAATAGATGAGTGGGCGCTTGGCGCGTTCCAGCATTTCAACGGCTTTGGTGATGGCGTCGATATCGCCCTTCACCTGTGGTTGGTAATGCGAGATCTTGGCTTTGCGCGGCTCGACATAGGTGCCGATGGCAAATTGCACATCTTTGGGAATATCAATCAGCACCGGGCCGGGGCGGCCGGACATTGCGACGTGAAAGCCTTGATGGATGGTTTCGGCCAGCTTGTCGGTATCCTTTACCAGCCAGTTATGCTTGGTGCAGGGCCGCGTAATGCCAACGGTGTCGGCCTCTTGAAAGGCGTCATTGCCGATCATGAAGGTGGGCACTTGGCCGGTGAGAACCACGAGCGGAATTGAATCCATCAGCGCATCGGTTAACCCGGTAACCGCATTCGTGGCGCCGGGGCCCGATGTAACCAGCACAACGCCGGGCTTGCCGGTGGAGCGGGCATAGCCTTCGGCTGCATGGGTGGCACCTTGTTCATGGCGCACCAGAATGTGGCGAATGTCGTTTTGTTGAAAGATTTCATCATAGATCGGTAGCACCGCGCCGCCGGGATAACCGAATACGGTATCCACACCCTGATCCTTCAACGCCTGAACCACCATCTTGGCACCGGTCATCTGGCGGGTCATGTTCTCATCCTCATCTGGCGCGGCAATTGCCGCCATTTAGTTACAAAAAAACCCCCGGTTTGGCGGGGGTCGGCGCAGTCGCATGTAGGTGGGTCTAGGCCCGGCGACTGCGCGTGCTTAGAAGGACCACAATAATGTTGTTGTGCATGTTCATGCGCTTTTTTTAGCAGGCAAAACGGCAGGGTCAACCCGCAAATTTAAGAATATTGCGTAAAAATCAACATTTTCGTATTTTTCTTCCGGCAACTTTGCTGGCAGCGGGCTGCCATTGCCTCATAAATGCCCATTTTAACACCGCGTTAAAGCGGAAGGAAGTGTCTTGCATTGATATACCAGCGCGGCTAGCCTTTGCCTACGAAAGGCAGCCAATGCTAAAAAGTGCTGCATGTACAATCGGGAGAAATAAATGGATCGTCGTTCTTTTTTAGCTAAGGGTGCCCTTGGAGGCACTGCCGCAGCCGCAAGCGCACTTGCCGCGCCTGCCTATGCAGCCAGCCACGGCAACACTACCCTGACCATGGTCACAAGCTGGCCGCGCGGCCTTGCTGGTGTTTGGGATTCGGTTGAGCGTTTTGCAACAAGCGTGGCCGATATCACCGATGGCTCGCTTACAATCGAAGCCAAAGCGGCTGGCGAGTTGGTGGGCGCATTGGAAAGCTTTGACGCTGTGTCTTCGGGCCAAGCGGATATGTATCATGCGGCTGACTATTACTTTGTAAACCAGCACCCCGCATTTGCGTTCTTTACCGCCGTGCCTTTCGGCATGACTGCGCCAGAAATGATGGTGTGGTATTATTCGATGGGCGGCATGGAGCTACACCACGAAGTGGGTGAAATTTTCAACACCAAGCATTTCATCGCTGGCCAGACCGGTGCGCAGGGTGGCGGTTGGTTCCGCAACGAAATCACCTCGGCTGATGATTTTCAGGGTCTGAAATTCCGTATGCCGGGCCTTGGTGGGCAGGCACTGTCCAAGCTTGGTGCGTCAGTTCAAACGCTACCAGGTGGTGAAATTTATCAGGCCCTTTCAACAGGTGCGCTTGATGGCACCGAATGGATAGGCCCATGGTCGGATGAAAAACTTGGCTTGCAAGAAGTTGCCAAGCATTACTACCCCGCTGGTTTCCATGAGCCGGGTGCTGCGCTTTCGGTTTGTTGCAACCTAGATGTGTTCAACGGACTAAGCCGCTCGCATCAGCGCGCGATTGAAATTGCTGCCGCTGAAGGCCATCAGGCGAACTATTCGCTGTTCATCGCCAATAACGGCCCTGCATTGGACCGGTTGCTAGCAGCTGGCGTTCAGACCCATGAATTCACTGGTGATGTATGGGATGCGTTTGGTGCGGCTTCGGCTGAAGTGCTGGAAGGCTATCGCAGCGATGAGTTGTTCGCCAAAGTGCATGATTCGATGAAAGCTTCGATGACCGCGTCGTCGAACTGGATGTCGAAATCAGATAGCGCCTATGTCGCACAACGCAATCGCGTTCTGTCGGGCATGTAATACCTAATTTGCCTGCCCCGCCATGCGCGAGGCAGGCATTATGTTCGGAAACATCCCATGATTGATGCCCTGTTTTGGGTCCTGAAGCATATCGCGCAGGGCTATACCGATATAGCCTATGTGCTAACGCATCTGGGCACGATCTTTGATTTTTCTGACAATATGAACCTGCTACATGTGGTGTTTTATGGCGCCTCAAGCCGGTCTTTCTTTGTATTTTTTGACATTTTCCTGACGATTTTTGTGATCGGCCTGATCCGCCGCGCCTTTTTATGGCGGGTGGTTATTATTCTGGAGGCGATTGCCAATAAAACCGGGCGCTTTTTTGCTTGGGCGGGGCTGTTCATGGTGTTGCAACAAACAATGATCGTGTTTTTGCAGCGGATATTCAGGGTGTCCGAAATTTCGATAAGCCCGTTTGGGATTGGGTTCACCAAACAGCTTGGCTGGTGGGCGGAAATGCTCAAGGCCGAAAATGCGCTGATTGTGTGCCTGTGCTGCGCCTATACATTTGTGCAGGGCGGGCATGTGCGGGTGGACCTTGTTTATGCGCGTGTCTCTTTCCGCACCAAGCGGTTGATTGATATGGCCGGTTCACTGTTTTTCATTCTACCCTCGATGACGCTGGTTTGGCTATTTGGCTGGTTTTACATGTGGCGGCACATGATTACCCCGCCCGTTTCCGCATCCGACAGCCTTGAAGCGCTGGAACGCAAGGTGCGGGTTGTGAAGTGGAATATTGAAACCATTGGCGTGTCGCCTTCGGGGTTTGACGCTTATTTCCTGTTCAAGGTGATGATGGTTGGATTTGCCGGGATGATGATATTGCAAGCTGCGGCGTTGTTTTACCGCTCGTTCTTGGAATTTAGCGAAGGCGAAGCCAGTGCCGGCAAATACGCTGATAATGACGTGCCGAATAACAAAATCGCGGCTAAAGCCGCCGCAATCCACTAGGGGCCGGGTATGTTTTTAGGATTGGACGGCGTCGAAATCAGCCTTCTTATTGTGTTCGTCATGCTGTTTGCGGGCATTATGACAGGCTTTCCCGTGGCTTTTGCAATTTCGGGCGCGGCCATTATTTCCTTTGGCATTTTGGCCGGGCTTGATAATGCCGGATTGCTGGTCAAATCGGTGATCGACACCAATTCAGGCGATTTTTTGGCGCTGGTTAATAGTGGTGTGGCGCGTGAAACGATAAGCCATTTCCGATACCCAGACTTGCCCCAGTTGCAAGAACCGTTGTTCATCTCGGGCTGGGAAAAGGCGATGGATTCCAACCTCTCGTTTATCATTAACCGGATGAATGAACGGGTGATCTCGGGCCCGTCTATTGAAACGCTGCTGGCTGTTTTGATGTTCGTGATGATGGGCATTACGCTGGAACGATCACGGATTGCGAATGATTTGCTGACCACTATGGCGCGGGTGTTTGGCCCGCTGCCGGGTGGTTTGGCTGTTTCGGTGGTTGTTGTCGGCGCGTTTTTGGCCGCCAGCACCGGGATTGTGGGCGCGACCGTGGTGACTATGGGCCTGCTAAGCCTGCCAACCATGCTGCGCAATAATTACTCACCGGAACTGGCAACAGGGGTGATTGCCGCCGCGGGCACGCTGGGGCAGATCATTCCGCCATCCATTGTTATTGTGCTTTTGGGCACATTGGCGGGTGATATTTATTCAACCGCACAAGAAGATTTGGCCAAGACGGTAGGCTGTGGCTCGGCCCTGACATTTTTGGGCGAGGCGGCGGTGCTTTCGGTTGGCACGCTGTTTAAGGCGGCCATATTGCCGGGCGTTATGTTAGCGGTGTTTTACGGGCTGTATGCCTTTGTCTATGCACTGATCAAACCCCACAAAGCCCCGCCAATACATGGTGAGGTGGAAGGTGCGCCCGGCCTTGGCAAGCGCCATGCGTTGATATGGTTTTTGGTAGCCCCGGCAGCCATTATTGGCCTTGTGATAGGGCTAGGCACGATCAACCTTGTGGGCCCGCAACATGCCGAGGTTTCAAGCCTGCGTGATGTTGGCACCCAGCCAGAGCTGCGCACCAATGTTACCGAGCAATGCCAAGCCGCGATGATCGAACGCCATGGCCAAGACAAGTGGGACCGGTCGGTGATATTAGCCGCCGAAATTCAGGCGGCGGGTGGCAATGCCAACCAAGACGACCGCACACTTAGCGAAGATGAAATGACGGCGGCGCGCGCGCAGGCTTTGGTTGATGCCGCGCCCATTGGTAATGGCGTGATCACCTTGCTGGTGCTGGCTGCACTGACGCTAACAATCGCCTTTGGCGTCGCCCCACATGAAGACCGCCGCCCGCTTGTTATTGGCGGCGTGGGCATTGGCCTTGCGCTGCTGGCAGATGCGTTCTTTATGGGGCCGTTAACATCGCCTTTGGCCACGTTCTTGTGGTTAACGCCGGGGTTTGCCCTCATCATATGGGCGCTGAAACCGGCCTTTGTGCGGCTTGGGCGCAATGAAATGCTGCGCGTGGTATTCCCGCCGCTGGTGCTGATTGTGGCGGTGCTTGGGTCTATTTTGGGTGGAATTACCAACCCGACCCCGGCCGCCGCGCTTGGCGCTTCTGGGGCGATTATGCTGGCCGCCTATCGCAAGCTTGGCGAAACCGGCGGGCAGCCAAAGTTGATCCTGTATACGGCCTTTGCGATTGTTATTATGCTGCTGGTTGGCGTCAATTTCGATTTGCGGGTGCATATTGATGATGTCGGGTTCCAAAACTGGGTTGGGTTGATTGTAACCTATGTTGCTTATATGGCGGCGATGGGTGGCCTGTTTTATGCCTGCTGGGTGCTTTGGGTGAATGCGGTGCTTACGCCCGTGGTGCGCGAAACGGCCAAGGTTACATCCATGGTCTTTGCCATTCTTATCGGTAGCCAATTGCTGAACCTTGTCATCATCTCCTTTGGCGGTGAGGATTATATTCAGGATTTCCTGCGCAGCTTTGATGAGCAGTGGGTCGTGTTCCTATTGGTGATGCTGGTGCTGTTTATACTGGGCTTTGTGCTTGATTTTCTGGAGATCGTTTACATCGTGATCCCGATTGTGGGCCCGGTGATTTATGGCGGCAATCTTGACCCGAAATGGGTAACGATCATGATTGCCATGAACCTGCAAACCAGTTTCCTAACGCCGCCATTTGGCTTTGCGCTGTTCTATTTGCGGGGGGTTGCACCTGCTGGCGTGACCACCGGGCATATTTACCGTGGGGTTTTGCCGTTTGTGATTATTCAAGTGGCAGCCTTGGCGGTGTTGTGGCTGTTCCCCTCAATCGTAACCATCGTGCCCGACCTGTTGCCGGGATAATTTACACGGGCGAATTAGCCCGTGTAAAAATCACCTTTAGGCAGGTGAATGGCGGCCAATTGTTCGGATATCGGGTCATTTTCGCTAGGCTGGAGGTTTTGGGCATAGGCCTGTGGGCTGTCTAAACGATGCCATTTGCCAGCGCGAAACACCTCAAGCGGGGCGAAGTTGGATTTGTAATGCATTTTGGCGCTGCCCGGCACCCAATAGCCAAGGTAAACATAGGCAAGCCCAGCTTCGGCGGCGATGTTAATGTGATCAAGGATCATCCAACTGCCAAGGCTGTCACGGTCATATTCCGGGTCATAAAAAGAATAAACCATCGAAAGCCCGTCCGATAGAATATCGGTCAGGCAGGCGGCGATGAGTTGGCCGGAAATTGGATTTATATATTCAATGATACGGCTGTTGACTGTGGTTTCCTCGACCATAGCTGAAAATTCATAGGCATCCATGCCAGCCATGCCACCATCGGCATGACGCACAACCAAATAGCGCGAGAAAAGTTCAAACTGCTCGTCAGTGGCCCAAGCGGATTTGCTGATGCGGGTAAGGTAAGAATTGCGGCCAATAACCTTGCGCTGGCTGCGGGATGGTTTGAAATCGCTTACACATACGCGGGCAGATAGGCAGGCATTGCAGCCCACGCAGCTTGGCCGATACAGCACGTTTTGGGACCGACGAAACCCCTGATGTGACAGGCTGTTGTTAAGCGTGGTTGAATCTGGCCCCGACAAGGCCGTGAACAATTTACGTTCAACCTGCCCCGGTAGGTAGGGGCAAGGCTGGGGGGCTGTCACATAAAACTGTGGCGTGTTGGGGGGCGTATGGCGCATTTTTCACAATTACCGTTAAAATCTGCGCCAAGGGTAACACGGGCAATCGCTGCTGCAATCAGTAATTTGCCGGAGTGTTAATGGCAGTTGTGCCCAACATCATGTCATGCAGGCCTTGGCCATAGCGGGTTTTATACATTAGCAGGCATGAAACAAGCTGTAGCGGGAATAAAACGGTGGCGATGATGTAAAGCGTGGTGTGTATGGTGGCGGTTTGAGGGTCAAACTTCAGCCCGCGCCGATCCCGCATTTGGATGCCAACAAGCTGCATGCCAATGGTGGCAGACGCGCTGCGCAGTGTGGCGACACGGTAAAAGAATGATAGTACGATCAGGATAATGGGCAGAATAAACCCAGCCAAGCCCAGCGTACCGATCAAAATAAGCAAGGTCAGCCCGCCGATGATAACCGCATCAATAAACCATGCGATCAGGCGGCGCTGGGGCACATTGGCATAAAATTGCGCATCAGCTTCGGGGTGGGGCAGGCCGGAGGGGCCTTTATAACTGGCATCGTGAAACATGCGACATTCCTTAGAATGGAGGAACCCCGCCGCGATGCGGCGGGGTAGCAGGGCCGATTAGGCCGGGGTTGCATCACCAAAGCCGGGGGCGCGGGGTGCGGTATAACCTGCCGGTGCTTCGGGGGCTTCAGGTGCTTTCGGCGCAGGGCGACGGGCGCGGTTTGTCATGAAGTCGTCAAACTCGGCTTGGTCTTTGGCAGCGCGCAGCTGTTCCAGAAACGAGGTGAAGGCGGATTGCTCATCTTCCAAACGGCGCAGCGTTTCATCGCGGTATTTGTCAAAGGCGACATTGCCGGTTTGGTTGAAGGTGCTACGATTCATGCCACAGCCACGGTGGCTACCACGTTTCCACATACGATTTGTTCCGATCATGTAAAAGAGAAGAAAAAGGCCGATTGGCCAGAAGAAGATAAAGCCAAGCACCATGGCGGCCGTCCAAGCCTTTGGCCCGTGTCCATCAAGCCATCCCTGAGCGTTTTTGAGCCATTCGACGGGGGTAGACATTTGCGTTCCTTTCAATGTGAATGTTATTTACATTTACATAGATAACTATTCCTAGATAGCCTTCAAGGCTGGGGCGTAAAATATCTCAATAAATCTTTGGTGTACGTGAAAAGCTAAGCTTTATCAGCGCCTTGCGGGCGAACATTTTTCCAGCGCCGATGTAACCAATACCATTGTTCCGGGTGTTTAAGGATTTCGGCTGACATAAAATCGTTCAATTCGCGGGCGATTTGAACCGGATCGGTGCTGGTTAGGGGGGTTGAAACCACAACCTTGATGGTTTTACCATCGGCTTGGCGAACGCAACTTAAAGGTATGATCAGTGCCTTGGTTTTAACGGCAAGGCGGGCCATGGACAGGCCAGTCATCGCGTCATGGCCCAAAAACGGTAGCGGCATACCGTCTTCGGCATATTGGTCAAGCAAAAGCGCGGTAAACCCGCCGCCGCGCAAATGTTTGGACAGATCGGCAAGGCCGCGCATTGTGGTGGGGAACATCGGGCCGGAGGCCGCCAAGGCCGGGTCGTATATTTTGGCGAAAATGGGGTTGGTGGCCGGATGGTAAAGCCCGGCAAGCGGTTTGAACCGGGGGCCGAGCAGCGCGCGCGCGGCTTCCCACTGGCCAAAATGGGCGGAAATAAACAGCACGGGCTGGTTTTCGGCATGGGCTTTTTCGACTGGCGCAATATCGCCTGAAAGCTGCATTTCATGGGTGCGGTGGGTGTATTGATGATTGTAAATCAGTTCAAAAAAACCCCAGCCGATGTTGCGGGTAATGGCGTGCAGCAAGCGGCGACGTTCGCGCAGCGGCATAGCGGGGTAGATGAGCGCGAGGTTATTGGTAATGCGGCGGCGCAGCGATGGCACGATGCGCAACATGCCGGAAATAAGCGCACCGCCCACGCGCACGCGGGCGCGAAATGGCAATGGGCGCAGCAGTTTGGGCAGCAGCCAGACGGGCAATGCCTCAATGTAATGGCGGAATTTAGCGCGTTCGGTCATGCAGGTTTGCTGATTTGGGTTTCACGGCGCCAGACATACAGGCCCGCACCAACAATAATTAACCCACCAACCACGGTGGCGAGGTCGGGCACTTCGCCAAAAAACACATAACCCCAGATCGTGTTAAACATCAGCCCGACATAGCCAAACGGCGCAAGCATAGAGGCTGGCGCAAAGCGCAGCGCAGCAATAAGCGCGAGATGGCCAATGCCACCAAGAATGCCAAAGGTGGCCATGATCGGAATATCGCCGGGGGCGGGGGACTGCCAATTGGGCAAAACCAGCACCGATGCCGCCAGCGTGCCAATGAGGGCGGTATATAGAAACGACGTGGCGGCGGGCTCATTGCGGCCCAAAAACCGTGTAGCGATGGAATAGCTGGCATAAAAGAATGCCGCAACTATGGGCAAAAGGGCGGCCCAATGAAACACGCCCATGCCCGGCCGCACAATAACCAGCGCACCGCACAGCCCGATGGCAACGCCAATGCGGCGGTGCGGACCAACGGTCTCACCAAGTATGACGACCGATAAAATGATGATCATCAGTGGGGCGACTTCGAAAATGGCGGTGGCTTCGGCCAATTCCAAATAGCGTAGCGAGGTAAAAAAGCAAAAGGTTGCAGCAAACAGCAGGGCCGAGCGGAGCAGTTGCATTTTTAGCTGCCGGGTCCGCAACAGGCGCACAAGCCAAGGCGATAGAATAAGAAAAGCCCAAAAGGTTTGGCTGGCATAGCGCGCCCAAACAACCATGACCGATGAATTGCGCGCCGATAGGTCTTTGGCCAACGCATCCATAAGCGAGAAAAACAACATGGCGATGATCAACAAAAATATGCCGCGCTGTGTTTCACTGGTCGATTTTAGGAAATTCATAATGGCCTCGTTTCGCGGCAGCTTAGGCAGGGTGCGCGCGGCTCACAAGGCAGATTCGCGGCAAAACCACAGGATGCGATTATTGGCGGGCATCACATCAAGCTTTGGGGCAGCAAGCCCAGCTATGCGCGCCAGCATCGCTAGGTCCTCAACATCGCGCACACCCCATGCGGGGCTATCAGCGCGCAAACCGGCATCGAATGATGCATTGCCTTCGCCGGTATGCTGCCCGCCTTCACGAAAGGGGCCGTAAAAGCCAAGCCAACCACCCGGGGCCAGCGCCTGGCCTGCCGTGGCGATGATAGCCTCGGCCACCGACCATGGGGCGATATGGATGACGTTCATAGAAAACATCAGCCGCAATGGCGCAAGCGGGGCCAGAACGGTTGCGAAATTGGCGCCGGCATCTAGGGCAATAGCGGGGGGCAGGTCGGTCGCTTCATACTGCGCCCAAGCATCAATGCTGGCGCGATGAACGGGGTCAGGTTCGCTGGGTTGCCAGCGTAGGTTGGGCAGGGCGCGCGCAAAGGCTTGCACATGCTGCCCCGTGCCTGAGCCGATTTCCAGCGCATGGCCCGCTACAGTGCCAAGCCTGGCCACAAGGGCTGCGGCGACCGGTTCATGATTGAGGGCAAATGTTGGGTTGGAAAGCCGACCATCGGCATGGCCGGGCACATGGCCCGGCCGAAAGTTTTCAGAATGACGCTTCTCAGCCACTTAGCTTTTGGCGGGGTTGATCATCATCACCATTTGGCGACCTTCCAGTCGCGGCATGGTTTCGACTTTGCCCATTTCTTCGGTATCAACAGCCACACGTTCCAGCAGCTTGCGCCCCAGTTCCAAATGCGCCATTTCACGGCCCCGAAAGCGCAGAGTCACCTTCACTTTATCGCCATTGCCCAAGAATTTCTCGACCGAGCGCATTTTGACTTCATAGTCATGCGTGTCGGTATTCGGGCGAAATTTAACCTCTTTGATCTCGATGATCTTTTGGTTTTTACGCGCCTCAGCCTCTTTTTTCTGCTGCTCGTATTTGAACTTACCAAAGTCCATAATTTTGCAGACAGGCGGGTTTGCGTTTGGCGAAATTTCTACCAGATCCAGCCCTGCCTCAATCGCCATTTCCATGGCGACATAGGGGGTTACAACGCCAGCATTCTCACCATCAGCGCCAATAAGGCGAATTTCGGCGGAACGGATGCGGTCATTGATTCGGGGGCCGGTGTCGCGCTGCGGTGGCGCGTTATGCGGTTTGCGGGCGATGGTGCGGGTCCTTTAGCTATTACATGGATGGGCAATTGCCCGATGCCCGGCAAACCGGGTCATCTGTGCATTAGTTGGAGAATTTAACCCGTTTCGTCAAGGGAATTGGGTGTAAAACACTAAAAATCATTGCAAAAACAGCCGAACACGGGCTGCGCGGCCCTGTGCGTCGATGACTGAGACGGTAACGAAGCCACCGGTATCGGGGAACCACGCGGCCTGCCAGTCATAGGGATCGGCGTCTATCACCCGGTCATTCACCAGCCAAGTGAAGGGTGGGCGACCGGCGCGGAGCTTCAAAATCAGCGGCATGGGCGTGCCGCTTGCGAGGCCCAAATCGACGCGTGCGCCGTCAGGTGGGTAGGAAAGTTCGGGGGCATTCGGGTCACGCAGGGCCACGCCGCGTGGGGTAAAATTGCGCAAGGGCGGGGGCAGTTCGGCATGGCTAACCGTTAGCACATTGGCGGGGGCCGGTGGCAGTGGCGTGGGTGCAGATTTAAGCCGCGCGAATACATCAAACAAAATGGGGGCGGCGGCATCAAGCCCGCGCAGGCCGGGAATGGCGGCGGCATCGGCGCGGCCAATCCATACACCGGCAACATGCTGGCCGTCATAGCCAACCGCCCAAGCATCACGATAGCCGTAGGATGTGCCGGTTTTGAAGGCGAGCGTGCGGATGGGTGATTCGGCGGGCGGCGGAGCGCCCCAAAGGATATTGCTGACCTGCCAAGCGGCGGCGGCATCAAGTACGGGGGCGCTTGGCAGAATAATGGCCGGGCCGGGGGCGCTGTGCAGTTCAACCGCCCGCCCGCCGCGTGCAATGGCGGCATAAAGCGTTACAAGGTCATGCAAGGTCAGGCCAAGCCCGCCAAGCGCTATGGGCAAATCGGGGGCCGCATTGCGCGGCAGTTGCGCGACGACACCTGCGCGGCGCATGCGGGCCACCAAATGCGCAGGGCCAATGGCATCAAGCAAAGCCACAGCGGGGATATTGAGCGATTGTTGCAGTGCCTCACGCACTGAGATTTGGCCGCGAAACCCGCCATCAAAATTTTGTGGTGCATAGGCACCAAAGGCCATCGGGCGGTCATCAATCAGGGTTTCGGGATGGGCGAGGCCGCTTTCAAAGGCCAAACCGTAAATGAGCGGTTTGAGCGTGGAACCGGGTGAGCGGACGGCCTGCACCATATCAATCGCGCCGCGCCGTGGATCAGAGAAAAAGTCTGACGCGCCGACATAGGCAAGGATTTCGCCGGTTTGGTGGTCGGCCACAAGCGCTGCCGCCGAAACCCTATCACCAAAGGCGGGGGTGCGGGTTGCAAGCAAGGTTTGCAACTGGGCCTGAAGCTGGGCGTTAAGCGTGGTGGGAATAACCGCGCCGGGGGCGGCATTTGCCACCAGCGCATCGGCCAAATGCGGGGCGAGTGCCGGGAAATCGAGGCGCAAGGACGGCACAGGCGAAGATTTGGCGGCGCGCGCATCATCAGCCGTGATCAGGCCCGCACTGACCGCTCGATCAAGCACACGGTCCCGCGCGATGGTAGCAGCTTCGTTAAACCGATCGGGGCGGCGTGATGTGGGGGCTTGTGGCAGGGCGATAAGCAGCGCCGCCTCGGCGGGCGTAAGGCGGCTGGGTTCATGGGCGAAATAGGCTAAGCTGGCGGCGCGCAGCCCTTCAATATTGCCGCCCATGGGGGCAAGGTTAAGGTAAAGTTCAAGGATCTCAAACTTGGTAAGCTGGCCTTCCAACGCCAAGGCCACACGCATTTGGCGCAGCTTGCCACCCCATTGCCCCGTAGCGCCATCTTCCAACAGCCGCGCCACCTGCATGGTGAGGGTGGAGCCACCCGACACAATCCGCCCATTGCTTGCAAATTGCCAAAGCCCACGGGCTAAGGCGCGCGGATCAACGCCGTGATGGGTGTTAAAGCGCTTATCCTCATAGGCCAGCAGCATGGCGATATAAAGCGGGTCAACCTGATCGGGGGTAACGGGTAAGCGCCAGCGGCCATCGGCCACGGGATAGGCGCGCAGCAATATGCCATCACGATCGACCACCGAAACCGACGCTGCGGGGTGCAGGTCGGGCAGTTCGGTTGTAAAGACCCAAACCCATAACCCGCCCGCAAGCAGCGCTGCCAGCCCTAAGGCCGCCAGCGCCCGGCGCAGCCATTTCATGGCTGTGCGATGGTTATCTGGCCTGCATCGGTGGTGCTGCGCAGGTCGGGGCGATACATATCTTCAACCAAGGCCGCCGGGTGGTTAAACTGACCCGGTGAAATGGCCCGCACCATATAGGCCATTTGGAAGGAATCGGCCTTGGACCAATCAACCGTGGCCATGAAGCGATCATCGCGAAACTCGGTATGGTTGGCGACATCATCCAGCGTTAGCCAGCTCAGTTGCGCCAAATCTCCACCCCGCAAGATATTGGGGTTTTCAATTTCCATACCGGCTGGCAGCGGGTCAACAATCATCAAGCGGCCATGGCGTTCCTGTTCAGGGCTGACGCGCAAAATTGCAATAATCCGATCGTTGACGCGCACATTGCTCGGGTCAATCGGCTCACCATCAAGGGTGTAATACCAACGTTCAATCCGGTAGCCATTGGCCAATGCCGGTTCAGGGAAGGCAGGCGCGCCGCGTGTGGTGAGCACGGCATCAATGGTCTTGGTTGAAGGGTTGGCCAATGTGAGTCCACCCGCTGCTTCGCGTTCCGAAATTTGGCGCACGCCGGTGAGTGGCATTGGCGCGCCATTTAGCGTGGCCCCCGATGTTGCGGCATCATCGGCCATGGCATTGGTGGCCAAAAGCAGCCAAGCCATATCTTGGGTGGAGCGATAACCGGAGCCATAAAAGGTTGCCTGGCGCGCCAGTTCCAAACGGTCAACCGCGGTGGAATTCACCTCGGCAGCCAGGCTAAGGACGCCAGCGGCATCGCGCGCATAGCTGCCGTAGTCTGACCGGTAAACGAGCGATTCAGCCGCAAAGCTATTCACCCGATTGCCCGCAATGCGGAACATGCGGTCAGCCCGGACCTGATCACCATAATAGGCAAGGGCCGTGGCCAGTTGCGCTTGGGATAGCGGTGTGCGGAATTGATCGGAACGGTTATCTGCATAGTAACGCAAATCCCCAATGGCGGCACGGTTTTCACGGGCCAGCACCATTAGCGCATAGGCAATATCTTCGCCTGCATTTTCAAAATCGGGGGCGTAATTGACCCGGTTCAAAAGGTTGGCGAGCGCCAGATCAAATGCCACCTGCGGCACGGCATAGCCCGCCGCCTTTGAGCGTGACAAAAAGTCGGTGATATAGCTATCCAGCCACAAATCACCCGAGCTTGGTGACCACAGGCCAAAGCCACCACCGCTGGATTGGTTGGCCAGAACATCGGTTATAGCATCAGCAATCCGTGCCTCCATCCCTTCGGCAGGTGACAGGCCCAGCGTTTCGGCAATGTCATTGACGTAAAGCAGCGGCATGGCGCGCGACACGATTTGTTCAGAACAGCCATACGGATAGCGATCAAGCGCGGCAAGCAGGCCTGCCGGGTCTAATGACGCAAGCGGGCCAACGCTTAGCGTGACTGAGCCAGAGCCGGGGCGAATATCGGCAAAGGCATTGGCGTCAATCAAGAAGCTACCACCATTGGCGGCCAGTTTAATGGGCGTGCGGTGGATGATATCAGGATCATTCGCCAACACATTAAGCCGCGCAGTTTGTTCAACAATCCGGCCATCAGGCATAGTCAGCCGGATAAGCATTTCAGCTTGGCCGGTGCGCGTAGCGGTAAACGGAATGTTGCGCTGTGCGCGGGCCCCTGCGGCCAGTGTAAGCGTGAAACTGGCAGCACCGGGGGCCAAGCTAAGCGGGCCATCGGTGATAATTTCAACCGAAACGGCACCGGCTGGGCCACGGGCATGGGCCAGTTCAACCATAAGACGGCTGCTATCACCGGGGGCCACAAAGCGTGGCATAGCGGTAGATAGCACAATCGGGTCACGGACCAGCACATCTTGGCTGGCTTGCCCAATGCCCTGTTCACCCCAAACAATGGCCATAACGCGCACGGCACCGTTAAAGGCAGGCAGATCAAATTGCACATTGGCCGTTCCATCAGGGATGATGGTGATCGGGCCAGAGAATTGCGCCAACAGCTCTTGGGTTGGGGGTGGGGTATCACCACGGGCATTGGCATCATCACCACCGCTGCGAATGGCCGCACGGCCTGCGGCGCTGGCATCAATCAGCCGCCCGTAAATATCGCGCAATTCCATTCCCAGCGCGCGTTGGCCGAAATAATGTTTCTGCGGATCGGGAGATTTAAAGCCCGTCACGTTGAGAATGCCGATATCTACCAAAGCTACGGTGGCCCAAAGCTGCTGGCCGGGCTGTTGGTTGGCAACGTTGAGCACCACATTCAGCGGGCCACGCGGCTCGGCCTCACTCGGCATATCAAGGGTTACATCAAGGGCGCGATCAAGCGGATCAACTGGCGCATGGGCAAGGCCAAGCGCGCGGGCCGGGTTATGGCCTGCATCGGCATTGCCGGGGCGCACAAGACTGGCAATAATATAAGCGCCTGAGCCCCATTCATCGGTAACTGGTAAGGCGATTTCGCTTTCACCGGCCTTCACCTCAACAGATTGCATAGACACAAGCCGGTCGGTTACAACACGAACCAGCGCGATACCATCCATCCGCGCATCAAGCCGCAGTAAGGCAGTATCACCCGGCGCATAGGCCGCTTTATCAAGCGCAACTTGCAACAGGTCAGGCGTGTCCGAGCTGCCATCGGCACCATACCAGCCGACGTAAAAGCTGTAGGAACTCGGCAGCATTTCGCCATCATCCCCATTGAGGCGCAGCTCATAACGGCCCCATTGCACGGGGGTTTCAATATGGGCTTTGCCATTGGCATCGGTTTCAATATTGCCCGCAGCAATGCGCGTGCGGGTTGTTACTGGTTCCCAGCGCCAATTGCCATCATTGCTAAACCACTGATAGCGAAGATTTACCCGGTTCAGCACCCACGACACAGGCGCTGCGCTGCGCGGGGTTAGGTCGGGGTTGATCGTGGCGATGTCAAAGGCGGCATTCTCGTTTTCACCCAAGGTCCAATCAAACAAGGCATTCACGCCAATGCCGGGGGCGATTGGCATCAGCACGCGTGTAATCTCACGTTCTACAGGGCGGCCCGAACCATCGGCCATGCGCAGGCGTGCGGTGATTTGCAACGGCCGGGTGACAGCTTCAATTTCTGGCAGCGAAAGGAACACTGTGGCGGCGCCGGTTTCATCGGTATTGGGCAGATCTTGCAGCGCATTAAAGCTTTGCACAAAGGGTTCATCTTGCAGGCCAAAGTTGAACTGCTCATAGCCCGGATAGCTTTCGGCCGGGGTGACTTCAACTTCACCTTCGATGCTCAGATCTGCGCCGGGGGCACCGTAAAGATATTTCGCCGCTATCGTAAGCGGCGGCAGGCTTTCGCGGTCTAGCGCGCCTTCGGGCATGTCGATGGTGAAATCAATCCGCTCGGGAATGAAGTCTTCAACCAAAAAGCGCATATTGCCTTGGGCGGGGGCATTTGGGTCAGTGTAAAATGCCACGGACCAGCCGCCGCGCATGGCAGATGCGGGCAGGTTAAGTTCCAACACATGGCCGCCACCGCCCAATTCGGGCAGCAATTCGCGCGCAAATTCGACACCATCTGGGCGGCGAATAATCGCGGTAAGGGGGAGGTCAACCAAGGCTTTGGCGGCGCTATCACGGGCTAATATTGTGCCGAATACGGTTTCCCCGGCGCGGTAAATCCCGCGCTCAGTTGTTGCGAAAATATCAACTGGGCCGGGGGCAGCGCGGCCAGCAACGCCGCGGTCTGAAAGGTCAAACCCGGATTCTGCAAGGCTGATCCACGCAAAATCCCCGCCCTCATCCGTCAATGTTAGCATTGCCGGGGCCATGCCGCCGGTGCCTGCCAAATAGCCGGGGTCAACTTTGACATAGCCAGCGGCATCGGTGGAAACGCTGGTTAACACTTCATTGTTAACCGCAAGCACCTGCACGGTAACATTGGGGCGAGCAAGTGCGTCTGACAGGCCGCGCACGAATACATGCATTCCATCAACGCCTTGCATGGTTTCAACGCCCAAATCGGACACGATAAACCACTGGGTTGCGGCGGCTTGCCAATCTTCGGTAACTTCGGGAATGCGGGCGGTAATGGCATAAACGCCGGGGGCCAAGTCGGGCAGGAATTCGGCCACAGGCAGGCCGGTGGTTATATCGGTGTTCAGTTCAATCTCCAAATCTGCCTCGCCCTGCCAAATCGCAGCGCCAAGGCGTTCAGCAAGGTCAATTTCGTCATAATCGCTCATCGCATTGAAAACATTGCCACGACGCACTGCGTTTACCAAACCACGTTCACCCACACGAAACAGGCGCAGTTCAATAAGGGGCGCGTTAATGGATACGATGGGCAAAGCCGCATCATCGGTTTTGGGCAGCACATAGGCGCGGCCGGGGAAGTAGACCAGCGGGTCACGGTCACGCACATAAATTTGCAAATCAACGCTACGCTCGGTCACCTCACCATCGGCGGCGGGCACGCCTGCGCGAATCGTTAAATCATAGGTTTGGCCATGCTGTGCGCCATCAAGACACATCTGGTTGTCTTCAACCTCAACCGGCAATTCGGTGCCTTGCATACGCACGAATGGGGCATAATCCACCCCGGATTGGACTAGCGGATCAGAGAATGTGAGGCAGATGCGCGGTTGGGCTGAGTTATTGTTAACCTGATGTTCAACAATCCGAAAGCCAAACAAGCCAATCGCCCGCTCCAGCGCTTGGTGGGTGCCTTCCTCTGGCGAATATCCGAGCGCACTGCGTAAAACGGGAATGGTGCGGCGGCCATAGCCGTCACGCTCAAGCTCAACAGCCAGTTTTACCAAAATATTGGCCTGTGCAATCAGGTCGGTGGACCGCAGATAGGCGTTAATTAGCGCGCTACGCCCAAGGGCGCGTTCGCTGGAACTATTGCTGGTCAGCATGGTTTCACCATAGCTGAGCCACATGTCAAAACCGCTATCTTGGGCAAGAGCGCGGTTAAAATAGAAACTGACTGAGTCAAAATTGCCAGCGCTGTGGGCTTCAATCGCTAAGGAAATGAGCGCGGGCACGGGCATTTCATTGGTGCGAAAGCTAAGCCCCATGGCCGATGCCTGTGCCAGCGCGCGGCCAAGCCAAAATTCGGGGAGTGGGGCAAGATCAACTTGCCGGGTGCGCGCGAGGTCGAGCGCGAATTGTGGCGTGCGGGTCATCAGATAGGAAACCGCTCCGGCAAAATCGGCTGGCACAGCGCCGTCGGTTTTCAAAAAACAGGCATTAGCAGAAATGTTATAGGTGATGGCCGCGCAACTCAGGTCATCCAAACAGGCGGCTTGGCAAATTTCGATTGTGGTATCGCGCAAAAAGCGAATGTCAAAACCTGGCAGATCAGTGCCCTGCATGCGGCTATAGGTGGTTTCAGGCACTAAGGGCGTTTGGGCAAGGGCGCTGGTAAATGTGGCGCTAAGCGCGAGCAAACCTAATGCAATACTGCGGGTAATAAATGTCATCGTAAAATCCACCTTCGGTCAAATAATATCGCAGCCTAACAGTGTGATCTGATTCAAGGAAGCGCTAGTTACGGCAAGCTTGCTGCCATAAGCAGTATTTGAATATCAGCGACATTCGTTCCGGTTGCGCCGGTGATCAGCAGATCATCGGCAAGGCCAAGGGCAGCAAAACTGTCATTATTCGCCAATAGCGCGGCGGGGTCCGCCCCAGCGGCACGTATTTTTGCAAGTGTAGTTGGGGTTGCAAAACCGCCTGCGGCTGTCGTCGGGCCATCGCGGCCATCGGTGCCACCGGATAAGAATACCCAATCGCGCCCCGGTGGATTGGCCTCAAATGCAATGGCCATGCGCAAGGCAAGGTCTTGGTTGCGGCCCCCGGTTCCGGTGCCGGTAACATGCACGGTCGTTTCGCCACCGGTAACCAGCGCGACGGGGCTATCACTAGGAGTGGTGGTGGCCAGAGCGGCGAGGATTTTTGCGGCATCGCCAACCGGCCCAACAAGGGGGTAGGGGGCGATTATAGGGCTGAATGTAGCAGGGATGGCAGCGCGGGCGGCAGCCACGCTGACAGAATTTGAACCGATGAGTTGTGTGATTGCGGGGGCGAGAGGTTGGGGCTTGGATGCAGGGCGGCTTAGCGCGCGTTGGATTGAGGCGGGGAGGTCTGGCCATAGTTTGGCGGATTTAAGAACCGCTGCCGCCGCTGAGACCGTGCCAATGGGCGGCATGGTTGGGCCTGAGGCGACGACGCGCAGATCATCGCCCGGAACATCAGACAAGATTAGGCTGCGCAATTTGGCCGGGTAAATCGCCCGCCCCAAGCCACCGCCTTTGAGTTGTGACAGCGATTGGCGCACCAAGTTCATGGCGTAAATATCAAGATCGGCGGCAAGCATAAGCTGGCTTAGGGCGATTTTATCGGTAAGTGAGACGCCGGCGATCGGGCAAGGGAGCATGGCCGAAGCTCCGCCTGAAATTAGCACGAGCACCTGGTCTTGTGCGCCGCATTCATGTGCCGCCGCCAGCACCACTTGCGCGGCGGCCAAGCCCGCAGCATCGGGGACAGGATGCCCGGCGATATGGAGTTCGGCCCCTGTAACAGGTGCAGCGTTTTCAGGGTTGGTGACAATGATGCAGCGTTTGGGTGGGTGGCTAAGCGTTGCCAAGGCCGCGCGGGCCATTGGCACGGCCGCCTTACCAAATGACAGTATTAGCAGGGGTTGGGAGGCATCGCAGGGCTGGGCGGTTAGTGCGTGGTGCACCGCTTGTGCCGGATCGGCGGCCGTTAAGGCGGCATCAAATGCCGCCCGGGCCAAGACGCGCAAGGTCATCGGATCTGGGCGCGGGTATCGGTTATGAGATAATGCCAGCGCAACACGCCTTCGGGTGTGGGCAGATTGCGCAGCATAAATGTCGCCTCAAACGCGCGAAGCTGGCCTGCTGGCACCGCCACACGGGCCACGCCATCATCGCTGCCAATAACGATACATTCCGAGATTGCATCCACCTCAGCCGGGCAATCTAGAGCGTTAAGTTGAAGCGACATATCCAACAAATCGGCAGTAGAGGATTGGTTAAGCACTTGGCCTTGCAGGGTTACAAAGCGCGGTTCGGGCGTAATGGTCACATCACGCAGGGTTAGCATATCGGCTGGCAGCGCCACAGATTGTGATTTTAAGGCCGGTTCGCTGAGCAAGAAATATGCGCTAAATACCGCTCCTATCAGCAAAAGTCCGGCACCAACCCCAAGGCGGTATTCCGGAAAGCGCCACAAAATGGCAATCGCAAGAAGCAGGGCAAAAAAGATTAACGCAATGGGCATAGGCATCCTCCGCTTTTAGAATTGGTTGTTAGAGCGCGCATTAGCAAGGGCTAGTCGGTACGAAAACCGGTTGGATTGGCTTTTTGCCATGCCCAATGATCGGCGCACATGGCGGGCAGATCATGTTTAGCGCGCCAGCCGAGCAATTGGTGGGCCAAACTAGGGTCACCATAATAACACGGCACGTCGCCCGCGCGGCGAGGGCCGTTTTCATGGGCGATGTCAAATCCACAGGCTTTTTGCCATTCTGCCAGCACCTGAAACACGGAATATGCACGACCCGTGCCAAGATTGACCGCCGGGCAAGTTCCGGGCGTCGCTGCATTTAATAGATAGTTGATGGCCGCAACATGGCCTTCGGCTAAATCGGTAACATGGATATAGTCACGCTCACATGTGCCATCAGGCGTGGGGTAGTCGGTGCCAAACACCGTAAGCAATTGACGGCGCTGGGCGGCGACTTGGGCGATGAAGGGGAACAGGTTATTGGGCGTGCCAAGTGGGTCTTCCCCAATTTGCCCACTGGCATGCGCGCCAACCGGGTTGAAATAGCGCAGGTTGATGGCTTGCCAATTATAGGCCTGCGCAAAGCCATCAAGCATGCGTTCCACCGCCAATTTGCTGGCGGCATAGGGGCTTTCGGGGTTAAGGGCAGCAGTTTCGGGCAGGGGCAGGGATTGCGGCGCGCCGTAAACCGTGGCCGATGATGAAAACACCATGCGGGCCACGCCTGCGCGCTGCATCGCTTCAAACAATACAAGCGAGCCATTGACGTTGATATCGTAATATTTGCCGGGGTTTTCAACGGATTCGCCCACAGCCTTGACCCCAGCCAAATGCAGCACCGCATCAACCGGGTGGCCCGCAAAAACCTGATCCAGCAATTCGGTATCGCGGACATCGCCGCGAATAAGCTGCACAGGTTGGCCCGAAATTTCACCCACACGGGCCAGCGCCATGGCAGAAGCGTTTGACAGATCATCAAGCACAAGCACCTTATGGCCCGCCGCCTGAAGCGCGACCAAAGTATGGCTGCCAATATAGCCCGCGCCGCCAGTTACCAGAATTGTGCTTTGCATATGTTCCCTGCCTTTTGACAGACGCGATAGCCGATTTGCCCGCCCCCGGCAAGAATGCGGCTTGCCAAGCCCGGCATTGCGCCGTCTTTTAAGGCCAATAGGGAGGGCGCGTGGTGAACCGGCGGTTAATATTTGTGGCAATTATGCTTGTCGCCTCGGCATTGGCGGCGGGGCTGGCGGGCCAGCGGGCCTATGAAATTGGCATTGCGGATGCGCAACTGCGTGGCCAAACCGAGCTCGAGTTATATGTGGAGATGACCCGTGGCCGGTTGAACCAATACCGTGGCATGGCAGCGATTTATGCGCGCGACCCCATTGTTGGCGCCGGTATTGCCGATGAAAGCGATGCGGTGTTGATAGACCAGCTAAACCGGCGGTTGGAATATTGGAACGCAATGAGCGGGGCGGCCGAAACCTATGTTATGAATCGCGACGGGCTAACGATTGCCGCCTCAAACTGGGCGCAGAGTGATAGTTTTGTCGGTGAGAGTTTCGCCTTCCGCCCCTATTATCAAATGGCCATTACCGGGCAATTGGGGCGGTTTTTTGCGCTGGGCACAACCTCGGGCGTGCGGGGGTATTATTTTGCGTTTCCGATTCATCGACCGGGCGAAATTATTGGGGCTGTCGTTGTTAAAGTATCGGTTGAGCGGATCGAGCAAGAATTGGCCCCCGCCAGCGCCAGCGTATTTATTACCGATACGGCTGGGGTGATAATTATTGCGAATGACCCGGAATTGCGGCTGCGGGCTTTGGGCCGAATTGCGCCCGCCCATGCCGAAGCGATTACCCGAGATCGGCAGTTTGATCTGACCAAAATCACGCCGCTACCGGCAACCTATTTTGATGGATTTCTGCATTTGACCCAGCCAATGGTGCCCGAGAATTGGTCGTTGCACTTGGTCAAATCACTTGATGGGGTGCGCGCGCAGGCGCTGGGGGGTGCACTGTTGGCGGGGGCTGCGGGGCTGATCATTGGGTTGATTGCGGCCTTGGTGATGCAGCGACGCAGCCGGTTGCTGGATCGGCTGGCCAACCGTGCTGAAAGCGCGCGTTTGTTTGAAGCTCAGGTGACCGCACGCACTGCCGATTTAACCGCCGCCAATGAAAATTTGCGCAAAGCGCAGGCTGAATTGGTGCAGGCGGGTAAGTTGGCCGCGCTTGGCCAAATGTCGGCAGCACTAAGCCATGAGTTTAACCAGCCACTGACCGCGATCCGTACCTATACTGATAATGCGCTGGCGTTTTTGGGCATAGGCAAGCGCGAGCGGGCCGAAGAAAACCTGCGCCGTGTGCTAAAGCTAACCGAGCGTATGGCCGAGCTAAGCCGCCACCTTATTGGCTTTGCCCGCAAGCCACGCGAAACCGCCCAGCCAACGCGGTTAGAAGATGTGATGGAGGAAGCGCTGGCCTTGTTGCGCGGCAGGCTAGAGCGGGCAGATGCGACGTTGAATGTAACCGGCATTGCCGGGCTGGTTGTTATGGGCGGGCAGGTGCGTTTGCAGCATGTGATGATGAACCTGATTGGCAATGCTATGGACGCCGCCCAAGGCGTTGGGCATGTGCCGCTGATTGATATTATGGGCCGCGTTGAAGGCGGGCAGGTGGTGATAACCGTGAGCGATAATGGGCCGGGCATAGCACCAGAGGTTTTGGAAAAGGTGTTTGATCCGTTCTTTTCAACCAAAGACGTGGGGCAGGGGCTTGGGCTTGGGCTGTCCATTTCATACAATATTTTGCGCGATTTTGGCGGCAGCATTCGGGCGGAAAACTATGCGGGTGGCGCGCGGTTTATTGTAAGCCTGCCGCATTTGGCAGCAGCGGAGGCGGGGCCGTGAATATCATATTAATTGACGATGATGAGGATATTCGCACTGCGCTTAGCCAAACGCTGGAACTTGCCGGGTTTAACGTAACAGCCTGTGCGCGGGCTGAACGCGCGTTGGAATTGGTGGTGGCGGATTTTGACGGTGTGGTGATCTCTGACATTCGGATGCCGCGCATGGATGGCATGACGTTGCTGGCTGAAATTGCCGCCCGCGATGCTGAATTGCCGGTTATTTTAATCACTGGGAATGCCGACGTGGCGCTGGCTGTGAAGGCCATGCGGGCAGGCGCGCATGATTTTATTGAAAAACCGTTTGAGCCCGCGCGGCTGGTCGAGGTTGCCCGCCGCGCCGTGGCCCTGCGCGCATTGACATTGGAAAACCGCAGCCTGCGCCGCGTGCTTAATGTGGATGACCCGCTGGAGGCGCGTATTCGTGGGCGTAGCCCCGAAATTGTGGAGCTCCGCCGCCAAGTGCAACTATTGGCACGTCATGAAACTGATGTGCTGATTGAGGGTGAAACCGGCACGGGTAAAGAGGTGGTCGCCCGCGCCTTGCATGATTTTTCGGCCCGTGCGGCGCGGCCCTTTGTGGCGATTAACCTTGCGGCTTTGCCAGCGGCCAGCCTTGAATCGGAACTTTTTGGCCATGTTGCCGGGGCGTTTGCAGGTGCGCTGCGCGACAGGACAGGCCGGTTTGAACATGCCCGTGGCGGCACGCTATATTTGGATGAGATCGGCGCGCTGCCTGAGGCTGTGCAGATAAAATTGCTGCGGGTAATTGAGGAGCGCGCCATTACGCCATTGGGTGGCAATGACCCGGTGGCGTTGGATGTGCGGTTTTTGGCAAGCTCCAACACGCCGCTGGCCAAGCTTGCTGGGTTTCGGGCAGATTTATTGTATCGGCTAAACTCCGTTACCCTGCAACTGCCCGTATTGGCCGCACGTCGGGGCGATATTCCGACATTGTTCCGGCATTTATTGGGCCGGGCAGCACAGCGGGCGGGGCTGCCAACGCCTGATGTCAGTGCCGCAAAGCTAATGGCGCTTTCGGCCCGGGAATGGCCCGGCAATGTGCGCGAATTGGCGCATATGGCGGAACGGATGGTGTTGGGGTTGGAGCAGGCTGATGAGGCCAGTGCGCCGCTAAGCCTTGCCCAGCGGGTTGAATTATATGAGCGCGCGCAGATTGTTGCGGCACTAAGCGCGCATCATGGCGGCTTGCGCGAAACCTACGAATCATTGGGATTGGCGCGCAAATCACTGTACGAAAAAATGCAGAAATATGCCTTGCGACGTGAGGATTTTGGCGCAACGCCGGGTGCGGCTGACGATGATTAGGCCGCTTTGGGTGGCATTCCACCCAAGGTAAGTTGCGCCATGTGTGGGCTTGGGGACATTGGCACCCCAAACCGTGGAATAGATAACTATTTTGTGAACACCTCGCTTGATTGGTGGCCAAGCTCTGCAAGGGTTGCAATGGTTCCGTTTGCCAATTTGGCTGCGGTGCAAAAGTTACAACTGGGAGAGAACAATGAAAAAGATCACCATAGCCGCCTTGATGGCCGCGACCGCGATGACAGCTAGCCCCGCCTTTGCTACCTGCGACGAGGGCGAGATCGTTATCAAATTCGCACATGTTACAAACACCGACCGCCACCCCAAAGGCATTGCCGCTGAATTGCTCGCAAGCCGCGTGAACGAAGAGATGAACGGCATCGCTTGTATGGAGATTTATCCGAACTCCACGCTTTATAACGATGACCAAGTTTTGGAAGCGATGTTGCAAGGCGATGTACAATTGGCCGCGCCAAGCCTTTCAAAGTTTGAAACCTTCACCCGCGTTTTCCGCATTTTCGATTTGCCCTTTATGTTTAACAACATTGCAGCGGTTGAAGAATTTCAGCTCGGTGAAGCCGGACAGGCGATGCTAACGTCGATGGAAGGCCGTGGCCTGATGGGCCTTGGCTATTGGCATAATGGTCTAAAACAGTTTTCGGCTAACGTGCCGCTAGAACTGCCATCTGATGCCGCCGGCCTAAAATTCCGCGTGCAGCCAAGCGATGTGCTTATAGCCCAAATGCAAGCGCTGGGTGCTTCACCCCAGCCAATGGCATTTAGCGAAGTTTACGGCGCTTTGCAGACAGGTGTTGTTGATGGGCAGGAAAACACATGGTCCAACATTTATGGCCAGAAGTTCTTTGAAGTTCAGGACGGCACAACCGAAACCAACCATGGTGTGTTGGATTACCTTGTTGTCACCTCGACCGATTGGCTCGACAGCCTAGACCCGGCTGTGCGTGACCAGTTCCTGACCATTCTGGACGAAGTCACCACCGAGCGGAACGCAGCGGTAAACCAAGTCGATGCCGAAGCGCGTCAGGCCATTTTGGATGCTGGTGGCATTATCCGCGAATTGGATGCCGAGCAGCGCCAAGCTTGGGTTGCCGCCATGATGCCAGTTTGGGCCCAGTTTGAGGCTGATGTTGGTACCGAAAACATTGCCGCCGCACAGGTTGCGAATAACAATAACATGTAAATGAGAATGAGCCCCCGGCCGCGCGCCGGGGGCTTTTTTACACCCAAGCCAAGCAGGGTAACCGATGCAGAATAAATCAGCTGAAAGGGGCCCGTTTGGCCGCTTTATCAACACGATCGAGGAAACCTTTATTGCCTATATTTTGTTGGCAATGGTGGTGGTCACCTTTGGCAACGTGGTTTTGCGCTATGTCTATAATAGCGGCTGGATCTGGGGGTTAGAGCTAACCCTATATTTATTCGCGTGGTTGGTGCTTTTTGGCGTGTCTTACTGCGTAAAAGTAACGGCACATTTGGGCGTTGATGCGGTTTTAAACCTGTTCCGCCCCGGCCCGCGCAAGCTATTGGTGCTACTGTCAGCCCTGCTATGCATCATATACGCCGCCCTTATGATGAAGGGCGCTTGGGACTATTTCGCCCCCTTTTCGGGGCTTGATTCCACATCCGGGCGCTGGTTCCCGACGGGTTTTGAAGACAGCCGCAATCAGGCTTGGTATGAAACCTCGGATATTCGCCTCCCCGGCTTTTTGACCTTCTTGCAAGATTGGTTCAATAACGGTGAGGTTTACGAGAAAATCCCCCGGTTCATCCCCTATTCCATGCTGCCTTTTGGTATGGCGCTGCTGCTGTTTCGCTTCATTCAGGCCTTTGTGCTTATCGCCATCGGTCGCCGCGAACATTTGATTGCCAGCCATGAAGCTGAAGACGCGGTGGAAGATGCCGCACGTAAATTGCAGGAGTCGTAAGCCATGGAAGTCGCAATCCTGTTTGTGGTCATCATTGGCCTGTTGCTGATTGGTGTGCCTATTGCGGTGTCGCTGGGCCTTGCCTCGACATTGTTTTTGCTAGTGTTGTCGGATACATCTCTGGCGAGTATTGCCCAAACGATGTTCCAAGCCATGGCCGGGCATTACACGCTATTGGCGATTCCGTTCTTCATTCTGGCCTCTAGTTTCATGTCCACTGGTGGCGTGGCGCAGCGCATTATTCGGTTTTCAATTGCCATAGTCGGGCATTTCCACGGCGGCTTGGCGATAGCCGGCGTGCTGGCCTGTATGATGTTTGCGGCTTTGTCGGGGTCATCACCGGCCACGGTTGTGGCCATCGGTGGTATCGTTATCGGGGCGATGCGGCAGGTTGGTTACACCAAGGATTTTGCAGCCGGGGTTATTTGTAACGCGGGCACGCTGGGCATTCTCATCCCGCCCTCGATTGTGATGGTGGTTTATGCCAGCGC
>Ga0105054_10002359_pt1 | contig 30061 bp, 26 predicted proteins | sample BON02_FD_78091 | JGI IMG/M metagenome (GOLD analysis project Ga0105054, IMG submission 78091) | Freshwater microbial communities from Lake Bonney liftoff mats and glacier meltwater in Antarctica - BON-02 (megahit assembly) | ecosystem: Environmental > Aquatic > Freshwater > Ice > Glacier...
GGCATCGACATCGGGCGGCGGCGGCACGGCAGGCAACGGCAGGCCCAGTGCGGCAGTGCGCCCCAGAACCGTCTGGATCAGCATGCCGTTGCCCGGGCGCTCGATCTCGGCCGCCTGGTAGATGAAGGCAAAGGTCTCGTCGGCCAGTTCGCGCGCGACGACGACGGAGAGCACATCGACCTCGACCATGTCGCGGGCGGCGATCGTGCTCAGCAGACCAACAGTGCGGCCGTGGCCGTAGTGGAAGGCGTCGATGCCCAGCGAGGCATGGAGCGCTTGCGCGATGTCGTGCGCCCGGCCGCGCGCGAGATAGGCAACGATGAGGCGCGGGCCGTCGGCGGTGACTTCGTGTTCGTCGTTCAACGGAAGAACCGCCCGCGTGTCTGACGCTCGGCGACCCGGTCGAGAATGTCGTGGGGAATGTAGGTCGCGGCCTTTTCCAGGGGCGTGACATACATGATGCCCATGCCCGGTGTGTCGAGATTTCCGGCCAGGTACATGGCGTCGAAAACGCGGTCGGCCTGCTCGCTGGAGACCACGATGTTGACGATCTCCTTTTCGACCTCGACCGCCACGCCCAGGATGCCGAGGCGTTCGCGCACGCCCGAGCCGCGGCCAAAATGCACGGTGGCACCCTGGGCGCCGGCCGATTGCGCCGCCGCGACAATGGCGTCGGCGTTGCCGCGCTGCACGATGCAGGTAATCAGCGCGACATCGGTCAGGACGATGATCTCGCGGCTCATGCCGTGTTCTCCGAAAGGTTGGCCACACGCGCCCTGCGCGCGGCCACGAAACGCAGGATCAGACCATAACCCAGAACCGCGATGATCGGGCAGATCGAGGCCATGGAGAGGATGCCGAACCCCTCGACCACCTGCATGGCGTTGCCGAAACCCAGCCCCATGGCGAGCACCAGGGGCACGGTGACCGGCCCCGTGGTCACCCCCGCGCAATCCCAGGCGATGTTGACGAATTCCTCCGACGACACCGCGGTCAGGACCAGTGCGACCAGATAGAGCGGCAGAAGAAGCCAGCCCAGCGACAGGTCGAAGGTGATCTTGGCGACACCCAGGGCCAGGCCGAAGGCGACACCGGTGGCCACCGCCATCATCAGCGAGCGTTTGCGGAAGGCGCCGTTGGTCAGGCTTTCAACCGTCATGCCCAGGGCATTGAGCGCGGGTTCGGCCAGGGTCGCGCCGAAACCCAGGAACCAGGCAAAAAGCAGGGCGAGCACAACGCCCAGCAGGAAGGGATAGAGAGGCGAACCCACGATCGCCTCGATCGAGGTGAAGGCACCGGGCACGATGCCGCCTGATTGCGTCCCCAGTCGCGACAGCCCGAAGGTCAGGCCGATGTTGAAGATGATCATGCCGAGCAGGGCCAGGCCGATGCCGTAACCGGTGATGCCGGCCTGCGGCAGCCGTTCGCGCAGCAGCACCCGCATGACCAGCCACAGGAAGGCGACCAGCGGCAGGATCGCACGCAGGCCCGCGGTGATCTCGGCCGCCGGCGTGCGCTCCAGCATGCCCGGCTCATCGAGCAGCGCGACGACATGGGCCGCAGCGATGATTTCCTCGGGCGAGGTGGTGCTCGCCACATAGACCGCAAGCAGCATGACCGCGAGCACCGGCAGCAACGAGGCGAGCGTGACGATGCCGAAGCCCGAAAGGGACGACTGGCTCTTGCCCGCAGCAGACGAGATGCCAATGCCAAGAGCCAGCACAAGGGGCACGGTGATCGGTCCGGTGGTTACCGCGCCGCAATCCCAAGCCAGGCCCAGAACGCTCGAAAGCTCCTCGTCCCCCATCATGTAGACGGTGAGGACCAGGGTCGGCGCGAGCACGAGATAGATCAGCGGCTTCAGGCTCCAGCCATAGAGAAAGCGCATGGTGCCGAGAACCGCGGCAATGCCGACGCCGATGCCCACGACCAGCACCAGCGCTCCGCTCCAGGCGTTGAGCAACGTGTGGAGATAGGGCGCGCGGCTGACATCGACGATGGCGCCTGCGGCCTGCAGCGCACCGATCGCCGGTTCGGCAAAGGTCGCGCCGATGCCCAGGACAAAGACCACGCCCAGAACCATCGGCAATTGCTGGCGCTGGGGCAGCCGGTTGCCGATCACCTCGGCGAAGGGCATGAGCCCCAGGCTGAGGCCCTCCATGAAGAACATCAGGCCCAGGATCACCGCCAGTAGGCCCGACAGGATGGCAAGTTCGTCGCTGAGCGGCTGGCGCAGGACGACAAGCTGGAACAGGGCAAAGTAGATCGCCAGCGGCACGACGGCGCGGAACTGCGCCCAGAAGCGGACGCGGACATAGGGGCTGAGCAGGCGATAGATGTCGATGCCGCGCAGGTTCACCCGACCGGGGCGATAGGGCAGCGGCTCGCCCTGTGCATCCGTACTGCGCGAACGGGTCAGTTCATCGAAGCTGATGCGCCGCTGGCGCAGCGCGGCTTCGCGCTGGAAATCGCCGAATCTCAACTGCGCCACGCCAAGAATGCTTGCGCGGCCACCACGGCCGACGCCCCGTGCGTGCGATTTCTACGATGTTTCGGCCCGATGCGCGAGAAGGCGCGCCCGAAAGCCCATCCGGCGGCTTCGACGATCGCATCTGCGCGACGACGGAAGCGAAAAAAGCAAACCCTGCGTCACCGATCTCCACAGGGTAGGACTTTCGCCCTGGGGGGGTCCCGTGAAGGCCAGCGAACGCAGGGCCGCCTGCTTCCCGAGGGAAGCGGTCAACCACGCCCTCTGATCGACCGGAGCCGGCCAGGGAGCAGGTCTTGATGGAATATAGGGCTCGCACGTGACGGCCTTTGTGACAGGGGTCACTCGGGCGCGGCCAATCATGGGCGTTCGTAATGGCCATCACAGGCAGGACCGGTGCGCCTTCTGCGTCCGGGCCCGAGCGGCTAAGGTTCACGCCGGAGTCGCATCGGAGCGCCGCCATGAAACGATTGCTTGTCGCAGCCGCACTCACGGCGTGTCTTGGCCTTGCCGTCCCGGCCCAGGCCGACATGGCCGAGGCCGAGGCCCTTTATGCCTCGGGCCAGCATCAGGAAGCCTTTGCGGCCTACGCCGAACTGGCAAAGGAGCAGGACGGCGCGGCGATGCTGCGCATGGCGCAGATGTTCGAAGCCGGCCAAGGCGTCGCCGCCAGCCGCACGCGCGCCCTGACCTGGTATCGTCGGGCCGCAGCTCATGACGTCGCGGAAGCGCATTTCCGTATCGGCCAAATGTATGAGACCGGCATCGGCGTGCCGCGCGATTACGCCGCAGCGGTACGCGCCTACCGTTCGGGCGCCGACCTTGGCCATGTCGGGTCGCTGATCGCCCTGGCCAATCTCTATGCCGACGGTTCGGGCGCCATGCCCGATACCAGCGAGGCCGCGCGCCTGCTCAAGCAGGCCGCCGACAGCGGCGATGCGCAGGCGCTGGAAGCGCTCGACCGGCTGGTCGCCAGCGGCACGGTGCCGCGCAACGTGCTCGACGAGCTGGGCATCCCCCCGCCACCGCCGCCGGTGCTGCCCACGGTCGAGGAAATTGCCGCCGAGGGCCTTGCTGCGCAGGATGACAGCACCAGCGCCGAGGCCGTCACGGCCATGGCCGCAATGACCGACGAATCCGCGGCCGCCACGCAGGTCCGTGTGGCCATCGAATCGGGGCTGGCGACCTTCAACGCCGGCGAGGAATCCTCGATCGACTACGGACTCGACATCCTCGAGAACGATGACGGCGCCATGCTCGCGACCATCCGCGGCCTGCGCCTGGCCTCGAGCGAAGCCACCTGGGAAATCGGCGACATCGTTTATGGCTTCACGCCGATTGATGCGTGGACCTACGACGTTGTCGTGACGGTGCCCGAAACCACCGCGATCTTCGACGCCGACGGCATGGCGGCGGGCGGCACCACTCTGGCTTCCCAGGAGATCACCGGCACCTGGAACAGCGCGCTCAACCTGTGGACCCGCAGCTTTGCCGCGTTGCGCGGCCTGACCCTGACGATGGCGCCGCCGGGCGAGGAAGCGTTCGCGATGACGATCGCCGAGATCACCGGCAGCGGCGCCATGGAGGACGAGGCCGACGGCAAATGGAGCGGCACCACCCGCGCCGCGATCGACGACATATCCTTCAACGTCAGCGGCGGCGAAACCGGCGGCATCGCACGCATCAACCTCGTCGTGGAGCAGCGCGCGGTCGACTACGTCTTCTTCCAGGCCATGAGCCTTGCACGCGCCCAATTCGAGGAACGTTTCGGCCCTGCGCCCGATGTCGACGACCCTGCCGTGCAGTCCTCGCTTCAGGAGCTGACACGTCCGCTCTTTGACTTGGCGCGTGAACGGGCGCCGCTGGTCGGCGATGCGGCCTTCGATTTCGAGCTGCTGGGCCTGTCCGGAGAGGATCCCGGGGAAGGCGGTCCCTATGCCGTGGAACGTATCCATCTGGCCCTTGGCGCCCGTGGCCTGGACACCACGGCAGGCGTGATCAATCTGGTTTACGAACATTCCGGGTTTGTCGCGGCGATCGACGGTGCCGCGCAGCGTTACCTGCCCGGCGAGGCGGCCTTTGTCGTGGCCCTGCGCGACCTGCCGGTCGAGGATGCCGCGACCATGGCGCTGGAGATGTTCGAGGGCGGTCTGGATGACCCGGCCGCGTTCGAGGACAACGCCATGATGGCGCTGACCTTCATGGCCCTGGGGCTGCAGCAGAGCATGGCGACTTCGGCCAGCACACTCGACATCGAACGCATCGCCTACGTGAGCGAGGCGTTGAAGGCCTCCATGACCGGCGCGCTGGTTGCCAACGTGGAGTCGCCGCTGGGCGCGACCGGCATGGTGACCATGGAGATCGAGGGCCTGGACGCCGCGGTCGCCGAACTTTCGGCCCAGAGCGAGGACCCCGACGCCCAGGAGATGGTGATGCCGATGGTCATGCTTCAGGCCATGGGCGAGCGCATCGAGGACGGCGGCGTCATCCGCCACATCTATGTCGTGGAACTCACACCCGACGGGCGCACCCTGCTCAACGGCAACGACATGGGTCCCATGATGGACGGCATGATGGGCGGCGGCGAGGAGACGTACTAGTTAGTTGCAGCCGCCCGGGCCGCACGCGCCAGCATCGCCTCGCGCCGGAAGACATAGATGCCCGAGCCTGCGACCACGGACGCGCCGATCAGGGTCCACAGGTCCGGCCAGTCGCCGAAGACCAGCCAGCCGGACGCCACCGCCAGCACGATATGGCCGAAGGTAAACGGCGCCAGGGTCGAGACCGGCGCGCTGCGATAGGCCAGGATCAGGCAGAAGTGGCCGATCGAGCCGAAGGCGCCGATCGCCACCAGGAATCCCCAGTCGATCGCGCTGGGGCTGGTCCAGACATCGGGCAGCAGGACAATCGCCACGGTCGCGACCAATGCGCCGAAGACATTGGTGTAGGCCAGACTGGTGTCGGCAGTGTCGTGGCGCACGACCAGACGGGTGGCGACATTGTAGGTTGCCATCAGGGCGGCCACGACCAGCGGCAGGAAATAGGCCCAGTGGCGATCCTCGAAACCGGGCCGCAACACGATCAGAACGCCGACAAAGCCGATCGCGATGGCGCTCCAGCGCCGCACGCCGACCTTTTCGCCCAGGATCGGAATCGCCAGTGCCGTGCCCAGCAAGGGCGAGACAAAGCCGATCGCGATGGCATCGGCCAGCGGGATGTACTTGATCGCGGTGAAAAAACACGCCGTGGTCGCCACCAGCAGGATGCCGCGCAGAAGCTGCAGCCAGGGGCGGCGTGAACGGGTGGCCAGGATCAGGCGGCGCGGCCCCATCAGGAACGGCAGCAGCAGGACCGAAAAGATGTAGCGGCCCCAGACGATCTGAACGGGATCGAGCGTACCGGTCATGAACTTCGCCGTGGTGTCGAGCGCGACGAAAAAGAGGATGGACACCAGAACGAAGGCGATGCCGCGGGGAATATTGTCCACGAAGGGTCCGATCCGGTTGGGCCCTCTGCTTCTAGAGCGGATCGCCCTGTGATGAAACCGCGCACCCTGCCCCTTCCCCCGGAACACGCCGGCGCAACGACCTGTTGCGCCTGCCCGGCCACCCTGAGAAGCTGTTGGCGAAGAGGGAGCCGGCATGCAGCACGATGTGGATGTGCTTGTGGTCGGAGCAGGCCCGGTGGGGCTGTTCCTGGCCTGCGACCTGGCGCGACGCGATGTTGCGGTGCGCCTGGTTGATCGCAATGGCGGCCCGACCGATTTTTCCAAGGCGATCGGCATTCATGCCCGCACGATGGAAGCCTTTCAGGACCTGGGCCTTGCCGATGCCGTGATGGCGCGGGGCCTGCCCGTGCCGACGGCCGGGGTCTATTCGCGCCGGCGGCTGCTGGGCCGCGTCCGCCTCGACCGCCTGGAGAGCCCCTTCCCCTTCATGCTCGACCTCGAGCAGGGTCAGACCGAACGGCTGCTGATGGAGCATCTGGCGAGCCTGGGCGGACGCGACGAACGCCAATGCGCACTGGTGGATTTCGAGCAGGACGAGGAAGGCGTCACGGCAACACTGGAGCATGACGGGGGACGGCGCGAGACCTGCCGCGCCCGTTATCTGGTCGGCTGCGACGGCGCCCACAGCACGGTGCGCCACACCCTGAGCCTTGGTTTCTCCGGCGAGGCCCTGCCGGCCAACATGATGCTGGCCGATGTCGTGCTGGACTGGAACACGCCCTACAACGAGGCCGTCATCGTCTTTTCGGCTGGCTCGATGCTTTTCATTGCACCGCTGGCGAGTGGCCGGGCGCGGGTGATCGGCGACCTGCCCGACGATGTCGAAACCGTGGACCTGGCCATGGTGCAACGCCTGCTGGACGAACGCAGCCCAGTCGCAGCCAGGGCCAGCGATCCGGCCTGGCTGACGAACTTCCACATCAGCGAACGCCAGGTCGAGCGTTACCGCAGCGACCGCGTCTTCCTGGCCGGCGATGCCGCGCATATCCACAGCCCCGCCGGCGGCCAGGGCATGAACACGGGCATCCAGGACGCCTACAACCTGGCCTGGAAACTGGCGCTTGGGGTGCGTGGCATCTCCGCCCGCGGACTGCTCGACAGCTATGATGCCGAGCGGCGCCCGGTCGGCGCCCAGGTCCTCGCCCAGACCGGACGCATGCTGCGCATGGCCCAGATCGCCAATCCGGTGGCGCGTTTCCTGCGCGACAGCGCCATCAGCCTGCTGATGCAGCGCCGCCGCGTACAGAAGACCATGACGCGCCAGTTGTCCCAGCTTGCCATCGAATACGCCGACAGCCCGATCGCCATGACGTCGTGGCACCATGCCCATCAGGGCCTGCGGGCAGGCGAACGGGCACCCGACGGCCCTGTGGTCGATGCCCGCGACGGCAGCCGCACGACGCTGTTCGAGGCCATGCGCGGCACCGGCCACGTTCTGCTGGGGTTGAGCGCCGGCGATGAGACCGGGCCGATGCAGCAGGCGGTGGAGGCGGCGCTGGCGCGCCACGGCAAGGACGTCAACGCGCTTCTGGTGATGCCCGGAGAAGGCGCGCTGCCGGCCGGCTTCAGCCATCATGATCCCGGCGGCAAGCTGCACGGGCGCTACGGCGCCTCGTCGCCCAGCCTTTATTGCATCCGCCCGGACGGCTACATCGGTCTGGCCTGCCGGCCGCCCGACATCGTGGCGGTCGGGCGTTACTTCGCGCGCATCTTCCGTTCCGATTGAGCCGCGGGCACAGGCGCGCGATAAGGCATCGCCAGCGCAGCTCTACAGGCGTGGCATGGGGGAATTGCGATGAACGAGGGTATCGCGCCGGTTGAACACAGCGGGCTGGCGCTTGCCGTCAAGCCCGAGTGGATCGATTTCAACGGCCACATGAACATCGCCTGTTACGTCACCGCCTTCGACCTGGCCAACGACAACCTTTTCCGCATCGTCACGCCCGACATCTGGGACGGCGATACCTTCCTTGGCGGCTTCTACGTCGTCGAGATGCACCTGACCTACGAGCGCGAGCTCTACGAAGGCCAACCGCTGCGCTTCACGACGCAGATGCTGGGCGTCGACGACAAACGCCTGCATTTCCTGCATCGCATGTACCACCGCGAGGAGGGATACCTGGCCGCGACCAACGAGGTGATGTTCCTTTGCGTCAGCCGTGAAACACGCCGCGCCGCGCCCATGGCGACCCATCATCGCGAGACCTGGGAAGCCCTGTGGCGGCGCCACGCCCTGCTGCTCACGCCCCACCAGGTCGGCCGCGTGATGTCGGTCAAGGCACGGAAGCCCGGAACATGAACACGCCCAACGACATCGTCCGCCCGGAAATCGAAACCGGTGACCCGCCCCATCCCGAAACCTCGCCGCTGACGCCGGCGCAGATGCGACGCAGCCTGGGGGCGGTGATCGCCAGCGCCTTTGCCGCCTCGCTGACCTTCTCGGTCTGCATGCCCCTGCTGGCTCTGATCCTGGAGCGGCGCGGCACATCCGACATCCTGATCGGCCTCAACACGGCGGCCTCGCCCGCGGGCCTTCTGATCTTCACGCTCCTGATGCCGCGCATCGTTTCGCGCCTGGGCACCATGCGTGCGCTCTATCTGGGTTTCATCCTGATGATCTTCTCGATCGTCCTGTTCCCGGTGTTCGACAACGTGTGGTTCTGGTTTCCCCTGCGCTTCCTGATGGGCATCGGCATCGCCATCCACTGGGTGGTGAGCGAGACCTGGATCAACACCCTGGTCGACAACCGCATCCGCGGCCGCGTCATGGGGATCTACGTCACGGCGCTTTCGGCCGGCGCGCTGGTCGGCATCCTGACGCTCTACTTCGTCGGCTCGGAAGGCACCGATCCATTTTTCATCATCGCCGCGGTGATGGCCATGGGCGTGCTGCCTCTGGTTCTGGCGCGCGATCTGGCGCCAGGCATCGCAGTGCATGAAAGCTTCGGCCTGTTCGCCGCCATGCGGCGGGCGCCGACCGTGATGACGGCGGCGCTGACCGACGGTTTTGTCATGGGCGCGCTGTTTGCCTTTTTCCTGATCTATGCCCAGCGCATGGGCTTCGACGAGGAAAGCGCACTGGTCATGTTCATCGTGCTTTCGGTCGGCAACGCCACATTGCAGTACCTCGTGGGCATGCTCGCAGATCGTTACAACAAGCGCGTCCTGCTCATCGTATTCGCCGTGCTCGTGGCGGGCGGCACAACCCTGTTGCCGTTCGTCATGGCGACCCCCCTGCTGCTGTGGCCCACCCTGTTCCTGTGGGGCGGCATCATGGGCGGCATCTACACCTGCGGCATCGCGCTGATCGGCGAGCGATTCCGCCGTGACGAGATGGCCGCGGCCAACGCCAGTTTTATCTTCACCTATGAGTTCGGCCATCTGCTGGGTCCGGCAGTCGCCGGAATCGCGATGGCGATGTGGGATCCACATGGTCTGATTGTGGTTGCCGTGGGCGCCGGACTGATTTTTGCCGTGGTCGCTTCGGTCCGGCAGGTCCGGATTGGCGACAATAGTGTCGACTAAGTGAATTTTGCGCGACTGGACCTCAGGCCCGGCCCGTGCCTATGATTGTGGAAGACCGGCAGACGAAAAACAGCCGGCTATACTGGAATTCACAGGAGGGCACATGATGCAACCTATCAAAACCATCGCGCTTACCTTCGCCGCCGTACTGGTGGCCGGACAGGCGTTCGCCGGTGCTACCGTCGACGAAATCAAGGAACGCGGCGCCGTGCGTTGCGGCGTCTCGGGCGCACTGGCCGGATTCGCGCTGCCTGACAGCCAGGGCGTCATGCAGGGCCTGGATGCCGATGTCTGCCGCGCTGTCGCGGCCGCCCTGCTGGGCGATGCCACTGCGGTCGAATTCGTTCCGCTTTCGGCACAGCAGCGCTTCACCGCCCTGCAGTCGGGCGAGGCCGATCTGCTCTCGCGCAACACGACCTGGACCCTGACCCGCGACACCTCGCTGGGCATGGATTTCGTCGGCACCACCTTCTACGACGGCCAGGGTTTCATGGTCCCGACCTCGCTGGGCGTTTCCTCGACCAGCGAACTTGATGGCGCCGCCATCTGCGTGCAATCGGGCACGACGACCGAGAAGAACCTGACCGATTATTTCCGGGCGACCGGGATGAGCTTCCAGCCCGTCGTCTTCGAGGGCTTCGAGGAGTCGGTGACAGCCTTCGTCAACGGTCGTTGCGACGCCTACACCACGGACGCTTCGGGTCTGGCTTCGATCCGCGTGTCCAACGTCTCCAACCCCGACGACTACATGATCCTGCCCGAGATCATCTCCAAGGAGCCGCTTGGCCCAGCCGTGCGTAACGACGACAGCGAGTGGTTCGATATCGTCCGCTGGACGGTGTTCGCGATGCTGAACGCCGAAGAGGCAGGCATCACCTCGGAGAACATCGACAGCTTCAAGGGCAGCGACGATCCCAACATCGCGCGCATCATGGGCGACGAGCCCGGCATGGGCGCTTCCATGGGGATCGATGATGCCTGGGCCTACAACATCGTCTCGCAGGTGGGCAACTACGGCGAGGTCTTCGAGCGCAATGTCGGCGCCAGCACGCCGCTGGGCTTCCAGCGGGGCATCAATGCCCTGTGGACGCAGGGCGGCCTGATGTACGCCCCGCCGATCCGCTGATCGGAACGTGAACTTGCTGCCGCCCGGCACGAAGCCGGGCGGCTGCAGACGTTCCCATCATGACGATCCAGTACAACCAATCTGACCCCGAAGCCGCAAAACCGGCCCGCGCCGCGTTTTACAACGACCCTGCCGTACGCGCGATTTTCTGGCAGGTTGTCGTCGTCGGCGGTGCTCTTGCCCTGGTCGGCTATCTGGTCTCCAACGCGCTCGAGAATCTGGCGCGCCAGAACATCGCGTCGGGTTTTGCCTTTCTCGATCTTCCCGCCGGCTTCGCCATCGGCAAAGGCATGCTGGATTACGATCCCTCGAACACCTATCTGCGCGCCATCGTCATTGGCGTGCTCAACACCATCAAGGTGGCGGTGGCCGGCATCTTTTTCGCCACCATCATCGGTGTCCTTGTCGGCATTGCCCGGCTTTCGCCCAACTGGCTGATCGCGCGTTTTGCCACCGTCTACATCGAATCGCTGCGCAACGTGCCGCTGCTGCTTCAGCTCTTCTTCTGGTATGCGCTGCTGGTCGAGGCCCTGCCCGTCGCACGCGAGGCCTACGGCCCCGTGCTGGGTTTCTATCTTTCCAACCGCGGCATGAATGTGCCGCTGCCCCACGACATCGGCTTTCTCGGCCTGCTCGTGGGCATCATCATCTTCCTTATCGCCGCCATCTGGCTCTACCGGCGCAACAAGCGCATCCATGACGCCACCGGCGAGACGCCCAACACGTTGGGTCCCACCCTGATCATGCTGGTGGTCTTCCCCTTTCTGGGATGGGCGGCCGGCGGATTCCCCACGGACTTCGACACCCCCGCGCTGACGGGTTTCTCGTTCAAGGGCGGCGGCGTGGTCTCAGCCGAATTCATGGCACTCTGGCTCGGCCTGACTCTCTACACCGCGACCTTCATCGCCGAGATCGTGCGCAGCGGCATCCAGTCCGTGACCAAGGGGCAGTGGGAAGCGGCCGGCGCCCTGGGGCTGCGCCGCAGCCAGATCCTGCGTTTCGTCGTGCTGCCCCAGGCCCTGCGCGTCATCATTCCGCCGACCACCAGCCAGTATCTCAACCTGACCAAGAACAGCTCGCTGGCGATCGCCATCGGCTACCCCGACATCGTTTCCATCGCCGGCACGACGCTGAACCAGACCGGCCAGGCGATGGAGGGCATCGCGATCATCATGGCGGTCTATCTGACGCTGAGCCTTTCGATCTCGGCGTTCATGAACTGGTACAACAAGAAAATCGCGCTGGTGGATCGCTGAGATGACCGACCGCACCGCACCGCACGAGGACTGGAGCCGCCCCCCCGCCGCGACCACGGGCCCGGTCGGCTGGATGCGCAAGAACCTCTTCAGCAGCTGGCTCAATACCCTGATGACCCTGCTGGCGATCTACGTTCTGGTGACGACGATTCCCGGCCTGTTCCAATGGGCATTCATCGACGCCATCTGGGGCGACAACCCGCCCGAGGTCTGCAAGAACGTGCCCGGCGCGTGCTGGTCGTTCATCTACGAGAAGTACCGCTTCATCCTGTTCGGCGTGTATCCTTACGAAGACCAGTGGCGCCCCCTGGTCGCCATGATCATCTTCCTGACGCTGATCTTCGGCAGTTGCATCAAGCCGCTGTGGGCGCTGGGCAAATGGATCTTCGTGATCTGGGCCGTAGGCCTCACCGTTGTCGGCATGCTCATGTGGGGCGGTTTCGCCGGCCTCGAATATGTCGACCAGTCGCAGTGGGGCGGCCTGCCGCTGACCCTGTTCCTGGCGACCTTCGGCGCCGTCCTCTCCTTCCCGCTGGCAATCCTGCTGGCCCTGGGCCGGCGCTCCGACATGCCGGCGATCAAGGCGATCTGCGTCGTCTACATCGAGCTGATCCGCGGCGTGCCGCTGATCTCGATCCTGTTCATGGCATCGGTCATGTTCCCGCTGTTCCTGCCCACCGGGGTCTCGATCGACAAGCTGCTACGCGCCGTGGTCGGCCTCATCATGTTCTCGGCGGCCTATGGCGCAGAGATCGTGCGCGGCGGCCTGCAGGCGATCCCGCGCGGCCAGTACGAGGCGGCCGACGCCATGGGCCTGACCTATTGGCAGAAGATGGGCAAGGTGATCCTGCCGCAAGCCCTGCGCATCACCATTCCGCCCATGGTCAACGGCTTCATCGGCGGCTTCAAGGATACCTCGCTGGTCCTGATCATCGGCCTGTTCGACCTGCTCTACACGACGCGGCTGGCCTTCCAGGATCTCAACTGGCGCCCCTACTACATCGAGGGCTACGTCTTCTGCGCCCTGATCTATTTCAGCTTCTGCTTCTTCATGTCGCGCTACAGCCAGTGGCTTGAGCGCGATCTGGCCAAGGGCCAGAACTACTAGAGCCTGATCGGCTCATGTCGCTTCGACATAAGCCGTGAATCAGTCTCTGACTCTATGAAATGGAGCAAGATTCACGCTTCAGATCGATTGAATCCAAAACGACCTTGCTCCAGGAGACCGCCATGGCCGCCTCAGCCGAAACCGCAGCAGCACCCAATCTCAGCCACGTCGTCGAACTGCGCCATGTCCACAAGTGGTTTGGCGAGTTCCACGTCCTGAAGGACATCAACCTTGAGGTCCGTCTGGGCGAGCGTGTCGTGGTCTGCGGCCCCTCGGGTTCGGGCAAGTCGACGATGATCCGCTGCATCAACCGGCTGGAGGAACACCAGCGCGGCCACATCTTCGTCGAGGGCAAGGAACTGACCAACGACCTGCGCCAGGTCGACGCCATCCGCAAGGAAGTCGGCATGGTGTTCCAGCACTTCAACCTGTTCCCGCACATGACCGTGCTCGAGAACCTGATCCTGGGCCCGACCTGGGTGCGCAAGATTCCGCGCAAGGAGGCGATCGAGACCGCCATGATGTACCTGGAGCGGGTCAAGATTCCCGAGCAGGCCAACAAGTTCCCCGGACAGCTTTCGGGCGGCCAGCAGCAGCGCGTGGCGATCGCCCGTTCGCTTTGCATGAAACCCAAGATCATGCTGTTCGACGAACCGACCAGCGCACTCGACCCCGAGATGATCAAGGAAGTGCTCGACGTCATGGTCGAACTTGCCGAGGAGGGCATGACCATGATCTGCGTCACCCACGAGATGGGGTTTGCCCGCACCGTGGGCGATACCATGGTCTTCATGGACCAGGGCGAGATCGTCGAGATGGCCCCGCCCGCCGAGTTCTTCGCCAACCCGAAGAACGAGCGGACCCAGCTTTTCCTGTCGCAGATTCTCTCGCATTAGAGGGCAGTGCCGCGCCTCCGCTGCGGCGTGACTGGCGCACGCATACGCTCCAGCCGTTTTCCGTGATCGAAGACTACATTCTGGAACCCTGAGTGGAGTTCGCGCCATGACCGGCCTCTATCTGGAGGACTATGCCGCGGGCCAGAGGTTTGCCACGGGCAGCCGCACGGTTGATACCGAAGCGATCACGACCTTTGCCCGGCAATACGATCCCCAGCCCTTCCATCTCGACGACGAGGCCGCGAAAGCGACCATCTTCGGCGGCCTTGCCGCCAGCGGCTGGCACACCGCGGTGATGACCATCGGCCTGCTGCTGGAAAGCGATTTCGTGCCCGCCAGCGGCATCGTCGGCGCCGGGTTCGACGAATTCCGCTGGGCCCAGCCGGTCCGTCCGGGCGACACCCTGCGCGCCGAATGCGAGATCCTGGAGGTGCGCGCATCGAAATCGCGCCCGGGCCAGGGCCTGATCAAGGTGAAAACCACGACGCTCAACCAGAAGGACGAACCCGTGCTGGTCTTCACGGGCAACCTGATGGTGCCCTGCCGTCCTGCCTGACCGGTTCAGCCAGCCGGGATGTCGACATCGACCTTGAAAAAGGCCTCGCTTGCGGGATTGAGCGCCATCAGTTCGCCGGTGGCGATGGCAAACCAGCAGCCGTGAAGCTGCAAGCGGCCATCGGCCACGCGTTCGGAGATGAAGGGAAAGGTCTTCAGGTTGGCCAGCGACTGTCGGACGCCCTCTTCCTCGACCGCGCGCTGCAATTCCTCCGGAGAGGACTCGCTCGCCGTACGCAGGGCATGGCCGCGCGCGGCGTTGAGCAGCGACATCCACTTGCCGATGAAACCGCGCGGCGAACCGTCGCTGTGCAGCCCTTCCAGGAAGGCTCTGATGCCGCCGCACTGGCCATGCCCCATGACGACGATGTGGTCGACCTCCAGGCCGGTCACGGCGAACTCCAGCGCAGCACTGGTGCCGTGGTAATCGCCATGGGGTTCCCAGGGCGGCACCAGGTTGGCGACATTGCGCAGGACAAAAAGTTCGCCGGGGCCGGCGCTGAAGATGGTCGCCGGGTCAACGCGGCTGTCGCAGCAGGCCACGATCATGATGCGCGGCGTCTGGCCCTCGCTCTCGAGGCGTCGATAGACGGAAGCCTCCTGGGCATAGCGGTTTTCCAGGAAGGCGCGATACCCCTCCATCAAGCGCTCGACGCTCTGCATGGATCGTCTCCGGTCTGGTTGTTGCCCAGATAGTTCGCCCGCCCGCCCAGCGCAAGCCGCAGGCGCACATGGACGCCACACCCGGCAGGGCGTTACCCTTTTGCAGGACATTCATCCAACTTCGGAGGCTGCCATGGCAACCGGTCGCGTGCTGCATGTATTCAAGGGTCTGGCGCTTGCCGCGATCCTGCTGCTGGGACCGGTTTCGGCCTGGGCCGCCGCCATCCACCTGGGCAACGGCACCGAACCCGAAAGCCTCGACATCCACCAGTCCTCGGGCGTTTCGGAAGCCAACATCCAGCGCGACCTGTTCGAGGGGCTGATCGCCGAAGGCCCCGATGCCAGCCTGATCCCCGGCGCCGCCGAAAGCTGGGAAATCAGCGAGGACGGCACGGTCTATACCTTTCATCTGCGCCAGGACGGCAAGTGGTCCAACGGCGATCCCGTGACCGCGGGCGATTTCGTCTATGCCTTCCATCGCGGTCTGGCGCCCGAAACGGCAGCCGCCTACGCCTTCATCCTCTATCCCGTGCTCAACGCCGAACAATATGTAAACGGCGAGATCACCGACGCCGACGCGGTGGGCATCCGCGCCATCGACGACAGCACGCTGGAAATCACCCTGAAGGCGCCGACCGCCTATTTCCTCGACATGCTGACCCACCACATGGCCTATCCGCTCAACCAGGCCGCGATCGAGGCCCATCCCGACGACTGGATGCGGGCCGGTAATCTGGTCTCCAACGGCGCCTACACCCTGGCCGAATGGGCGCCCCAGTCGCACATCCTGCTGAAGAAGAATACGCAGTACCACGATGCCGACGCGGTGAGCCTCGATGAGGTCTGGTTCTATCCGACCGAGGACGTGGGCCAGGAACTGCAGCGCTACCGCGCGGGCGAACTCGACGTCACCTACGACATTCCCGCCGACCAGGTTGACTGGATCGAAACCAACCTTGCGGCCGAATACCGCAACTTTCCCTACCTGGGGACCTACTACTACGTCCTCAACACCACGGTCGCGCCGTTCGCCGACAACATCCCGCTGCGCCAGGCGCTGGCGCTGGCGATCGACCGCGAGGTGCTGACCCAGAAGATCACGCGGGCCGGCGAGATTCCGGCCTATTCCTTCGTGCCGCCGGGTGTCATGAACTACCAGCAGCAGACCCAGGACTGGGCCGACTGGAGCCAGCAGGAGCGCAACGACAGGGCTCGGGAACTCTACGCGCAGGCCGGCTACGGCGCCGGCAACCCGCTGCAGATCGAGATCCTCTACAACACCAGCGACAACCACAAGAAGATCGCCATCGCCATCGCCGCGATGTGGAAGCAGACCCTTGGCGTGGAGACCACCCTGCGCAACGAGGAGTGGAAGGTCTACCTCTCCAGCCGCGACGAGAAGAACTTCCAGGTCGTGCGCGCCGCCTGGATCGGCGACTACAACGACGCCAACACCTTCCTCGAGCTTTTCGTCTCGGACGCCGGCGAGATGAACGACCCCGGTTACGACAGCGCGCGCTACGACGAACTGGTCAAGGGCGGCGCCTTCGAGACCGATCTGGCCGTGCGCGAGGGCATGATGGAGGAAGCCGAGCGGGTCTTCCTCAGCGACACCCCGCTGATCCCGATCTACTTCTACACCACCCAGCACATGATCAAGCCCACGGTGAGCGGCTGGATCGACAACATCAAGGACGTGCACCCCTCCCGCTTCCTCTCGGTCGGCGGCTAGAAGGCGCGGGCCGGCCTGCGGGCCGGTCCGTCCGGGACCATGTTCTCCTATACCCTGCGACGGCTGGCGGGGGCGGTACCCACCGTCTTTGTCATCATCACCATCGCGTTTTTCATGATCCGCCTGGCGCCGGGCGGACCCTTCGACCAGGAACGTTCGGTGCCGCCGGAAATCCAGGCCAACCTGGCGCGCGCCTACCACCTCGACGAACCGCTGGGACAGCAGTACCTGCGTTATCTCGGCGACATCCTGCAGGGCGATTTCGGGCCTTCGTTCCGCTACAAGGATTTCACCGTCACCGAACTGCTGGTCGAGGGTTTTCCCGTCTCGCTGCAGCTTGGCCTGGCCGCCATGACGATTGCCGTGATGGTCGGTTTCGCCGCCGGCGCCTATGCCGCCCTGCGACGCAATTCCGCAATCGACGTGGCGACCATGAGTATCGCCATGACGGGCATCGCGGTGCCCAATTTCGTCGTCGCCCCCCTGCTGACCCTGGCCCTTGGCGTCTGGCTGGGGCTGCTGCCGGTGGGCGGCTGGGGCGGCATCGATCACGCCATCCTGCCCATCATTGCGCTGGCCCTGCCTGAGATCGCCTTTGTCGCGCGCCTGACGCGGGGCAGCATGCTGGAGGTCCTGCGCGCCGATTTCGTCCGCACGGCGCGCGCCAAGGGCCTTTCGGAACGCGCCATGGTGGTGCGCCATGCCCTGCAGGCCGCGGCCCTGCCGGTGCTGTCGTTCCTGGGGCCGACGACGGCGGCGGTGATCACCGGATCGATCGTGATCGAGCAGATCTTCGGCATCCCCGGCATCGGGCGTTACTTCGTGCAGGGCGCGCTCAACCGCGACTACACGCTGGTGATGGGTGTGGTGATTTTCTACGCGGTCATCATCATCGCCTTCAATCTGCTGGTCGACCTGCTCTATCCCCTGTTCGATCCCAGGGTGCGCCATGACTGAAGCCATGCTCGCACCGCCCCGCTCGCCCTGGCGCGACGCCGGCGTGCGCCTGCTGCGCAACCGCGCCGCCGTTGTCTCGATCATGGTACTCGCCGTCATCGCCGCGGCCTGCATCCTGGTACCCTCCTTTTCGCAATGGCCGCTCGATGAAGTCGACTGGTCCAACATCCAGACCGGCCCTTCGGCGCAGCACCTGCTGGGCACCGACGGCAACGGCCGCGACCTGTTCGTGCGGATCTTCTACGGCGGCCGCATCTCGCTGACGCTCGGCCTGGCGGCCACCCTGGTCGCCGTCGTCATCGGCGTAGCCTGGGGCGCCACGGCCGGTTACATCGGTGGCGCCGTCGACGGCCTGATGATGCGCGCGGTCGACGTGCTCTACGCCCTGCCCTTCATGTTTTTCGTCATCCTGCTGATGGTCTTCTTCGGGCGCGACGTGGTGCTGATGTTCGTCGCGCTGGGCGCGGTCTCCTGGCTCGACATGGCCCGCATCGTGCGCGGCCAGACGCTGACCCTGAAACGGCGCGAGTTCGTGCGCGCCGCCCATGCCATGGGCGCGCGCCCCATCGCCGTTGTCGCCCGCCACATCGTGCCCAACCTGCTGGGCCCGGTCGCGGTCTTTGCCACGCTGACGGTGCCGCGCGTGATCCTGTTCGAATCCCTGCTGTCGTTCCTGGGGCTGGGCGTCCAGGAACCCATGACAAGCTGGGGCGTGCTGATTTCGGAAGGCGCCAGGGCGATGGAATCCTCGCCCTGGATGCTGCTGTTCCCGGCCCTGATCCTGGCCGCCACCCTGTTCTGCCTGAATTTCATCGGGGACGGCCTGCGCGACGCGCTCGACCCCCGGGATCATTGACGACAGGATCACGATCAGGAGCGCCCCAGGGAAATCGCAATGGCCGGCAAGAAACCGAAGAGAACCGCCGAACCCGCCCCAATGAGAGGGGCCGAAGTGATCCTGCTTTCCGGTGGCAACCCCCAGATCGCCAAGGGCGACGGAGACGAACCGGTGCAGGCCTATATTGCGGCCATGCCGGGCTGGAAGGCCGACATCGGACGCCGGCTGGATACGCTCATCGTATGCACCGTGCCAAACGTGCAGAAGGCGGTGAAATGGAACTCTCCGTTCTATGGCATCGAAGGCCGGGGCTGGTTCCTTTCCATCCATTGCTTCACGAAATACATCAAGGTCACCTTCTTTCGCGGGGCCGAACTTGATCCCCTGCCTCCGGGCAGTTCCAAGGCCCCCGAATGCCGACACATCGATATCCGCGAGGGCGAGCCGTTCGACCAGGAACGGATGGCATCGTGGATTGTCCAGGCATCCCAACGGCCTGGCTGGACACCCTGAGTGAAGGACCGCGCCATGCCACGCACTGCCGCCATTCTAGTTTTTGAAGGCGTCGAACCGCTCGATGTGGTCGGCCCTTTCGAGGCTTTCATCTGCGCCGATGGCGATGACGGCGCGCCTGGCTTCGAGGTCGGCCTCGTCGCCGCCACCGCCGCACCGGTCACCGGCGAAGGCGGATTCGTCATGACGCCCCGCTGGTCCTTTGCCGACATGCCCCATGCCGACATCCTGCTGGTACCGGGCGGCGGGGGAACACGGACGCTGAGCAAGGACCGGGCGGTGCTCGACTGGATCGCTGAGCGCGACCGGCAGAGCGAACTCACGCTTTCGGTCTGCACCGGGGCGCAGATGCTGGCCGCCGCCGGCCTTCTGAAAGGCCTCAGGGCGACGACCTACTGGTCGACCTATGACGAATTGCGCGCGATCGAGCCCACCCTGGAGGTGATGGAAGGCGCCCGCTGGGTCGACAACGGCCGCATCGTCTGCTCCTCGGGCGTCTCCGCCGGCATCGACATGGCGCTCCACGTCATTTCGCGCCTGCACGGCGACAAGGGCGCCGCCAAAGCCGCCCGCGCCATGGAATACGAATACTGGCCGCCACGCGACCACGCCTGAGGCACCCAGCCGGAGCCCTCCCCCTTTTTTTCCTCATCCCTGCGGAGGCAGGGATCCAGACGCACTCACGGAACGGGAGAGGCACAAGCGGTGCCGCCCGCAGCGGTTCTCCCTTCCCTGCATGTCGGTGCGTATGGATGCCCGCCTGCGCGGGCATGAGGGGGGTAGAGGGGGCCAGGGAACAGCGGCGCCAGTCTCACCCAGCCGCCATCGACTCCTTCAGTTCCTCCAGCGCCAGCCAGCGTTCCTCGGCGGTGGCGAGGTCGGCGCGGGTGCGGTCGAGGTCGGCGATGGCCTTGTTGAAGGCGTCGGCGTCACGCTTGAACAGGCCGGAATCGGCCAGGCGCTCCTCCAGCTTCGCGATGGTGCCCTCGAGCACGGCGATGCGCTCGGGCAGCATGTCGAGTTCGCGCTGGTCCTTGTAGCTGAGCTTGCTGCGGGCCTGGGTCCTGGCTGCACCCTTGGGCGCGGTGGCGCGGGCGGGTTTGTCCTCCCGCGCGGGTCGGGTATCGCGACGGGCGAGCCAGTCGCTGTAGCCGCCGGGATGTTCCTCGGCGCGGCCATCGCCTTCCATGACGATGGTCGAGGTCACCAGACGGTCGATGAAGTCGCGGTCATGGCTGACCAGCAGCAGGGTGCCGGGGAAGTCCGAAAGCACCTCCTGAAGCAGGTCGAGCGTCTCCATGTCGAGATCGTTGGTCGGCTCGTCCATGACCAGCAGGTCGCAGGGCTGGGTGAACAGGCGGGCGAGCAGCAGCCGGTTGCGCTCACCGCCCGAGAGGCTGCGGATCGGCTGGCGCACCTGGTTCTCGGCAAAGAGGAAATCGCGCAGATAAGCCACGATGTGGCGTGATTCCTCGCCGACCATGACCCGGTCGCCGCCGTTGGGCGCCACGGTCTGCCAGGGCGTCGCGTCGGGATCGAGACTCTGGCGCTGCTGTTCGAAGATCGTGACCTTGAGGCCCTCGGCCCGGCGCACGCTACCCGAATCGGGCTCCAGCGCGCCCGTGAGCATGCGGATCAGGGTGGTCTTGCCGGCGCCGTTGGGGCCGACGACGCCGATGCGGTCGCCGCGCAGGATGCGGGTGGAGAAATCAGCCAGGATGACGCGCTCGCCATAGGATTTGGCGAGATCGATGGCCTCGATCACCAGATCGCTGCGCGAGGCGCCGCCTTCGACCCCGAAGCTGGCATTCTTCTGTGTGTTGCGCCGGCGTTCGGCGCGTGTGCTGCGCAGCTTGGCCAGTTCGGCGACACGGCGCTGGTTGCGCCGGCGCCGGGCCGTGACGCCGCGCTCCATGTAGCGCAGTTCCTCGGCGATGCGGATGCCGAGCTTGGTCTCCTCCTTGGCCTCGGCCTCGGCCAGTTCCTCGGCCCAGGTCTCGAATTCGGAGAAACCGGCATCGCGCCGGCGCAGGCGGCCGCGGTCGAGCCAGGCCATGGCGCGTGTCACCCGGCGCAGGAAAGCCCGGTCATGGCTTACGATGACGACGGCGCCGCGGTAACCCTCGATGAACTGTTCGAGCCATTTGATGCCGGCGATGTCGAGATGGTTGGTCGGCTCGTCGAGCAGCAGCACGTCGGGCTGGGAAGCCAGCGTGCGCGCCAGATGGGCGCGGCGCTGCTCGCCGCCAGAAAGCGAGGCCATCTCGCGCTCGGGATCGAGCCCCATGCGGTTGAGCACCGCATCGGCCTGATGGCTTTCGTCTTCGCTGAGGCCGACACGCACCCATTCGTTGACCGTGCCTTCGGGCCGGCGCAGCAGATCCTGCACGACACGCCCGACCCGGGTGCCGGGCTGGATGAACCGCTCGCCGCGGTCGAGTTCGACCTCACCGGCCAGCGCCCGCAGGATCGTCGACTTGCCCGAACCGTTGCGCCCGATCAGGCACAGCCGGTCGCCTCTGGCGAGCGAAAGCTCGACATCCTCGAACAGCGGTGCGCGATCGACCAGGATCGCAGCACCGCGCAGGGCCAGTATGGGTGGCGGCATGGCGGGGCAATAGCACGACCGGGCACCCGTGCGCACCTCCCGCGCGTCCTTGCTGCTGCGCAGGCCCGGTGACAGGATGGCCGCCGGGTTGCCGTCGAGGGGATGCGACATGACCGAACTGACCGATCTGGAATCCGTCGTTGCCGACATGCTTGAGGACGTCTCGCGCCCGACGGCGCAGGCGCGCGGCATGCCGGGCCTTGCCTTTCACGATCCGGCCTTCCTCGAGATGGAGAACCGGCGCCTGTTTCCGCGCTGCTGGGTCGCTGCGGGTGCGGCCAGCGACATTCCCGAGCCGGGCGATGCCCATCCGGTCACGGTCGCCGGCCTGCCGCTGGTCCTGCTTCGCGACCGCGACGGCGCGATCCGCGCCTTCCACAACGTCTGCCGCCATCGCGCCATGACCGTGGTGAGCGAGCCCTGCAAGGGTCTGAAGACCCTGCGCTGCCCCTGGCATTCCTGGTCCTACGCGCTGGACGGCCGGCTGGTCGCCACGCCCAATCTGGGCGGCATCGGCAAGGGCGACGCCGAGGGCTTCGAGAAGGGCGACCTGGGTCTCAAGCCCGTGCGTGCCGGCGAATGGCTGGGCATCGTTTTCGTCAACATCGACGGCCGGGCCGGGCCGCTGGACGAGCACACCGCGCCGCTGCAGAACCGTTTCGGCGCCTTCGATTTCTCCTGCCTGCGCCATGGCGCCACGACCGAACGTGTCTTCGAGGCCAACTGGAAGCTGATGATCGAGGGCGGCATCGAGGATTACCACCTGCCCTGGGTCCATCCCCAGGCCGTCACAGGCGAAGGCGTGCAGTGGACGCCGCGCACCGAATGGGAGGCGCGCCACTACGTCGGCGTCACCGGCAAGATCGCCAAGGCCGGCGACGGCCCGGCGGTCGAGGACAGCCGGCGCAAGGGTCTGCTGCCGACCTTCCCGAACCTGCCCGCCGACGTCGACACCAACGGCAGTTTCATCTGCCAGTTCCCCAACCTGGGTGTGGGTGTTTTCCACGACCATGTCGTGACGACGATCTTCACGCCGCAGGGCCCCGGCCGCACCCATGCGCGCAAGGACTACTTCTTCATCGGCGATGCCGCGACCGACCCGGCGCTGGAACAGGCCCGCGCCGAGGTCATCGCCGGCTGGATCACGATCGGCGATCAGGACAAACCCCTGGTCGAGCAGGTCCACCGCAACCATGCGACACGCGGCCGCGCCGGCATCGACACGGTATTTTCGCCCTTCTGGGAAGGTGCGGTGCAGCACTTCCAGAAAACCGTGGCAAGTTACCTCGTCGACTAGCCCTTCCGAGAAAGCCACGTCCTTGCCCCAGACAACCGTGAACACGCCGCTCACCCCTCGTGAGCGCTGGCTGCGCCGCGCCTGGATCTGGGCCGTGATGCTGTTCTGCGGCGGCATCTGGGGTCTGGTGCCGACGCTGGCCAAGACCGCCATCCAGGACGGCGCTCACCCCATCGGCCTGACCTGGTGGCAGGGTATCGGCGGCGGCGTGCTGCTGCTGGTGGTCAACCTGCTGCGCGGCAAGCGCCTGCCGCTCGACCGCCGTCACCTGTTGTTCTACGGCTTCTGCGGCCTGGTCGGCACGATCATGCCGACGCTGGCCCTGTTTTATGCCGCCCCGCACGTCTCGGCCGGCGTCATGGCGATCCTGATGGCCGCGGTACCGATCGGCGCCTATGTCTTTGCCCTTGCCCTGCACATCGACCACCTGGAATGGGTGCGCAGCCTGGGCATCGCACTCGGTGTCATCGGCGTCGCGCTGCTGGTGCTGCCGGGATCGAACGGCGGCATCTCGCCCTGGTGGGCGCTGGTCGCCCTGCTGATCCCGTTGGGTTACGCCGCCGAAAACATCTTCGTTGCCATCAGGAGCCCGCGCGAGACCGACACCACGACCCTGGTCTGCGGCATGGTGCTGACCGGCGGCATCCTGATCACGCCGGTCATGCTGGCGACCGGCACCTTCTATCCCATCACCTTTCCGTTGACCGATGCCGCACTTTCGATCGGCGCCATCGTGGCGGTCAACGTGCTGAGTTATGCCGCCTTCCTGCTGCTGATCTATGCCGCCGGCCCCGTGTTTGCCTCCATGTCTGGCTACTTCACGGTAATTTCGGGCATTCTCTGGGGTGTCGTCTTTCTGGACGAGAGCCACGGTGCCGTCTTCTGGGTCGCGCTCGCCACCATGTTCGTGGGCATGGCGATGGTGCGCGAACGCGCCGTCGCCCTGAAACCCGCGGGGGCCTGAAGCTTCAGTCCTCGCCGCGGGCGATGTCCTCGGCGGCGGCGATATCCTCGGCCTCGATCACCCTGCGGCAGAGGTCGAGGCGGTAACCCTTGCGCGCCAGCGCGGCCATATCGCGGTCGTGGCGATCCTCGCGCTCGTCGGGTTTGCGCCAGGGACCCAGGCGGCGGCGCCGTGCATAGGCCACGGCGGCGGCGACATCGTCGTTTTCGGGTTCGTCGAGTTCGAGCGCGGCCTCGACCGTCTCACGCGGCACGCCCTTGGCGCCAAGCTTCATGGCGATACCGCGCGTCGACTCGCCCTGGCGGCGCAGGGAAACGACGCGACCCTCGGCATAGGCGCGGTCGTTGAGCGCGCCGGCACGCTGGAGCTTTTCGATCACGGCCTCGATCCAGGCGGCGGCCTGCTCCTCGTCGACGGTGTTTTCATCCTCGGCCAGGCGGGCGGCTTTCCAGACCTTTCGGGTCAGCACGCGCCGCAGGTTTTCCGACGACGAGGCGTACCGCTCCAGATGGTAAAGCGCTGCCCGTTCCAGGTACTGCTGCGTGATCCGACGGGCGCGCCGGGGGCGCTTTTCGTGCATGGCTGAGGTTTACCAGATGCAGTCAAGAAAGGCTCGCATCGGCCCAGCCGTTTGGCCATAGTGCCGCGTTTTCCGGCCTCTTCCATGGAGTTTGCACCTTGGCCCTGACGCTCGGCATCGACACCGGCGGCACCTATACCGACGCGGTCCTTTTTGACACCGACGCCGGCGTGATCGCATCCGCCAAGGCGTTGACCACCAAACACGACCTGACGATCGGCGTGCGCGAGGCGATCGACGCCGTGCTGGGCGGCCGCGGTGCCGAAGTCGCGCTGGTGTCGATCTCCACGACGCTGGCGACCAATGCCATCGTCGAAGGCCAGGGCAGCCCCGCCGCCCTGGTGCTGATCGGCCATCCCGCCTCCGACCGTGAGAGGCCCGACCTCAAGCGCGCGCTGGGCAGCGACCCCCTGATTGCCGTGGCCGGCGGGCACGATGCCCTGGGCGACCAACGCCAGCCCTTCGATGCCCAGGCTCTGGCGACCCAGGCCCACAGTGTCAAGGAGCGGGTCTCGGCCTTTGCCATTTCCTCGATGTTCGCGGTGCGCAATCCCGCCCACGAGATCGCCGCACGCGACCTGCTGCACACCGAAACCGGGTTGCCGGTGTCCTGCGCCCATGAACTCTCCAGCCAGCTCGATGCGCCGCGCCGCGCCCTGACCGCCCTTCTCAACGCCCGCCTGATCTCGCTGATCCAGGGCCTGATCCGCGCCGTCGAGGGCCTGATGGCCGAGCGCGCCATCTCGGCTCCGGTCATGGTGGTCAAGGGCGACGGGTCGCTGGTCGATGCCGCCACGGCCCTGCGCTCGCCCGTCGAGACGATCCTTTCGGGCCCTGCCGCCAGCGTTGTGGGTGCCCAGCACCTGGCGCGCCTCGACAACGCCTTCGTTTCCGACATCGGCGGCACCACGACCGATATCGCCCTGGTCAAGGACGGCCGCCCCCAGCTCGACCCGCTGGGCGCGCGGGTCGGCGGCTACCGCACCATGGTGCGCGCCGTGGCCGTGCACACCTTCGGCCTGGGCGGCGACAGCGAGGTCCGCCTCAACGACCGCGGACGGCTCACTGTCGGTCCGCGCCGGGCGGTGCCGCTTTCCCTGCTGGCAAAACGTTACCCCCAGGTCCTCAAGACCATGGAGAACCAGGCCGGACGCGGCTGGCCGGCCGAATGGGACGGCGCCTTCGTGCTGCGCCAGCGCGCGCTCGACACCGATCCGGCCTCGCTCTCGCGGCCCCAGCGACGCATCTGGGACGCCCTGGAAGAGGGACCGGTCAGCCTGGAATGGCTCTACAGCGACCAGTCGCCGACGATGTCGCTGAACCGGCTGCTCGACCTCGGGCTGGTCATCATGTCGCGCCTGACGCCCAGCGACGCCTCGCACCTGCTGGGGTTCCATGACGGCTGGGAACGGCGCGGCGCCGAACTGGGGGCAACGCTGTGGCTGCGCTGGTGGAAGATCACCGGCCACGACACGCCCGAGACGCCGGAGGACCTGGCCCGCCTGATCGTCGACACGACGGTGACGGCCTCGGCCCGCGCCCTGCTCGAATCGGCCATGACCGAGGAATACCGCACCGCCCTGCCCACCGGCACGGCGGGCGATGCCCTGGTCTCCTCGGCCATCTCGGGAACCGGCGGCGACCTGCTGCGCCTGAAGGCCGAACTGGGCCGCACCATCGTGGCTGTCGGCGCGCCCGCCGCGACCTATTACCCCGAGATCGCCCGGCGGCTTTCGACCGGCGTCGTCGTGCCCGAACATGCCGAGGTCTGCAATGCGGTCGGCGCCGTGGCGGGCGGCGTCGCCCAGCGGGTCGATGCACTGATCACCTCGCCTTCCGAAGGGCTCTACCGCTGTCACATGCCCGAGGGTATCGCCGACTTCCGCGACCTGGAGAGCGCCGCCGGCCACGCCGAGGCCGAAATCGGCGGACGCGCCCGCCGTTCGGCCGAGGAGATCGGCGCCATCGACATCCAGTTGAAGATCGAGCGCCACGACGAGGTCGTGCGCGCCGCCGACGGCACCGTCACCTTCATCGAGTGCCGCCTGTCGGCCCTGGCGAGCGGCCGCCCCGCCCTTGCAACCGCCTGAGAGCCTTCAACCGGCTTGACTCCGGCCGCGTCCGGTCTCACATAGGCAAACAGGACTGGAAAGGTCCTGATTAGTCCACAGGCGCGTTTGACGCGTCCGTGCGACCGGCAAGAACGACCGAACGGACTGCAAGCATGATTCGTCTCAGCCGCATGGCCGATTACGGCGTCGTCGTCATGACCTACATGGCGATGCGCGCGCGTCAGAATCAGACGACCCACCAGGTCGCCAAAGCCACAGGCCTGTCGGAAGCGACCGTGGGCAAGTTGCTCAAGGTCTTTGCCCGCGATGGCCTGCTCGAAAGCCACCGTGGCGTCCATGGCGGTTATGAACTGACACGCCATGCCGAGGAGATTTCGGTCGCCGAGATCATCACCGCCGTCGAGGGGCCGATCGCTCTGACGCTCTGCGTCGACGAACACCCCGGCAACTGCGACGTCGAAGCCCTCTGCCCCATGCGGGGCGGCTGGAACCGTATCAACAATGCGCTGCGCGAGGCGCTCGAAGGCGTCTCGCTGGCTGCCATGGCGTTCCCCGAACTGCCGCCGCTCGCGGCGCTTTCGGCCGGCAACGCCCGCACGGCGAGCTAGGAGAGAAACGATGGCGATAGCCCAGGCAACGATCGACAGCGTCGGCGAAGCGACCGACAAGTACAAATACGGCTTTGTCACCGAGATCGAGATGGACCGCGCGCCCAAGGGGCTGAGCGAGGACACCATCCGGTTCATCTCGGCCAAGAAGGAAGAGCCCGAGTGGCTGCTGGAATGGCGCCTGAAGGCCTATCGCCACTGGCTGACCATGACCGAGCCGACCTGGGCCAAGGTCGGCTATCCGCCGATCGACTACCAGGATTCCTACTACTACTCCGCGCCCAAGAGCGATGCCGACCGGCCCAAGAGCCTGGACGAGGTCGACCCCAAGCTGCTGGAGACCTACGAGAAGCTCGGCATTTCGCTGAAGGAGCAGGAGTTCCTGGCCGGCGTGCGCAATGTCGCCATCGACGCAGTGTTCGACAGCGTCTCGGTCGCCACGACCTTCAAGGACCGGCTGGAGAAGGACGGCATCATCTTCTGCCCGATCTCGGAGGCGGTGAAGAAACACCCCGATCTGGTGAAGAAGTACCTGGGTTCCGTGGTGCCCTATTCGGACAACTTCTTTGCCACGCTGAACTCGGCGGTCTTTACCGACGGCTCGTTCTGCTACATCCCCAAGGGCGTGCGCTGCCCGATGGAGCTGTCGACCTATTTCCGCATCAACGCCTCCGAAACCGGCCAGTTCGAGCGCACCCTGATCATCGCCGACGAAGGCAGCTACGTCAGTTACCTCGAAGGCTGCACGGCACCCCAGCGCGACGAGAACCAGCTCCATGCCGCCGTGGTCGAGCTGGTCGCGCTCGATGACGCCCAGATCAAGTACTCGACGGTGCAGAACTGGTACCCCGGCGACGAGAACGGCGTTGGCGGCATCTACAACTTCGTCACCAAGCGCGGCGTCTGCGAGAAGCGCGCCAAGATTTCCTGGACCCAGGTCGAGACCGGTTCGGCGATCACCTGGAAGTACCCAAGCTGCATCCTCAAGGGCGACGACAGTGTCGGCGAGTTTTTCTCCATCGCCATCACGAACAACCGCCAGCAGGCCGATACCGGCACCAAGATGCTCCACATCGGCAAGAACACGCGGAGCCGGATCGTCGCCAAGGGCATCTCGGCGGGCAAGAGCCAGAGCACCTATCGCGGCCAGGTGCGGATCAACGCCATGGCCCAGGGGGCCAAGAACTATACGCAGTGCGACAGTCTGCTGATCGGCGACAAGTGCGGCGCCCACACGGTGCCCTACATCGAGTCGAAGAACCGCAGCGCGCGCGTCGAACACGAGGCGACGACCTCCAAGATCAGCGACGACCAACTGTTTTACTGCCTGCAGCGCGGCATTCCCCAGGAGGACGCGCTGACGCTGATCGTCAATGGATTCTGCCGCGAGGTGCTTCAGGAGCTGCCGATGGAATTTGCCGTCGAGGCCCAGAAGCTGGTCGGCATCAGCCTGGAAGGCAGCGTGGGCTGACCGCCGCGCGCACCAGGAACAGGAAGGGCAAGAACATGAACATTCTCTCGATCAAGAACCTGCATGCCGAAGTCGACGGCAAGGAGATCCTCAAGGGGATCGACCTGGAAATCGGCGCGGGCGAAATCCACGCCATCATGGGCCCCAACGGCTCGGGCAAGTCGACCCTGTCGTACACGCTGGCCGGGCGCGAGGGTTACAAGGTGACCAAGGGCGAGGTGCTCTACAAGGGCCAGGACCTGCTTGCCCTGCTGCCCGAGGAACGCGCCCAGGCCGGGTTGTTTCTGGCCTTCCAGTATCCGGTCGAGATTCCGGGCGTGCCCACGGTCACCTTCCTCAAGCAGGCGATGAACTCGGTGCGCAAGGCGCGCGGCGAGAAGGAACTGGACGCCTTCGAGTTCAAGAAGCTGATGGATGCCCGCCTGAAGGAACTCAACATCGTCAACGACATGGTCCGTCGCGCCCTCAACGCCGGTTTCTCGGGTGGCGAGAAAAAGCGCATGGAAGTGCTGCAGATGGCCCTGCTGGAACCGACCCTGGCGATCCTCGACGAGACCGATTCGGGCCTCGACATCGACGCCCTGAAGGTCGTTGCCGATGGCGTCAACGCCCTGCGCGGTGCCGATCGCTCGATGCTGGTCATCACCCATTACCAGCGCCTGCTCGACTACATCGTGCCCGACCACGTCCACGTGCTGGCCGACGGCCGCATCGTGCGTTCGGGCGACAAGTCGCTGGCGCTCGAGCTTGAGGAGAAAGGCTACGTCGACATCGCGACGGCGGCCGCCTGATCATGACGACAACAACAGACAACGGCCTGCTGGCCGACCACACGGCCCTTGCCGCCGCCCTGCCCGGCGCGGGCGCGGACTGGCTCGATGCCCTGCGCGCCGACGGCGCCAAGCGTTTCTCCGGCCTGGGCCTGCCCACGCGCAAGGACGAAGCCTGGAAATACACCGACCTTTCGGCCCTGGCGCGCAGCCGCTTTGCGCCCTGCTGCGGCGCGGCACCTGCAGCACAGAAGCCCGAGATCCCCGAGCCGCTGGTCGCCAACGGGCCGCAGGCGGTCTTCATCAACGGCCGCTTCGATGCCGAATTGTCGACCCTGGGCGGTGCGCCTGCCGGCGTGACGGCCCTGCCGCTGGCCGATGCCATGGCGCAGGTCCCGCAACTGATGGAAGGTTACCTGGGCCGTGTCGCCGAACTGGGGCGCAAGCCGCTGGTCGCGCTCAACACCGCCTGGCTGGCAGACGGTTTCGTGCTGCACCTGGCCAAGGACATCAACCTGACGCGCCC
>Ga0105054_10002365_pt1 | contig 30019 bp, 22 predicted proteins | sample BON02_FD_78091 | JGI IMG/M metagenome (GOLD analysis project Ga0105054, IMG submission 78091) | Freshwater microbial communities from Lake Bonney liftoff mats and glacier meltwater in Antarctica - BON-02 (megahit assembly) | ecosystem: Environmental > Aquatic > Freshwater > Ice > Glacier...
AAGCAGGCTACGAACTCACCGTCACCGAAATCGACAAGGCCAAGGCCGCGCCCCAGATCGCCGCCGGCGCCGTCTGGGCCGACAGCCCGCGCGCGGTCGCCGAGGCGGTCGACATCGTCCTGACCTCCGTCCCCGGGCCGCCCCAGGTCAAGGCGGTCGCCGAAGGCGAGAACGGCCTGATCGCCGGCCTCTCCAAGGGCATGATCTGGGCCGACATGACAACCAACCGGCCGAGTTTCGTGCGCGAACTGGGCGCTCTGGTCGCAGCCAGGGGCGCGACCATGATCGACGCCCCGGTGACCGGTGCCGTCGATGGCGCGCGCAACGGCAAACTCACCATCTTCGTGGGTGGCGACCAGGCCGCCCAGGAGCGCTGCCTGCCGCTGTTCACCGCCATGGGGCGGGCCATCCCCAGCGGCGACCTGGGCCACGGCAACGCGGTCAAGCTGGTCACCAACCAACTCTGGTTCACCCACGCCCGCATCCTGGGCGAAGGCCTGGCGCTGGGCGCCAAGGCGGGTGTCGACCTGATGGTCCTGTGGGAAGCGATCAAGGCAAGTGTGGGCGACAGCTTCGTTGCTCATCACGACGCGCCCTCGATCTTTGCCGGCCACTACGACCCTTCCTTCAGCATCGACCTGTGCATCAAGGACCTGGGCCTGACCACGGAACTGGCCCGCGAGGTCGGCGTGCCGGTGGCGCTGACCGACAAGGTCGAATCGCTCTTTGCCGACGCCAAGGCCGCCTATGGCGGCGACGCACCGGAACTGACCGTCGTCAAGCTGGTCGAGGACGCCGGCAACATCAGCCTGCGCGCCGATGGCGACTGGGTGCCCCATTGGGAGAAGTGACAGGATGAGGGTGCGGCGTCTGCGGCATGATCGAAAACCTGGGTCGTGCCGGGGCGCCAGCCCTTTCCTGGTGCCAGAACCATGACCAGCCAGACCCTGGAACTGCGTCCCGTCGACGTGACGAACTACGCCCGGATCATCGCCCTGAAAACGGCGCCGGAGCAGGAAATCTATGTCGCCAGCAATGCGAAGGCGCTGGCGGAGGCCGCCTATGTGGCGGGCCAGGAGGTCGCCGGAGCCTGGCTGGGTGACCAACCGGTCGGCCTTGCCACCTGGGGGCCCTACTACGTCGATGACGACTATCTGGGCAGTCCCGAGGAAGGCAGCGGCATCCTCGAGCACGTCATGATCGCGGCACCCTTCCAGGGTCGCGGTTTGGGCCGCCGTCTCGTCGCACTGGCCTCGCAACGCATTCTCGCCCGACCCGGCTGTCGACGAGCCGTGCTGGCCGTACACGAGACCAACACGATGGCACGTGCGCTCTACGCCTCTCTCGGCTATCGCCAGTTCGGCGTCGACCGGGATGGTGACCCCCTGATGGAACTTCTGGGCGGTGCAAACCCGGAGCCCTGAACCCCACATGGCTGGACCTGCCCTTCGGCCCGCCTAGAATGGCGGGCCGAAGGGAAGCCTCATGACCAGAAGCCAGGATGAAACCACGTTGCCCAAGGTCACGCTGTGCGCCGTCGATCTCGACAATTACGTCCGCGTCATGCGCCTGGAAGTGGCACCCGCTCAGACCGATTTTCTGTCACTGAACGGCAGCAGGTTCCCAAACGAATGGGCGCTGGCGGAATCGGCCTATCTGCCGGGTTTCACACCACGCGCAGTCTGTCTGGCTGCCACGATCGTCGGTCTGGTAGTCTGGGGACCCTATCACCTGGACTACGATTATCATGTGCCGCAGGAACCGGGCGTCTGGATCCTCGATCACGTCATGATCGACGCGGGACAGCAGGGCAAGGGGCTGGGGGCGGCTGCCGTGCTGGCCGCGATCCCGGAGATCTTCGCCATCCCAGAATGCCGCCGGCTGGTCCTCTCCTACGCCAACGAAAACGAACGTGCCGGCGAACTTTATGCGCGCCTGGGTTTCCGGCCCTGCGGCTGCGACCACGAAGGCGCGCCGATGATGGAACTGCTGCGCCCTTAAGGCGGATTCACGCCTTCTGAAGACTCACGCCGGGACCTTGGCGTCGATGTCGAACAGGTCGCCGCGCTCGCGCAGCACCTCGTCGAGCCAGTCGGTACGCATTTCGGGGACCGAGGCAATCAGCTTCCTCGTGTAGTCCTCCTTCTGCGGCGGCGTGAAGATGTCGACCGTGGAGCCCTGCTCGACAACGTCGCCCTGGTACATCACCACCGTACGGTCTGCGATGTTCTTCACGATGCCCAGATCGTGGGTGATGAACATGTAGGCGATGTCGGTTGCCTTCTGCAGCCGGTCGAGCAGCTTCAGGATTCCCGCGGCGACCACCTGGTCGAGCGCTGAGGTCACCTCGTCGCAGATGATGATATCGGGTTCGGCGGCCAAAGCGCGGGCAATGCAGACGCGCTGCTTCTGGCCGCCCGAAAGCTGGCCGGGCAGGCGCTCGGCAAAGACCGGGTCCATGTCGATCTGGGCCAGCAGCTCGATGACACGCCGGTCGCGTTTCTGCCCCGTCAGCCCGAAGTAGAAGGTCAGCGGCCGGCCGATGATCTCGGCCACGCTCTGGCGCGGGTTCATGGCGACATCGGGCATCTGGTAGATCATCTGGATGCGCCGCAGGTCATCCTTGCTGCGCTGTCTGAGCGCCGCCGAGAGCGGCTTGCCGTTGAATTCGACATGGCCCTCGCGCGGCGGCAGCAGGCCGGTGACGACCCGTGCCAGGGTCGACTTGCCCGAGCCGGATTCGCCGACGATGGCGACGGTCTCGCCCTTGCCGATCACCACATCGATCTTTTTGAGAACATCGACACGACCGTCGTAGGAGGCCGTGACGTTCTTGATGGCAACGACGGGATGTTCGGGCAACGCGACCTGGATGCGCGGCTTGACGACTGCTTGGCGCGCCGAAACCAGCTCCTTCGTATAAGCCTCGTCGGGATCGTTGAGGATCTTGTCTGTCGGCCCCTCCTCGACCATTTCACCGTCGCGCAGCACCATGATGCGGTCGGCGATCTGGGCGACCACGGCCAGATCGTGGGTGATGTAGAGCGAAGCGTTGTTGTTCTGGCGGATCAGGTCGCGCACGGTCGCCAGGACCTCGATCTGGGTTGTCACGTCGAGCGCGGTGGTGGGCTCGTCAAGGATCAGGAGATCGGGGCCGCAGGTCATCGCCATGGCCGACATGACACGCTGAAGCTGACCGCCCGAGACCTGGTGGGGATAACGCCGCCCGATGCTGTCGGGGTCGGGCAGATGCAGCTTTCCGTAAAGCTCCACGGCGCGTTTGACCGCATCCTGCTCGCTCATCACGCCGTGGCGGATGGCGACCTCACAAACCTGGTCGTTGAGCCGCTTGGCCGGATTGAACGAGGCCGCCGCACTCTGGGCGATATAGGCCGCGCGCACGCCGCGCATCTCGCGCAGGGTTTCTTCATCCTGGGTCATCAGGTCGGTGCCGTCGAAGATCACCTGACCGCCGGTGATCCTGCAGCCCGTGCGGGCAAAGGCCATCGCCGCGAGCCCGATGGTCGACTTGCCGGCACCCGATTCACCGATCAGCCCCAGCACTTCACCCCGTTCCAGCTTGAGATCGACATCGTTGACGATGCGGTTGGTCGCACCGTCGGCGCCGCGCGCTTCCACGCGCAGCTTCCGCATCTCCAGAAGAAGGTCGCTCACAGCTCCTGCTCCTCGAAGGCGGCGGCCGAACGGTTCTGGCGCGCCAGGATGTAGTCGACCACCAGGTTGACGCCGATGGTGAGCAGGGCGATGGCGCCTGCCGGAAACAGCGAGGCGATGATGCCGTAGGACAGGCCGTTGTAGTTCTCCTTCACCATGCCGCCCCAGTCGGCATGGGGCGGCTGCACCCCCAGGCCCAGGAAGGAAAGCGCGGCGACGAACAGGAAGGCGAAGCAGAAGCGCAGGCCGAACTCGGCAATCAGCGGCATCACAGTGTTGGGCAGGATTTCCCGGCGCATCAGCCACCACAGGCCCTCGCCGCGTAGCCGTGCGGCCTCGACGAACTCCATCACCGTCACGTCCATCGCGATGGCGCGCGAGAGGCGAAAGACCCGCGTGGAGTCGAGCACCGCGATAACCAGGATCAGGACATAGACTTCCGAACCCAGAACCGAGATCACGACCAGAGCCAGGATCAGCGTGGGTATGGCCATCAGGGCATCGACGATGCGGCTGAAGACCTGATCGACAGCGCCGCCCATGACAGCGGCCGAAAAGCCCATCAGGATGCCCATCGAGAACGACAGCAGGGTAGCACCAAGCGCAATCAGCACACTGGTGCGCGCGCCGTAGATGATACGCGAGAGAATATCACGACCGATCTGGTCGGTGCCGAACAGGTGCTCGGCGCTGGGCGGCATCCAGATGCCGCCGACAAACTCGGTTTCGCCATTGGGCGCCAGCCAGCCACCCAGAACCACGACCGCCAGATTGACCAGGATGATGAACATTCCGATCTTCGAGGCGAGTGGCATATCCACGAAGAAGCGCCAGTCGAACCGGCGCCTGGGCAGCGCCGGCGGCACGTCCTGATCGATGCTGGTCATCGCTGCCCCCTCACTTCGGGTGCCGCAGCCGCGGGTTGGCCAGGATTGAAAGGATGTCGGCCGTCATGTTCAGCCCGACGTAGATCATCGCGAAGATCAGGCCGCAGGCCTGAACCACGGGCACGTCGCGCTTGGAGACGGCATCAACCATGAACTTGCCCATGCCGGGATAGACAAAGACGACCTCGACGATGACCACGCCGACCACCAGGTAGGCCAGGTTCAGGACCACGACATTGATGATCGGCGAGAGCACGTTGGGCAACGCGTGCTGCACCACGACGCGCCAGTTGCGGATGCCCTTGAGCTGGGCCATCTCGATATAGGGGCTGTTCATGACCCCGATCACCGCCGCGCGCGTCATGCGCATCATGTGCGCCACGGTGACCAGCGTCAGCGTGACCGCAGGCAGGATCAGGATCGACAGAACCTGCCAGAACGTCATGTCGTCGCTGACGTTCGACAGGCTCGGAAGCCATCGCAGGTTGACCGCAACCACGACCACCAGGATGCCGCCGACCAGGTATTCGGGCAGCGAAATGGCGCACAGCGTCAGGATCGAGATTGCCCTGTCGAACACCGTGCCCTGCTTGATCGCCGCCACCAGCCCCAGCGTGATCGCCAGCGGCACGGCGATGACCGCGGCGAAGAAGGCCAGCATCAGGGTGTTCCCCAGACGGAAGCCGACCTGCGGTGCAATCGGTTTCTGGCCGCTCAGGGACATGCCGAGATCGCCCTGCAGGAAATCACCCAGCCATTCGATGTAACGTTCCTGGGGCGGGCGGTTGAGACCCAGCTTCAGGCGGATCGCTGCGGTGTTTTCCGGTGTTGCCGATTGCCCCAGGATCGCCGTGGCGACATCGCCCGGCAGGATTTCCGTGCCGGCAAAGATGATCACCGAGACTGCCCAGAGCGTCAGAACACCCAGCGCCAGACGCCGCAACAGCAGGTTCAACACGACAGCTGCCCTGCCCCGCCCGGCGAGCCGGACAAACAGCCATGTCCGACCGTGGTGATGGATTCACCCATGGCCCCATCGACCTCCCGCGGCGGGTTGTTCCCGCCGTTGCCGTCGCGGCATGCCCGTCGCGACGATTCGATTAAACCTCAAACCGCCTTCAATTGAAAACGGTCTCATTCACGCCGTATCGGGCAGGTACCACTCGCGGCCGCGCACGGTTTCGACATACTCGGGCCAGTGGAAGCCGATGGGCGGATCGAAATCGGGCGGCAGCAGCGGCGGCACCCAGGACGATCCGCCGATGCCGCCGCCGGTCCGTTCGTTGAATTCATCGCGGGCGCGCTGCAGGTCATCGGGGCTTGTCATGAGGTCGACGATGGTCGCCCCGATCGTCTTGGCCGCGCAGAAAATCGTGGGGTCGATGGTCGCGGCAAAGCCGCCCATCGCGTTCCAGGCCCAGTTGGGATAATCGTAACCTTGCGGCGCCTTCAGGCCGCAGCGGCCCACGATCAGGCGCACGGTCGGGGTGTGCCAGGTCCAGTCGACATAGTCGTCGCTGGTGTAGTTGATCTGCCATGGCGGCAGCATGGCGCGCAGCTGCGCCTCGCCGGCCTCGGGCGGGCAGAGCGTGCCCATGGCATCGAGCACCGGCTGCTCCATGGGTTCGACACCCAGGCTCTCCTGGATCTCGCGGCAGAAGGCATAAGCCTCCTCATCCCACACCGGCGCGCCGACCTTTTCCAGATTGCGGTAGCAGACTTCGGCCATGGCATGGTTGGGCAGGCCGACACGCGTCTTGGTTTCCCAACGCTTGATCACGGTGCAATGGCTGATCGCTGCGACATGTTCGGCATTGTTGTCGAGCACTTCGGCAATGCGCTGCTGCATGGCCAGGGTCGGCGCGCGCCAGGAATACTGGATCTGGCTGAAACGCGGCGCCAGGTTGTCGGCGGTGGCATCGCCCGACCCCAGGATCGCCTCGTTGAGCGTCCAGGTGCCGGTGTGCGGCAGCATCGATTCCTTGGTGTACTTGGTCGTCGTGTACATCAGGCATAGCGCATCGTTGGCCCCGGGAGCACGCGCCATGGTGTGGGCATTGGCTCCACCCGGCGCACCGACGCTCTTCCAGGTCTCGGGCTCCTCGCATTCGAAGGTGTAGATGGCGCTCCAGTAGCTGCCGCAATGGGTGTCCCAGATTGCGGTGTTGGCGCGCACGGTGCCGAAGGAGGGGTGAAACGACACGGCCGCATCCATGTCGTCGTAGTACCCCTTGGCGGCATGGACCGGCTTGGAGCCGCAGACCTTTTCGGCCGGCTCACCAAGGAACTTCAGGCGGACCTTGATGCCGTGCTTCTCCATCGCCGCCTTGGCCGCCAGCACGCCGCCCAGCGCCGAGATGCCGAGTGCGGAATGCGGATCGGTATGGCCGGCCGCGGCACGGTGGATGCCGTCGCGCAGCTTCTTGAAGGGCACACGGTCCTGGTTGTTGCCCGGCACCGCGTCGTATTCGGCATAGGAGCCGATGGTCGGCCCGTCGCCGTTCGACCAGGTGGCGCAGAAGGCCGTGGGCATGCCGCCCGAACCGGCCTCGACCTCGAAACCCTGCTCGCGCAGCAGCGCGACATACCAGGCCGCCGAGCGGTACTCGCGCCAGGCCGGCTCGTGAAAATCCCAGACCGTGGCGTGCCAGTCCGAAAGGGTCGTGCGCTGGCTCTCGACCCAGTCGATCGCGCTCTGGATGGCCGCCTCTGTCGTCATCGAATTCTCCCCATGCGAAGGCTGCTGCGTCTTGCCGCGCCATGATAGTCAGGCCCACGCGTTTGACCATGGTTTCGCACACTGCCGCCATGACGCCGCACAAGGAGAGCAACCGCATGAATCATCTTGCCGACGGCACGACACCCCCGGGCTTTCGCGTCATCTACAAAAACGAGAGTTTCGAGACCCTGATCGGCCCGATCATGTTTCGCGACGACGAAAACAGCCGGGTCGGCGCCTTCCGCGCCGAGGCCAAACACGCGAACGGCTGGGGGACGGTCCATGGCGGCATGCTGACCGCTTTTGCCGACGCCGCCCTGACCGGCATCGACAACTTCCACCGCGACGACCCGCGCACCGAAGGCATCGTCACGGTTTCGCTCAACTGCGAGTTCGTCGCCCCGGCCAGCGTCGGCGACTGGGTCGAATGCCATGGCGAGGTCATCCGCCGCGGCGCCAGCCTGGTCTTCATGCAGGGCCGCCTGACGGTCGCCGGCAAGGTCGTGATGACCTGTTCCACGGTTCTCAAGCGTATTCCCAAGCGCTGAACCAGCGGGTAGTTGCGCGCACGTTCCATCACAAAGCTTTGAGAAGTGAATTTGCGGCGACAGCGAACGAACGCCCTGCTGCCACGTTAGGTGGGCATGACGGCAAGCGTCGTGACGCGCAGTTCCTGCGCGAACGCCTTGCCGGGTGTCTCATCGCAAAGGAGAAACACGCATGAACCGCACGATTCGCACGCTTCTCACTTCCACCGCCATTGCCATCGCCCTTCCGGCCATGGCTTCGGCCTCCGAAGGCCTGCCCTCGCCGATCGAGGTCAACGGCGGCAACGTCACCGAGGCCAGCATCAAGGACGGTCTGACCGAACTGGGTTACACCGACATCGAGTACATCGCCGGCGCCGGCCGCTACTATACGGTCCGCGCGCACTACAACGGCAGCTATGTGCCGGTGCAGGTCGACGCCGAGACCGGCGCGGTCACCCGCATGGGCGATCCCGACACGCAGTCGATCTCGATCATCGAAGGCACGATGGACCAGGACCTGGAGAAGGGCCTGCGCGAGCTCGGCTACAGCAATGTCATGATCGGCACCAAGCAGGGCCGTTATGCCGAGGCGACAGCCTGGCGTTATGGCCAGGACGTCAACCTGACGGTCGATCTCGAGACCGGTACCGTGGTCAACAACGATCAGGATGAGACCTGGTATGTCTCCATGCGCGACGGCATGACCGACGCCGAGATCAGCGCCGAACTCGACAAGATGGGCTACACCGAAGTCCACGAGCTGACGCAGACCGACTCGGGCTGGACCGGCTATGCCGTCCAGGACGGCGAGAAGATGAAGGTCTGGGTCGATGCCGAAAGTGGCGAGGTCCGCGCCTGGAAGATGGACGGCCAGGGCTGATTCAAGCTCTTGCCGCTACGGAAAGGGGCCGGCATCTGCCGGCCCCTTTTTTTGCGTGCGCTGCGCCGGTTTTCTAAGCGCCGAGCCAGGCAAACTTGGCGATGAACAGCGCGGCCAGGATCAGCACCGCGGGTTTGGCCTCCGAGAAGCGCCCCGAAACCAGCTTGATCGCGGCATAGGTGATGAACCCCGCGGCCAGACCGTTGGTGATCGAAAAGCTGAACGGCATGGTCAACGCCAGGATCAGCGCAGGCACGTATTCGGTGACGTCGCTCCAGTCGATCTCGGTGATGCCCTGGGCCATGATGCAGGCGACAAAGAGCAGCGCCGGCGCGGTGGCGTAGGCCGGGACCGTATCGGCCAGGGGCGACAGGAAGAGTGCGGCCAGGAACAGGATCGCCACCGTCACGGCGGTCAGCCCGGTGCGACCGCCCGCCTTCACACCCACGGAACTTTCGATGTAGCTGGTGACCGGGGAGGTGCCGACCAGGGCGCCCACGGTCGTGGCCACCGAATCGGCGATCAGCGCCCGGCGCAGGCGCGGCAGCTTGCCGTTCTTGTCGAGCAGGCCGGCGCGATGGGCCACACCCATCAGGGTGCCGGCCGTATCGAACAGGTCGGTGAAGAGGAACGCGAAGATGACGCCGAACAGGGCGGCATCCATTGCGGCGCCGATGTCGAGCGCGAACAGGGTCGGCGCCAGCGACGGCGGCATCTGCGCCACACCCTGGAAGTCGCTCACGCCCAGGGCAATGCCCGCCGCGGTGGCAGCCAGGACGCCGATGATGATGGCGCCGGGCACCTTCAGCGAATCCAGTGCCGCGATCACGACCAGCCCTGCCACCGACAGGATCACCGGCCAGGACGTGACATCGCCCAGGCCGACCAGGGTTTCGGGGTGAGCGACCACCAGCCCGGCGTTCTCCATGGCAATGATGGCCAGGAAAAAGCCGATGCCGGCCGAGGTCGCCATCTTCAGCGAACGCGGAATGGCGTTGATGATCCATTCGCGCACCGGCAGCACGGAAATGACGATGAAACAGATGCCCGAGATGAAGACCGCGCCCAGTGCGGTCTGCCAGGGGTAACCCATGCCCAGGACGACGCCGTAGGTAAAAAAGGCGTTGATCCCCATGCCCGGCGCCTGGGCGATGGGATAGTTGGCATAAAGCCCCATCAGCGCCGAGCCGATCGCCGCGGCAAGGCAAGTGGCGACAAACACGGCGCCCTTATCCATCCCGGCATCGCTCAGGATCAGCGGGTTGACCAGGATGATGTAGGCCATGGTCAGGAAGGTCGTGACCCCGGCCAGGATTTCGGTCCGCACGGTCGTGCCGTGCTGGTCGAGCTTGAAGTAGCTGTTGAGCATGTCGTCCCCCTTGCCGCCCGTCCCCAGGCGTCGGCATTTTAACAGTGTTGGGACAACCGGTCCGCAAACACCGTTGATAACTCCACGGCCTTGACCCGCGTGCGGCACACCCGGATATTGGCTGCACCAACTGGCACTTGGCGTTCTCCCAGGGCCCGCCGCCGCCCCGAACCGGGTACGGCGAACCCTTGTTCAGGAGGAGCGGCCATGCTTCCCGTCATCGACATCTCCCCGCTATCGGGCAACGACCGCGCCGCGCGCCTGGCCGTGGCCGAGCGCATCGGCGCCATCTGCGAAAGCGTTGGTTTCCTCTATGTCAGCGGTCATGGCGTGCCTGACAGCATGATTGCGGACACACGCGCAGCACTGGAGGCATTCTTCGCCCGGCCAGACAGCGAAAAGCGACGTGTGACGCGGCGTGAAGGGGTCTATCGCGGCTACATCCCGACGACGCCGTTCGGGCGCAATCGCGAGGATGCTCCGCCGGCGCTCTACGAAGCCTTCGTGCTCGGCGAGGAGCCCGAGTCCGGCGATCCGGAGGTTCCCGCAACCGGCGGCCTCTACGGCCCCAACGTCTGGCCCGAGGCGCCTCCGGGCTTCCGCAGCGCCATCACGGCCTACTGGCAGGCCGTTGACGGTGTCTCGCAGCGGCTGGTCGGCGCCTTCGCCCTGGCCCTTGGCCAGGAGGAAGCCGCGCTGACCGGCCTCTTCACCCGCCAGCTCACCAACATCTCCCTGCTGCACTATCTCTCGCGGCCGGGGAACGGCGACGCGCCGCCCGACGACCTTGTCACCCACCGCGACACCAATGCCATCACCGTGCTGCTGCCCAGTCCCGTCGGCGGGCTGGAGGTCCAGCGGCCCGACGGCAGCTTTGCCCCGGTGCCGCCGCAGCCGGGCTGTTTCGTCGTCAACATCGGCAACATGATGGAATGCTGGTCGGGCGGCCGCTTCCGCTCGACCATGCATCGCGTCCATCCCCCGCGCGACCGCGAGCGGTATTCCATCGGCTTTTTCGCCGTGCCCGCTTTCGACACGGTGGTCGCGCCTCTGCCCGGCCTGCCGATCACCGGCAGCGCGCAGGACATGGCGCCCCGCCACGCCGGCCACGACCTTGCCGCCTTCGTCGCCAACTTCGACCGCCACATGCGCGAGCACGCCGCGCCCTGAACGGCACGGACGGAGGGAAGGCGTTCAGCCCAGCGCCGCCGCCGCCAGATCGGCCGTCTTCTCGCCGATCATGATCGTCGTCAGGTTGGTGTTGCCGCTGACGACCGAGGGCATGATCGAGGCGTCGGCGACATGCAGCCCTTCGACGCCGATCACGCGCGTCTGCGGATCGACCACGGCGCGCGGGTTCTCGGGAGCGCCCATGCGACAGGTGCCGGCGGCATGCCAGCCCGAGAAGGCGTTCTCGCGGGTCCAGTCTTCCAGCGATACCTCACTGGCGAGCACCTCCTCCAGGGACGCCGGCGGGTGGATCAAGCGTTCCATGGCCCATCGCCGGGTCATGGCCGAGGCATCCATCAGGTTCCGCGCAACCAGCGTCTGCCACCAGGTCTTGAAGGTCTTCCGGGCCAGATCGCGCGCCTTCTCGCCGTAGGTCGAAGGAAACCGTTCGTTCCAGGTCGCGGCCACCGCGGGGTCGGCGATCAGTTCGGCGACCATGCGATAGCCCGCAGTAAGCCGGTCGAGATCACGCCGGTCGCTGAAGAAACGCATCGTCACGTCGGGTTCGGCCATGGGGTCGGCGCTGGCCAGGCGCACCGTGCCGCCATCGGCAAAGGCCCGGTTGACCGTGAGCAGGATCGACCCCATCGCCGCGCCCAGCGGGTGCCAGCCCGCGCGGTTCACGATGGTGAGAAACATGTCGCCCGGCGGGCAGCCGGGATGGCCCGAGGAGTAACGCACGCCGGCAAAGATGTGTCGCCGCGCTGCGGGATCGATCCGGGCATCGCGCCGCAAATGGAAGGCCAGTGCCGTGGAGGCATGATCCTGCAGGTGGGCGCCGACCCCGGGCCGGTCGGCAAGCACCGGGATGCCGTGTTCGGCCAGATGTTCGGCCGGGCCAATGCCCGCGCGCATCAGGATCGGCGGACTGTGGAAAACGCCGGCGCAGATCACGGTACGTCTTGCCATGATCAGCCGTTCGTCGCCGTCGCGCATGATCCGCGCGCCGATCGCCGTGCGCCCGTCCATCATCAGGTTCAGGACACGCGCGCCGGTGACGATATCGAGGTTCGGGCGCGCGCGGACCTGGGGCGTCAGATAGGCCATGGCCGTGGAGACACGCTGGTCGGGCCAGTTGGTCAGCGCGAAAGGGAAGACACCGTCGGCATCGGTGCCGTTGCCGTCGTCGAGCCGGGCATGGCCGCGCCGGACCAGCGCATCGTCGAGCGCACGGCTGAAACCCGGCCAGCGGTGGCGTGGAATGCGGCGGATCGGAATCGGCCCGTCGGCGCCATGGCGCGGTGCATCGGGGAAGTCGGTGTCGCGTTCGAGTTTCTTCAGATAGGGCAGGACATCGTCGAAACCCCAGCCCGTGGCCCCTGCCCCCGCCCAGGCGTCGTAATCGCTCTTCAAGCCCCGCACGGCGAACATGCCGTTGATGCTGGAGCCACCGCCCAGGATGCGGGCCTGTTCGTAGCGCCGGATCATGGGCGCCCGGTTGTCGCCTGGCGCCCAGGAATCATAGGCCACGCGCAGATCGTTCCAGTGGTAGCGGCCCGAGAAATAGGCTGCACCGGGATAACTGTCGCGGATGTCGGCGGGTTCGCGCCCCGGCGGCGTGTCGGGTCCGGCTTCCAGCAGCACGACGTGGAGTCAGGGGCGTTCCGACAGCCGCGCGGCGACCACCGCCCCGGCCGAGCCACCGCCGATGATCAGGACATCGGCGGTTTCGGGCAGCACGGTCACCTGCCGCCTACTTCACGTCGGCGGCCGCCCGGTAGGCCTTCTTGAGCTTAGCCAGCGTGAAGTTCTTGTCCTTGCAGGCGTCGAGAATGACCTTCTCGCTTCGCGCCTGCATGGCCATGGTCTCGGGGATCTTGTGGGCGATAGCCTTGGGGATGACGACGGCGCCATGGCCGTCGGCATGGACAAGATCGCCGTCCTTGACCCACATGCCCAGCACCTGCACATCGCGACCGAAATCGACGTAGTGGACATGGGCGTGGCTGGGACCGATCAGTCCGGCGATGGCCTGGAAGCCGGGCGCCCACATGTCGATGTCGCGGATGCTGCCGTTGGTGACCAGGCCCAGGCAGCCCAGCGCCTTGTGCAGGTTGGAATTGACCTCGCCCCACATGGCGCCGAAGCCGGCGCGTTCGCCATCCAGGTCCTGCATGACGCAGATGCCCGGCTGGGGGCCGGCTGCGAGGTACTCCCAGTAGGCCTCGCGCAGCTTGGCCGACTCCGCCTTCGACAGCGACGAGGGTTCGACCGACCGGCAGGTTGCCGTCCTGGCGAAACCCACGATGGGTTTGGCCTTGGGGTCGACGCAGACGAAGGACTGGGTGATGAACCCCTTCCCCGCCTGCGCGATGTCGAGCACATCCATGGCGTTGCAGATGGTCGGCGTGTCGATCTTGGCGAGCTGCTTGAGCAGCTTCGGGGTGATCTCGGTCATGGTCATTCCTCTCGGCGGCGTTGCAGGGGATGGCGCAAGCTTGTGCCCGCGCACGTATGGCGTCTAGGTGTGGTCGCGCCGTACCGTGCGCGTGGCCGAGCGGGCGAAGAAACGTTCATCGCCCTCGAAGGCATCGAGATCGGCGTGCAGGACATAGTCGTCCTTCGTCAGCTTCATGGTGCAGCGGGCATCGTGGCGTGTGACCCAGTCGCCGCGTTTGCGTTCGAAGCCGTAGTTGATGGCGCCGGTCGCGCTGGCCGGATCATCGGGGTGGATGGTCCAGAGCTCACGGCGCCAGGTGGCGATCTCCAGGTCGATCTCCTCGATGCGATGACGGCCGTCGTCGAACACCACTTCCAGCGACCACAGGCCGGTCTCGGCATCGATCGAGGCGGTCTGGCGCTTCTCACCCGTCGTCATCGGCGTGACGACACCCGAGGGGCCTTCCCGGGGCGGATCGAAGGCAACCCCGGCATCCTCCGGGCGCGGCTTGCGCAATGGCAGACTGACGCTGCTGGTGCCCGGCATCAGGGTCAGCGTCGCGGCTTCCGGTGCGGGCCAGACCATGGGGAAGTAGCTGGTCGAAACCGCCACGCGCAGGCGATGGCCGGGCAACATGCTGTAGGCCGTGTCGTTGAGCCTGAAGGTCACGGTGTAGGTGCGGCCCGACTCCAGCGCGACCGGGTTTTCCTGGTCGGTGAGGTGACACAGGTTCTTCACGCCCCAGGTGATGCGGCTGACCGCGCCGTCGGGATGAATGTCGTTGAGGCGCACCACGGCCTGGGCCACCGGTTTGTCGACCGAGAAGGAAAGCGTGACCTCCGCCGCGCCGAAGAATTCCAGCGGCGCGCTCAGCGGTTCGCCATCGAAGCAGAGCGAACCGGCGTCCTCCACACGCTGGTCGGTGGGCAGGTCCGTGCCGGTGTCGTGGCGGCACCATTCACCGGCCGAAAAGCCGACCGACAGCGGCGAGCGGATCGCCATCGGCGCGTTGCCGCGCTCGGCATCGCGCGCAAGCACGCCACGGTCGTTGAGCACCAAGCTCTGGTGTGTGATGGCGCCATCGGCGACCGGCCAGACCGGCTCGCCGATCCAGCGGCCGGGCCAGGTCTGCACGCGGGCCATGGGCCTCTGCGATTCGAGCATGTAGGCGCGCAGCATCGGCTCAGCCATGATCCCGGTGTCGATGCCTTTCAGCCAGTGGTCCCACCAGCGCACGTATTCCGACAGGACATCGGCCATGGGACCGGGGCCGCCGCGGAAACCGTAGGTGTGCGACCAGGGGCCGATGACGCCGATCCTGGGCACCGAAAGCCCTTCGAGCAGGCGCGGGATGGCGTTCTGGTAGCCGTCGTTCCAGCCGCCGATGGCAAAGACGGGGCAGGCGATGGCATCGAAATCCTCGCAGACCGAACCCTGCTTCCAGTAGGCGTCGCGCCGCTGGTGTTGCAGCCAGGTTTCCAGCAGCAGAGGCGTGGCTTCCAGCCGCTCCTGCCACATGGCGCGCCAGCGCTTCCCCACGACCTCCGGGTCGGGTGGCGGCGGGTTCACCCGGCCGAAAAAGGTCGAGGCCCAGGAGAAGTTGTCGCCCAGGACGCAGCCGCCCATGTAGTGGATGTCGTCGTTGTAGCGGTCGTCGGTCGAACACGCCGTGATCACGGCCTTGAGCGCCGGCGGGCGGCGTGCGGCGACCTGCAGGCCATTGAAGCCGCCCCATGAGATGCCGATCATGCCGACCGCGCCGCTGCACCAGGGCTGTGCGGCGATCCAGGCAATGATGTCCAGCCCGTCGTCCTGTTCCTGCTCGAGATATTCGTCGAGCAGCAGGCCGTCGCTGTCGCCTGCGCCGCGCATGTCGACCCGCAGGCAGGCATAACCGTGGCCGGCGAACCAGGAGTGCATGGGATCGTCACGCACACGCGTACCATCGCGACGCCGGTAGGGGATGTATTCCAGGATCGCCGGAACGGGATCGTTTTCGGCACCGACAGGCAGCCACATGCGGGCAGCCAGGCGTGTGCCGTCGCGCAGGGGAATCCAGACGGTCTCGTGGACCTCCACCGCGTGGGGAAAGTCGGTGCGTATGCGGGAGTGGGAGGCGGTCATGGACGTCCTGTCGTATGTGGTTCTGTCGTTGCGCCCGGCGTCTTCGGAGCTGCTGATCCCCGGGACTGAGGCGTGAGCGCCTTGCGCTCCCTCCCTCCTTGCGGGGGAGGGCCGGGGTGGGGGGAAATCGCCGAAGGCGAGCGTTCCGGCCAACCGGAGGCCATGGCGCTACGCGCCTTACCCCCCATCCTGACCTTCCCCCGCAAGGGGGGAAGGGAATCTGGTGGGCGACCCGTGACGCGGCTGTTCATGGCACGGTGCAAGCGGGACATCACACCACCGTCAGCGTGCGCGGCAGGGTCGAGAGAGGACGCAGGCCGTCGGGCGTCATTTCGATCATGTCGATGTAGTCGATGCAGGAACCGCCCGGCCAGCGCACGTCGAAGACATTTTCGTAATTGCTCATCATGCCGGCCTCGAAATTGCTCTTCTCGAAGCCCGCGCCCCCCAGATAGACGTGGCCGACCCAGTCGGGCATGACCTGCAGCCCCTGGACATAACCGCCGACGAACCAGGCATGTTCGAGGATGCCCTGGTCCTTCAGGTGGTCGCGCGCGACCGCGATGACCTTTTCCATCGGCTCGCCGGGTTTCACCGCAGCGCAGGCGGCATCGAGCGACCCCGCCGCCTTCTCCAGCAGGTCGATCCAGCGTTGGTCGGCATGGCCCAGGGCAAAACAGCGGGCGATGTCGACGTGGTAGTTCCACAGGCTGGCGCTGTAATCGACGATGACGATCTCGCCCTCATGGATCGGCCGGGGCGCCGGCAGGGTGTGATGGCTTTCCCCACGCCGGGCGCCCGAGCGCACAGCCGTGCGCAGGGCCGCTTCGCCGCAGCCGCGTTTGGCCAGTTCGTGCTGGGCCAGGCCCTGGATTTCCAGTTCGGTCATGCCGGCGTGCAGTTCCCCGGCGATAACGCGCATGACCTCGTCGGCGATCGTGCCGGCACGGCGCATCACCGCCAGTTCAGCCGGCGACATGACAAGCCGCGCCCGGTCGACCAGCCAGGAGCCATCGGTGACCGTTGCGCCCGCGCCTTCGAAGGCGGTTTCCAGCGCGCGCAGCACGATGCCGCCCGGTGCGGTCGCCCAGTGTTCGAGCGCCGCAGTGCCTCGCAGCCAGCCACGGCCCTGGAGGGTATCGGCGACAAAGGCCACGAGATCGCCAAAACAGGTTTCATCGCCGCCGCCGCGCGGGAAATAGACCGCTTCCTCGATGGCATTGCCGAGATTTTCGGCAAGGCCGCGATGGCCCAGCTTGTCGAAGAACAGCGTGCCGCCGTCCTGCCGGATGGCCAGCCCCGTAGGCGCCGAGCGGCGGTACCACAGGGAGTCGTAACCGGTCAGCCAGGTGATGTTGGCGGGCGAGGTGACGAACAGCAGATTGATACCCAGACGCGCCATCCCGGCACGCGTGCGTGCCAGGCGGTCGGTATATTCGGCGGCCGGAAACGGCGCCTCGCCCTCGACGTACCGGGCAGGATCGAACGCTGCCATGGTTGGCTCCCAGATGAGGCCGTGATGCTACGACGCCAGCCTGGATGGCGCGACCGGTAAGTTGTCCTTACAGGTAAAGAAAGGGCGCAAGCCGCGCTCAATCCTCCAGCGTGCTCGCCTCGTACTCGGCCTTGTCGAGCCACGCCGGATCGATCTCCACGCCCCAGCCGGGTGCGTCGGGGATGGTCGCATTGCCGTCCTCGATGGCATAGGGATCGCCCAGGAACAGGCCGTTCTGCCAGGGGTAGTAATCGGCACCCTCGATGGAGAATTCCAGGTACTTGCCTGCGTTCGGGATCGCGCCCAGCAGGTGCATGGTGCACATGGTGACCAGCGACAGGTTGGCGCAGTGGGGCGTGCAGGGAAGCCCTGCCTCCTCGCCCATCTTCGCCACGCGCAGGGTGCGCGAGAGGCCGCCCAGGTACATGACATCGGGCTGGATGATGTCGACCGCACCCATCTTGATCATGTGGCGCCAGGTCGGCAGGTCGCAGTCCTGCTCGCCGCCGGTGACGTCGATCTCCAGCGCGTCGGTGACTTCCCGGGTCTGCTCCAGTTCCCAGTAGGGACAGGGCTCCTCGAAATGGGAGATACCCTCGTCTTCGAGCAGATGGCCGACTTCGATGGCGCGCGCGGGCGAGAAGCCGGAATTCGCGTCGACCAGCTTGGCCACACCCGCGCCCAGCGCCCGCGAAACCGTCGGCACGATGGTTTCAGTGCGCCCGGGCCATTCGTCGACATCGCGACCGCATTCGGCGCCCACGCGCCACTTGAAGGCATCGAAACCCTTCTCGTCGCGCAGGCGGCAGAGCCGTTCGGCCTCCTGCTGCGGTGCGATGTCGCGTTTCATCGAGCTGGCATAGGCGCGCAGCTTGCCCGGCTTGCCGCCGAGCAGTTCGACCACCGGCTTGCCCTCGACCTTGCCGCGCAGATCCCACAGCGCGGTATCCAGCCCGGCCATGGCGCGGCGCAGGTAGGAGCCGGGAAACTTGTGCTCGCGCTCGGTGATACGGTCGAGCAGGTCGTCCATGCCGTCGAGAGCATCCTCGCCCAACGCCCAAGGCGCGACCTGGCGGTGGAAGATCTGCGCGGTGATGTCGCTGTGATAGGTCGAAAGCTGGCCCCAACCCTCGTCCCCCGTATCGGTGGTGACCCGCACGAAGCCGACGAAGGAATTGGCGAAGGTTTCGAGCCGGGCAATCTTCATCGGGCATCCTCCAGGATGAGCCCGGCGCCCTTGCGCGCGAGCATCATGGTCGGGGCGTTGGTGTTGCCCGCGATCAGGTTGGGAAAGGCCGAGGCGTCGACCACCCGCAGGCCCTCCATGCCATGGACCCGCAGGCGGGCGTCGACCACCGTGTCGGCGGCATCGGGACCCATGCGGCAGGTGCAGCTTGGATGATAGACCGTGCCGGAGCGCGCGCGGAAATCGGCGATCAGGGCCTCGTCGGTGACGACGGCGGGGCCGGGCAGCAGTTCCTCCTCGATCACGGCGGCCAGCCCCGGCTGGGAGGCCAGCACACGCAGGAATTTCACTGCCGCCAGCATTTCCTCGACATCGTGGTCGGTGCCGAAGGCATTGGCGTGGATCGACGGCGCCTCATGGGGATCGGCACTGCGGATGGCCAGATGGCCGCGCGCGGTCGGCCGGCAGGTCGAAAGCCCCAGGCCGACGCCGGGGAAGGGATCGGGATTGGTCAGCGGCCGTTCGGTCGTCACCTCGCCCGAGGTCGTGCTCATGGCCTGGTAATAAAGCTGCATGTTGGGCCGGTCGAGCGAAGGATCGGTGCGGAAGAAGCCGCCGCCGTGGTTGATCGACAGGCTGAGGGGGCCGCTGCGTGTCAGCAGGTATTGCGCCCCCGCGATGAGTTTGCCCCACCAGGGACTGAGCCGTTCGTTCAGCGTCGGCTGGTTGACCCGGTAGTTGTAGTTGATGCCCAGGTGGTCCTGCATGTGCAGCCCGACATTGGCGTTCTCGTGCACCACGGGGATGCCGCAACGGGCCAGCACCGCGCCCGGTCCGATACCCGAACGCTGCAGCAACTGGGGCGAATTGACCGCGCCGGCGGCCAGGATCACCTCGCGTCGCGCGCTGGCGCTGCGCGCCTGCCCGTTCTGCAGGAAACGAACACCGGTGGCGCGGCGGCCGTCGAACGTGACGGCGGTGACCAGCGCCTCCGTCTCGACCTTCAGGTTGGCGCGTGAACGGGCGGGATCGAGGAAGGCGCGTGCGGCCGACATCCGCCGGCCGTCCTTCATGGTGAACTGGAAGTAGCCGACCCCTTCCTGCTGCGCACCGTTGAAATCGGGATTGAATGGCAGACCCGCCTGTTCGCCCGCCGCGATGTAGGGAGCGCAGTAACCGGCGATGCGCGAGGAAACATCGGCGACATGGAGCGGGCCGCCCCTGCCGCGCCATTGATCCTCGCCCGCCTGGGTGTCTTCCATGGCGCGGAAGACCGGCAGCACGTCGTCCCAGCCCCAGCCGGGGTTGCCCGCCGCCTTCCAGTCCTCGTAGTCCTGCGCATGGCCGCGAATATAGACCATGGCGTTGATCGAGCTGGAGCCGCCGATCACCTTGCCGCGCGGCCAGTAATCGGCCCGTCCGCCCAGACCCGGATCGACCTCGGTGTCATAGGCCCAGTTGACCGAGCGGTCGTAGAAGGTCTTGCCGTAGCCCAGCGGCGTCTGGATCCAGAACCGTTTGTCGCTGCCGCCGGCTTCCAGCAGCAGCACCTTGTGACGGCCGTTCGCGGTCAGCCCCTCGGCCAGCACACAACCGGCCGAACCCGCGCCAACAATGATGTAGTCGAACTCCACGACGGCCCCCACGACAGCTTTGCGCGCAAGGTCGGCCCCCGGAGCCGCAAAATCAATCGCGGCGTGACAGGCCCGGGCCACCTGGGGGAGGGGCCCGGGCCGTCGCTTGGCAGTCCAGGAAAGTCGACGTCCTCACCCGATGCGTCGCGGGCGTGAGGCGATCCTCACCCTGCAACGTGGCGGGCGTCCGTCAGGACGGTGACATTACGGTGACCCGTGCGTTCAGCCCTGGCAGGGGATGATATCGAGCGGGATGCGCTTGTTGTCGACCAGGTTGCGGGCGCCGTTCTTCTCGATCACGAAGGTGTCGATCAGGCCGGTGTTCCACAGGGTCTCGAAGTTGCCGACGAAGCCGTCCTGCCAGACGACGCTGTCATCGGGGTCCTCGTCGTAGCTGAAGTTGAACTCGTCGACCCAGTCGGGCGGCAGGGCGATGCCCAGTTCGTAGCCGATGCACCAGCCGTCCGTGCCGATGAAACCGACATCCTTGTAGTAGCGGCGCAGTTCGGCGTTGACCTCGCGCACCGGGCGGCCGGCGCGGGCTTCCTTTGCGAAGACATCCCAGGAACCGGCCGATTTGGCGTAGAGCTCGCGCACCGCCTTGGGTGGCTCGCCGGTCCAGAAGCCGCGCAGGATGTTGCCGTGGTAGCGGAACCAGACACCCGAACAGTCGATCTTGATGTGCTCGCCCGCCTGGATTTTCCGCCGCCGCGGGAACTGGTGGCCGCCGATCGTGGTGTTGCCCGACTGGATCATGATCGGGATCGCCGACAGTTCGCCACCGGCATGATGCATGGCGTGGGTCATTTCGGCCTCGACGTCGAGTTCGGTGACACCCGGGCGGATTTCCTTCTGCGCGGCCTCGTGCGCCAGTTCGCAGATACGCGTGGCCTGCTCGATGTAGGCGATTTCGGCGGGCGACTTCACGCCGCGGGCGCGGCGCAGGATCATGCTGGCGTCGACCACTTCGGCACCGGCCTCGCGGAAGGCCTTCTCGATCGTCTCCTGGACCCAGCGGTTGGGCTGGAAGCTGCGGAACTCCATGCCCACGCGGGTGCCGGGCTTGAGCAGGCCGCTGGCCTGGAGCTGTTTGACGATGAAGGGCGGCTGGCCTTCGGGCGAGCGGTCGTCAAAGAAACGCAGGTCGCTGGCGACCGAGGTCTTGTAGAGCAGCGGGTCCTCGCCGATGGCGTCGAAGTGGATCGGCTCGTCCCAGTTCAGACACAGCGCGGTGCCCAGGCATGCGCCCCAGTTCGACGGCGCCTGGGTGCGGTACCAGGCCGCGGAATATCCGTGCAGCCAGCACATGTGGGCGGGTGCGGTGGCGTAGAGAATATCGATGCCCTCGGCCTCCATCATCGCCTTGGCCTTGGCCCAGCGCGCTTCGTATTCGCTTTTCGGGAAAGCCAGTTCGACCTTCTCGGCCCTGGCCCGATCGAAGGTGGTGGAGACGCGCGGTAATGCCATGGCGGAAGCCCTCTTGTTATGTCGGATGACAGGTTGCGCCGAAGGGACCACAGCCCGCCGGATCGGGCAAGACGCAATCCCGTCCCAGGACCAGCTTGACAGCCTGCGCCTCAGTTCGTCAGTTCTCCACACAACAAGGGAGAATGCGATGAGCGAGTGGTGGGCCAGAACGGCCGTTGAGATCGCTGCGGCAATCGCCGCAAAGAAGGTCACGGCCGAGGAGGTCATGGCGAGCCATCTGGCCCGGGTCGACGCGGTCAACGGCAAGCTCAACGCCATTACCGTGCGCATGGACGAGGAAGCGCTGACCGACGCCCGCGCCGCTGACAAGGCCCAGGCCGACGGCCAGCCGCTGGGTTCGCTGCACGGCGTGCCGGTGACGATCAAGGAGAACGTCGACCAGAAAGGCCATGCCACGACCAACGGCGTCGAGGCCTTCAAGGACGTGGTCGCGCCCGATGATTCCCCGGTGGTCGCCAACCTGCGCAAGGCCGGCGCCATCCCCATGGGGCGCACCAACACCCCGGAATTCTCCCTGCGCTATTTCACCGACAACGTGCTGCGCGGGGCCACGCTCAACCCCTGGGACAAGAGCCTGACACCGGGCGGCAGCTCGGGCGGCGCCGGTGCGGCGGTGGCAACCGGCATGGGCGCCATCGGCCACGGCAACGACTTGGGCGGTTCGATCCGCTATCCCGCCTATGCCAACGGCATCGTCGGCATCCGCCCGACCTTTGGCCGCGTGCCCGCCTACAACCCGACCCAGGCCGAGGAACGCCCGCCCACGATCCAGTTGATGAGCGTCCAGGGGCCGCACTGCCGCACCGTCGCCGACACACGACTGGCGCTGGAGGCCATGGCACAGCGCGACCCGCGCGATCCCTGGTGGGTGCCCGCCCCGATCGAGGCCGCGGCCCTGCACCGCCCGCCGCGTGCGGCGATCTGCGCCGACCCCGGCGGCCTGGGTGTCGACCCCCGCGTCGCCGACGCGGTGAAAAAGGCCGGCGATGCGCTGTCGAACGCGGGATACCAGGTGACCGAAGTCGACGGGCCCGACGTGATGCTGGCCGCACGCCTGTGGATGCACCTGCTGATGGCCGACGCCCAGATCATGATGGAGCCGGCGATCCGCAAGTACGGCAGCCACAAGATCAACGGCGTCTTCGACCTCTACAAGGAAGGCATGGACGAGTTCTACGGCAACGACAAACCCGACGAGAGCCTGGAAGGTTACATGCGCGGCGTGGCCGCCCGCGCCGGCATCGTGCGCGACTGGACCCTGTTCCTGGAGAAACACGGCGTCTTCGTCGGCCCGGTCTCGTCCGAGACGCCCTTCAAGGTGGGCGACGACGAGATTTCGGCCAGCCGTTCGGTCGAACTCTGGCGCGCCAACCGCCTGACGCTGGCCCACAATGTCACCGGCCTGCCCGGCGCCGCGGTGCCGACGGGCCCGGTGGACGGCGTGCCGCTGGGCGTCCAGATCATCGCCCAGCGCTACCGCGAGGACATGGCTCTGGACGCCGCCCAGGCCATCGAGGACGCCTGCGGCGTGGCGACACCGATCGACCCAAAGTGGTGACAAGAGGACCTTCAGCCTCTGCGGTGCCGCCTGCCGCTTGACCGGACGCTCCAAGGAACGCCCCGACTTACGATGCGTTGACGAGGGAACAACCGAGGAGTGGAACCATGCTGAAGTTCATCGGCGGCACCATCGGTGCGATCTTTCTTGTCGGCCTTCTGGTGATTATCGGCCTGTTCGCGCTGATCTTCTAACGCCGCTGGCTTGGCCAGAGGGCAGGCTGGCGCTCAGATCGGCGGGCCGCTGCCCCACACCCATTACAATCCCCCGACCATAGCGGACTACTCCGCAGCCGGGCGCATTCTCGCGGCCCGCTCGGGCGTCAGGTTTCTGGCCAGGTACTTGTAGAACTGCGCCACCGTACCTTCGCGCACGTTGAGCGGGCCAGGCGCGGCCTTGTCCGAGCGCATCACCTGCTGCAGGCGCCATGTGGCCTGGGCGTCCTCCTCGTTGACGCGGAAGACCAGATCGTTGCTGGTCGCCATGACCTCGGCGTCGGCGGCCATTTCCGGGGCAACGATGAAACCACCGACCACACGCGTCCGCTCCGGCCCCAGGGGAATGAACGACAGCCAGTTGAGGGTCGCGGTCGACATGGCCAGCGAGATGTTGGGGAACAGCCCCATCGCATAGGTGCTGGTGCGCTCGCGTTCGGAGAAGCTGCAGTGGGGACGCGGCCAGTTGCCGAAGCCATCGGTCCGATCGAGGGCCGCCTGCGCATATCCACAACGGGTGTGGGTGAAGCGGCCGCCGTGGGGCGCGGGATCCATCGTTGCCATGCGGGCGGGAATGTCGTCCTCCAGGGTCGCGGCGTGCAGCCCCATGTGGTGGTAGAATTCCATGCCGTTTTCGGTCGCGAGCTTCCAGTTGCCTTCCCAGATCGTGTCATAGGCAAAGCCGGTCACGAGCTCGTCGGTCCTGTAGTTCGCGACCATGGCGTCGGCTTCGTGGAGCGGCGGCGCCAGTGGTGCGGCCTCGTCGTCCAGGTTGACGAAGATGAAACCCTGCCAGATCTCGCAGCGGTATTGGGGCAGCGCGCAGCGGCTCTTCTCGAAACCCGTCGAGCCTTCCATCAGCGGCGCGGCGACAAGCCTGCCATCGGTGCCGTAAACCCAGCCGTGGTAGGAGCAGACGAACCGTTTGTCGTTTCCCTTTTCCTCGAGCGCGACCGGCATGTAGCGGTGGCGGCAGATGTTGGAGAGCGCGCGGATATGCCCATCGGTGCCGCGCACGATCAGCATGGGCTCGTCGAGCACCTGCAAGGTGAACCAGTCGCCCGTATTGGGAAGATCGTTCGCGCGCCCGATCAGCAGCCACTCGCGCTTGAAGATCTGCTCCTTCTCCAGCGCGAAGAGTTCGGCCGACGTATAGGCCTCGGGCGGCAGGGTGAAACAGGCGGCATCGTCGGTTGCGGGATAGGCCGCCAGGGTGTCGAGCATATCGTCGAGCGTACGAACCATGGGCGCTATTCGGCCGCGACGCGCTGCGCGGTCGCCCGGTCGGAAGCCAGCGTGCGCGCCAGGTAACGGGCAAACTGCGCCACGGTGCCCTCGAAGTGGGAGAGCGGGCCGCGCGCGGCCTTGCGTGAATGCACCGTCTTGTTGAGTTCGCTGGTCGCCAGCGAGTCCTCCTGGTTGACCTGCTCGATCAACGCGGCGCGCGCCTTGGCCAGCGCCGGGTCCTCGTCGGCGATCTCCTTCCAGAGCAGATAGCCGCCCAGGACCTTCGTCTTGTCGACGCCGTCGGGGCGGAACGAGAGCCAGTTGTTGGTGCCCGGGCGCATGGCCATGGTGAAGGCCGGGAAGACATAGACCATGTAGCCGGTCGTCAGTTCCTCCTGCGTCAGTCCGGAGAGGTCGCCCTTGGGATTCATCGGATGGTCCTTGCCGCCGATGTACTCTTCACCCATGGAGCAGCGCTCGTGGGTGAAGGTCGCGTCGGTCGCCGGGCTCTTGGGGATGTAGGTGCCCTTGGCCGGCATCTGGATGCCCACCGTGCCGGCATGCAGGCCGACGTGATGGTAGTACTCCATCGAGTTCTCGGCCGAGAGTTTCCAGTTGCCTTCCCAGACCCGCTCGTAGTGGAAGACCTCAGTCTGGTCGGCGATGCGGTAGTTCTTCGTCGCCGCTTCCATCGAGGCCATGACCGGCTGCAGCGGCGCGGCATCGTCGTCCAGGTTGATGAAGAGGAAACCCATCCAGCCTTCCAGCCGGTATTCCGGCAGGCCGCAGGCCTTCTTGTCGAAGACCTTGGAGCCTTCCATGTGCGGTGCCCCGATCAGGCGGCCGTCGGTGGCGTAGGTCCAGGCGTGGTAGGGGCAGGTGAAGCGCTTGGTATTGCCCTTGCCCTGGACCACCGGCATGAAGCGGTGGCGGCAGGCGCTGTTGAGCGCCCTCACCTTGGCGTCGGTGCCGCGCACGATGATGACGGGCTCGCCCATGACGTCGATGGTGAAGTAGTCGCCCGCATCGGGCACGTATTCCTCGCGCCCGACGCACAGCCAGGACTTCTCGAAGATCTCGCGGATCTCCAGGTCGTGGAGCTCGGGCGAGACATAGGCCTGGGGCGGCAGGGTCAGGCAGGCATCGTCGGGCGTATCGAGATAGGCGCCGAGATCGTCAAGAAGCTGGTCGAGCGATGCGGTCATGGTGCGTCTCTCCTCAGAGCGCGATCGTTGAAAGTCCGTAGGGTTCCTGGCTCAACAATACGGCACCATCCTCCTTGAAGACGATGGTGTCGATCAGGTGGGTGATGCCGGCCATGTCGGGCATGTAGAACACCGCCTCGAAGTTGACCGCCGTGCCCGCCTCGAAGACGTCGGTGGTCTCCAGATCGGCATATTCGAAATAATAGTGCCCGACCCAGTCGGGCGGGAAGGCGATGCCCATCTCGTAGCCGCCCAGCCAGGCGCCGTTGTCCCACAGGTCGTGCTCGCGGAAGTAGTCCTGGGAGACCCTGTTGAGTTCGGCGACCGGCATGCCGGTGCGCAACACGGGCCGGATGGCATCGAAGATGCCGGCGATCTTCTCGTAATAGGCCGCGATGTGGTCAGGCGGCGCGCCCATCCAGTAGGAACGCGCCATGTTGGCGTGGTAACGGTTGAAGACGCCGCAGAGGTCGATGTTGACGTTTTCGCCCGGCAGAATCGCCTTGCGGCTGGCCAGGGCATGGCCGCAGTTGGACTTCGGCCCGGAAAGAACGGGCATGGTGATACCGGGGTTCTCGCCGCCCGCCGCAGCCATGGCCGCGATCATCTGACCGTAGATTTCCAGTTCCGTGGCGCCGGGATAAAGCGCCTCCCGCACGGCGCGGATACCGACATCGGCGATGCGCCCGGCCTGTTCGATGCAGGCGATCTCGGCGGGTGACTTCTTGCCCCTGATCTCGCGCAGAATCAGCGAGGCGTCCGAAACCCGGGCGCCCGCGCCCTCGAAAGCCTCACGGAAGCGTTGGCTGACCGCGGGATTGGGCCGGTACGACCAGAGTTCCTGGCCGACCCTTGTGCCCGCCTTCAGCCAGCCCGAACCTTTCAATTCGTCGACGATGAAGGCGATACCGTCGCGCCGTTTGATCGGATCGCTGGCGGGGAAGATGCGCGTGTCGGTCGAGACCGTGGCGTAACGCGACATCACGATCTCGCCCACCGTGTCGAAGTGGATGAAGTGGTCGTGGTCGACATGCACCGCAATGCCGCTGCAAGGCGGCCATTTCATCGGGCTCTGGGCCATGTACCACTCGGCCTGGTAACCCGAGAGATAACACTGGCCCTCGGGCGCCTGGATCCAGAGCAGGTCGACGCCGTCGCGCGCCATGCGCTCGCGCACACGGCTCAGCCGCTCGCGGTATTCGCCGAGCGAAAACGGCACCTCCATCTGGGGCTGACAGTGGTCAAGCGTGTGCTGGCGGAAGTTCAGGACCATCGGTTCTCCACAGATTTGCAGGCGGGGCTGTACTTATCCGGCCTCCGCAGCCGGCCCGTCAAACGGATCGACGGACCGGCGGCGGGCGAGCGGTCAGACGCTGCGGCGGCGCCCGAAGCGCAGGAACAGCATGATGGCCGCGATCACCGCGATCAGCACCGCCGCGGCGATGATGATCCAGGGGATCGGGTCGGAACGGTCGAAGATCGCCAGCTCCTGGGCAACCGGGCGGACTTCAAGCTCGATCAGTTCGCCGCTGGGCGTGAGCAGGGCGGTCACCGTACCCGTCACCAGGCTCGGCTCGATCCGTGCCCAATGGCGCGCCATCAGGTGCAGAGCGGTATCGTAGGCCGCAAGGATGCGGTAGCCGCCGCTGTCCTGCAAAAGCAGCACGCCGTCGGCCAGTTCGGGCAGAAAGAGCGCCTCGTTCTGCGACAGCAGTTCATCGCGGAAGGCCTTGAGATCGACCTCGATCGAGACCGTGGCGCTGCTGTCGGATTCCACCACCTCGATGGGCACGGGCAGCCCGCCGGTGAACGCGCCCAGATTGGCCGACAGCGCCAGCACGGCCGAAACCACACCGGGCGTGGGCTGCTCGACCGAAATCAGCGGTTTGGCAACCAGCGCCGCCGACAACGATCCCAGACCATCCTTGAGGCGGTGCGGCAGGTTGACGAAGGACAGTTCGGCATCGACCCAGACCTTGCCCTTCACGCCTGGGCGGCAGTCCATGGTCGTGACCAGGGCCGCTTCCAGGCGCAGGCCGATCACGGCATCGACCGGCACGCGGCTGGCCTGGAAGGGGATCGCGCGCTGGATGTCGCCCGCGGCCAGGCGATCGAGCCGGGTGCTGCCGGCCAACGCATCCTCGACCCAGACCTGCATCTGCGAGCCCTGCATCAGGCCGTCCTGGGAGCGCACGATGATCTGCCCCTGAGGCACGCCGGTGGGTTCCCATGCCGGCGGATAGGAAAGCACGATCGAGCGGCTGCCGGTGCCCTCGATCTCCAGGTCGGCAACGCCCATGGAAGCCAGCGTGGGAAAATCGATGATGCCGCCCCACTCGGGCGGCGCCACGGCACCGTCGAATTCGGCCGTGATGGTCTCCATCTGCCTGCGGTAAGCGGTATTGAGCAGGGCGTTCACCACCGCATCGAGGCCTTCCTGTGTTCGGTAGAAGATCCGAAGATTGGGCGGGTCGGCCCAGGATTGCGACGGCGGATTGTTGGGATTGCGGCCTGCGCTGATGTTGGCGACCTCACCCGAGGGCGGCAGGAAATCGACCGAAGCCTGCGGCACCAGATTGGTGTCGCGCAGGATGCCTATCATGAAGTCGGCGTCGCCCTCGGCCGTGGCGGCCGCGTGCATCACGTTGATTGACGCGGCGCCGTTGAGACCGCTGGCAAGGCGCGCGGCCGCGCCGACCGCCGCAAGGTCGTCGGGCGCCACCACCACGACCATGCGCCAGGGCTGCTGGCGCGGTTTCTGGGGGTTGTAGAGGATGTCGGGAAGGGAGGAGAGGTGCTGCTGGTCGGAGAGGACTTCGCGATAGGTCACGTACATCCGCTGCAGGATCAGCGGAATGCGCATCTCGTCGACGCAATAGTTGATCGCCTGGGCCTCCTCGGGCGTGTCCAGCGAGAGGGAGGCGCGGATGTCGATGCGATGGAATCCCGCTTCCAGGGTATCGATGGGAATGGTGAGGTATTCTGGATGGTCGATATCGCTCTGATAGACGGTGCGGTCGTCGACGCGCACCGCCACATGGGCCCGCCCGTCGGTTGCGGCATAGGCGATCAGGAATGTGTCCTCCCACCGGCTGCCCTGCGGGACATAGACAAAGCGGGTCTCCACCGCCCCCAGGCCCGAGAAGCGGATGTTGTCGAAGGCCCAGAAGTCCTCGCGCGCCCGTGCCTGGTGCGAAAAGGCCCCAAGCAGGACCAGAGCCGCGATCAGGGTGCCCGACAACCGGCGCATGGCGATGAGGTTGGTCATGACTTCTCCTTGGTTCGCTGGGTCTTGTCCCACTTCATATCCTGGCGCAGCACCATGGCGCGCACGGTCCGGTTGACCGCCATGATGGTCACCGGAATGAAGAGCTGGGCATAGGTGACATAGGAAAGCGCCGCCAGCAGATAACTCGATGGCCGCTCACGCTCGATATTGAGCGCGAACCACATCTGCAGCGTGTAGGCCAGAAACGAGATCACCCAGAGGATCGAAAACGGCCCCGATACCTCGGTGCCCGCGATCTGGAGAATGCCCAGAACAAAGACGACGTGACTGATCAGAAGGGCCGGCAGGAAAACGATGTAGCTCAGCAGATTGGCCAGCATTTCCAGGCCGATCGGCATGGGATGAGCGATCGCCAGGCGGAAGTACTTGAAGGTGACGTAGAGGTTGCCCTGGGTCCAGCGCGAGCGCTGCTTCATCCAGACCTTGAGGGTATCGGGTTCCTGTTCCCAGGTGACCGCAAACGGCACCCAGCGGATGCGCCGTTTGCCCAGGAAGATGCGCAGGCTCATTTCGGTGTCGTCGACCAGCGACTTCTCGTCGAAACCGCCCAGCATCTCCAGGGCATCGCGCCAGATCACATAGTTGGTGCCCATCAGCGTCGACAGGCGGAACCAGTACCAGCGTCCGGCCTGGAACAGCCACTGGAAGTAGACGAACTCGATGGCGACGAACCGCGTCAGCCAGGAATCGTTCCAGTTGCGGGTGCGCACCTTGCCGTTGACCGCCACCAGCGAGGGATCGGCAATCAGGACGCCGACGAGCAGGCGCAGACACTCCGGCTCGGGCGTGTTGTCGGCATCGAAGACTGCGATCAGCTCGCCGCGCGCCTGGCTCATGCCGATGTTGAGGGTGCGCGACTTGCCCTTGCCGCCCATGCCCTTGGGCACGTTCATGACTTCGATCGTGGGATGGCCGGCAGCAAAGCGCT
>Ga0105054_10002369_pt1 | contig 29986 bp, 24 predicted proteins | sample BON02_FD_78091 | JGI IMG/M metagenome (GOLD analysis project Ga0105054, IMG submission 78091) | Freshwater microbial communities from Lake Bonney liftoff mats and glacier meltwater in Antarctica - BON-02 (megahit assembly) | ecosystem: Environmental > Aquatic > Freshwater > Ice > Glacier...
ACAATGTTAGTCGTTTCCATGGTGGTGTATCTCCTTCGGTTGGGCTGCTGTCTTCCAACAACAATTCAACCAGATACGCCGCCAACCTTCAAACCGCCCAAACACCAGAGTCAGTCATAACTCCCTCTTGTGCCGTGGTCGAGGAATACAGATTGCACATGCTTAAGCCTTTTCATCGCGCCACACCCATCTCACAACCTGCTTGACCGGGCGGCGCACAGTCAAGCGTCTTAAAAAAAAACTGCAGGTGACATAATCCCGATTGAAGTTACGAAACTGAACTATTGAATTGCCCCTAGATTTGTAGGTAGTCCCTCCCTTACTTTCGGCGGGATTACCCGATAAGGCGACGAAAATCTTAGATAGTAGTAATCTTGTTAGCTTGTAGTCACGACGTCCAACACTACTGCTTCATCTTACCAGCCATCACCTCAGCTGCCGCTCGTAGCGGGTCATCAGCGATATGGGCATACCGCTGAGTTGTCATAGGGTTGGTATGGCCTAAGAGCCGCCCAACGATTGCCAAACTTAGACCGCTTGAAACGAGATGCGATGCGTGTGTGTGGCGATTGTCATGATTACGATAGTCAGATATCTCGGCGTCCAGAAGCAAACTTCGCCTAAATTTCTTAAGGCCAACGATCGGCTTGTCAATTGCCCGCCCTGGAAAAACAATCTCGCAGCCCGCTTGATTCTGTGACTTCAATCTTGAGAGTAACGCAATGGACATTTTCGACAGAGGCAAGTGTTGGGTGCGTTTCTGCTTTGTGTGATGTGACGGCTTGGTCCATAAGCCGCGTTCAAGATCAAAAGCCTCCCAGCGGGCGTTTAGAACTTCTCCAATTCTTGCGCCAGTGAGGAGTTGTAGTCGAATGGCATTGGCTGCCTTTTGGTTGTGATGACGGTCAAGTGACGCGCCGAGCTTAGTCAACTCGTCGCTGGACAGCCAACGATAGCGCTTTTCTTCATGAAACTTTTGCACGCCTTTGGCCGGGTTATCGCGGCGCATCTTGATTGTTTAGATGAATAACAAATGTACCAGTTTTACGAAGTTTGGATCTGAAATAGCGGCACATCTGCAATTGGAATGGCCACCCGCGTCTAGGATATGGGCTCTCAAATGGGGACTCCATTAAGGGGCCTCGAACCCAGCCAATGCCTCCAGCAATGAAGGCGCGCATTGTATCGAGCAACCTGCGCCCCCATTTTACAAACATGACAAAATCAAAGACATCAACATTCGAGTATCGCCTAGCGATCACATCAAACGATATCGACGACATGGGTCATGTCAATAATGCCGTGTATCTGCGATGGGTGCAGGAGGCCGTTATCCGCTGTTGGCAGCATATATCTTCCATTGATGCACAAGCTGAACTGCTCTGGGTGGCTCTCAAGCATGAGATTGTCTATCGCCTGCCGCTATTTTTGAATGACGAGGTGGACGTTTTTGTCACGGCGACCGGTACGCGCGGGTCTCGGGCGACATTTTCGACAAACTTTATGCGGGGGGACGATATAGCCGCCGAAGTGCGGAGTTCGTGGTGCTGTGTTGATGCAGTGACCCGACGGCCCAAAAGAATAGCGCATGACCTTGCGCGACAATTCCTGCCAAGTTGAAACGGTTTCAACCCTTGCGCCATTGACGGCGTGAATGGAGCCAATAGCAATCCAGTTGAGCTACCCCTTGCCCAAACCGCAAGTCATTTCGCGGCAGGATCTATTTGCTTTCATCTGCGCGAAGATTATGCACGAACGCAAGAATACCCGCCACGACAGCCCGCAGCAGCATCCTTCGCTATTCGGCTGGAATACCATCCGCGGTAACGCAGTATGCAAACTCGACCGGCGTAAACTTGAATTTTTCCTTTGTTTACTGCATGATCGGTTCGTAGAAGCCTGATGATCCTTACACGCGTCTGATCAGCGGATTGGCTATACTAACCATCCAAACCGCCCGCAGGCTCCAATTTGGCCCAATCAAAATAGGTGGCAAAGAAAAACGCCAATCAACATTAACTGCCCGATTTAAATCCAATCGCGGTTAAAAAGGAGATATATGACCCGCTACGCAAAAACGAGAATATCGAACCCCGCGGGGTATTTCAAAACCCCAAGTCATGTTCTGTGTGACAACAGGCTTAGCCCTGATGACAAGGCGAATGTCCTCAGGTCAATGGCGCTTGACGCTGATCTAATGGCAGAGGCGACGTCTGAGGGCATGGCCGGCGCCGATCCGGGATACAATGCTCTGGACCTTCAGTCTGCGCTGATCCAACTTGAAAAAACTATAAAACCTGAGAATTTAGTGGGCTCCAGCCTACAAAATGCCCGCTTCCAGCGGATCATGGTTGTCACAACCACTAACCAAGATTTGAACCGCGAAATCGCAGATGTTGCCTTTGACATGGCCGAAACTGTGGGCGGAAAAGTGTACTTGCTTAATGTTATCCCATCGGCGCTCGAAGGGGCAGGGCTCGCGGCTGCCGGACATATGGGCACCGTCATTCCTCTAGGCACGACTGACGCCACGCAAATCGTTGAAAACCGAAAACAACAACTTGCTGACCTAACAGTTGAAATTGGCTCCAGCGTAGAAACTGAGATTGAGGTGCGCAGCGGCCAAATCGGACAGGTGATCGTCTATTATGTTGATGATTGCAACGCTGATATCATTGTGGTTGGCGCCCCCAATCGTTCTTGGCTGGAAACATTGTTTGGAACCTCGACGGCACACAGTGTCACCAAGGCGGCGTCCTGCCCTGTTCTGGTCGTACCAGAGCCTGCATAGCCCGTTTGCTTTTGACCATTGGCTTATGGGCCCGAGCCTACGAGATCGGCCCGAAACTGGGGCAAGACCACTTGGTGCCCATGCCACAAAGGGTCGTTTTTTGGTGATCTGTGCATATGCAACGAACGGCAGCTCTGAGCCCAATGTGACGGTTGTTCGAAGCGTTCTGAAATGTATTCAACAGCCCAGAATTGATCTAAGATGGACATATATTGGTTGGCATCTGGAGCAGTCATTTATGTCTGGAATGGAATATGATGAGGCTGCAGCGGAACGCTTGGAAGCAGTGTATCTTGGCCCAGATGTTGTTGCCCAAAGGGAAGACACGCTCAGTAGGCTGTCGATCTCTGAAGGTGAAAAGGTTCTGGATATTGGAAGTGGTCCGGGTTTTTTAACGATTGCTTTGGCAGAAGCTACTGGCTCGTCGGGCGACGTGGTCGGCGTAGATATCTCTCAACAAATGGTGATGCGCGCCGCGTCAAAATCCTCACACTCTTGGCTGTCTTATAAAGTCGCCGATGCCACCGCATTGCCGTTCACAGATAACAGGTTCGATGTGGTCGTTAGCACTCAAGTTGCAGAATATGTCCCTGATATTGATGCCTTTTGTTCCGAAGTCTTTCGTGTATTGAAGCTGAACGGTCGCGGCTTGATCCTTGCCACAGATTGGGATGCAGTTTGTTGACATAGCGAAGACCATCAACGTATGGACCGCGCGCTTAAAGCATTTGCGCCGCATTGTGCTGACAGCAGGCTTCCCAGAACCCTCGCTATGAGGCTTCGCAAGTTGGGGCTGCATGTCGATGATGTCAGTTATTTCTCAATCGTGAATGTTGACAGGTATCACGGTTGTTACGGGGAAATGATTGTTCCGTTCATAGCTGCTTAGTTGAATCTCAAAAGACTGTGACAGATGATGACTTACAACTTTGGGCCGACGAACAATCTAAATTGAACGAACGTGGTGAACATTTCTTTTCAACAGGGCGGTTTATCTTTTCTGTGAAAAAGCCAAACTAAATCCAAATCCAAATTAGAATGGCAACTAAGTCCGCGGCGCCGGCCTTAGGGATTGTTCAGCTAGCGCTCCCTTTTGCTGGTGACCAAAACGCCGGGTTTTGGCCGGATGACATAGCCTCAGATTTCGCACTGCGGGCGACGTGAGCATACGCAGGAGCCGCACTGAAGACGGCTTACTGTGTTCGATCACAGTCCGGCCTCTCGCGCGGCCGTGCTACGGATAACCGTAGCGCTGTGTGCCCCAAAAACGTGGGGTCAAGCCTTAGGTTTTGTTGTTAGATTGGCTTTGCGAAACCACCATTCGGGCAAAACCCGTCAGCTCCTAGACGGACTCTTTGATGTTTCGCTCGCTCTCCGGCGCGGTAAGCGTTGACCATGCGTCGTCGAGCGGTGGTGACGGTGGCGTTTCACAGGTGCGGCGGTGAATGCTGACCTTTGCAATAAAATTGGCTGAAATTGGCGAGGTTACAAACAGGAATGCCATGATCAGCAGCTCATGCATGGAGGTTTCGCCCAAAATGAACGAATGGAGCATTGAGGCCAGAAGGAGCATGCCGATCCCCATTGTCCCAACCTTGGTCGGAGCATGGATGCGTGTCATTGGGCTATCGAACTTCAAAAGGCCAAAGACGCCGACAATCACAAAGCCTGACCCAATCAACAACAAAAGTGCCGTGGCGTAGGTTCCGAGAATTTGAGCAGTCATTCGATGATGTCTCCTCGTAGAATAAAGCGCGCCAAAGCAACGGTCGAAACGAATCCCAGCATGGCGATCAGCAAGGAAACCTCGAAATATATCTGCACGCCCTGTTGGATGCCCAACACGACCACCAGCCCCAACGCATTTATAACCATCGTGTCCAGTGCAAGTATCCGGTCGCCATATGTTGGGCCCAGCACCAGCCGAACCATGGATAGGATCTGGCCGAATGCCAGTGCAACAAACGCGATGGTCACTGCGATGTCCAGAAATCCGGTTGCTAGCGTCATGAGAAGATCTCCTTTAGGCGGCGCTCGTAGCGGGTTTTAATTTCGTCGCGCACGGCATCGGGGTTATCCGTGTGCAGCACATGTACCAACAGGCTGTGTCCTTCATCAGACAGGTCAGCTGAAACAGTGCCGGGTGTAAGCGTGATGGTCCCGGCTAGCACCGTTATGGCCTCGGGCTGGCGCAGGTCCAGTGGCACGACAATCCAAGCCGGTTTCAGCTTTGAATTCGGAACGCTCAGAACAATCCATGCAACCTGCACGTTGGCGACCAGAATGTCCCACAACACCATAAGGCTATAGGCAAACATTTTGCCCAGCCGAAACCCTTGCGGTGTGTCGGGCCACCAAATGGATGTCCCCCAAGGGATGATGATCCCGAGGATGATGCCGAAAACAACCATCCCGGCTGAGACTTCGTTTTGCAAAATCGTCCAGACGACTGCCAGAAGTAGCGTCAAAAACGGGTGCGGCAGAAGCCAATGAAATGCGCGTGCCATATCACTCGGTCTCCTTTGGTATGCTAAGCTTGCCGGGCGTGTCCAATACCGTTGCAATATAGGGTTCGGGCGCGAATAACTGTGCAGCCATGGTTGTTGTGTAGCCATGCACCTGTCCCGCAAAGACCGTGTGTGCCACCAACAGCGAAAGCAGCCCGCCCACTGCGACATAAGACAGCGCCGCCGGAGGAGCCAATGCCGGTGCCTCGTCGGGTGCGGTAACACTATGGGCTTTCCAGAATAAAATGCTGCCCGCGCGCGAAAATCCGACAATGCTGATCAGACTCGAAATGAGCACGATCGCCCAGATCCAGACCACGAGGTCACTGTCGTAAGCGGCGTTTAGCAGCAGTAATTTTCCAAGAAACCCCGACAATGGGGGCAAGCCAACCATGGCGATAGCGCCAGCGAAAAAGAGCGCGGCTGTCAGCGCCGTGCCAGCAACGGGCGGCTGCGCGGTCAGCTCAAGGTTGCCCCGCCCTGTCCGCACCAGATCAGCGATCAAGAACAGCACCGCCCCAGCCAAGGTTGAATGCACAATATAATACAGCGCCGCCGCGATACCCGCCGGTGTGAATAGCGAGATCGAGATCATTACCATACCCATCGAGCCGATGACCGAAAAAGCCACCAGCCGATCCAAACGCTTGGCAGCGAGCACCCCAAACATTCCGATGGCCAGCGATATCAAGGCGGCAGGCAGCAACCACAGGTCATGCAAACCGGAGGTGACCGCTAGGTCACGCGGGAAGATCATCGTATACACGCGGATGATCGCGTAGGCCCCAACCTTTGTCATGATGGCAAACAGCGCCGCGACAGGTGCAGGCGCTTCGGCATAGCTGGACGGAAGCCAGAAATGCAGCGGCACAATCGCGGCTTTGATCGCAAAGACCAGTAGCAATAGAACGGCCGCAACCCGTATGCCCACCGTATCTTCGAGGCCAATCAATGCAACGCGGTTGGCCAGATCGGCCATGTTTAGTGTGCCGGTTTGTGCATAGATCGACCCAAGTGCAAATAGAAAGAGCGTTGAGCCGATGAGGTTGAACAACACGTATTGCACGCCCGCACGAAGCCGCGCATTGCCACCAGCATGGATCATCAGCCCATAGGAGGCAATCAACAAGACCTCAAAAAAGACGAAAAGATTGAAGAGGTCACCTGTCAGAAACGCACCCAAAATACCCATAATCTGAAACTGAAACAGCGCGTGGAAATGCCGACCGCGGTTATCCCAGCCCGAGCCTATCGCGTAAAGCAGCACAAAAAGCGCCAGAACAACTGTTAGCAAAACCATCATAATCGACAGCCTATCGCCCACCAGCACGATGCCGAACGGCGCTGCCCAGTCGCCTAAGCGGTAAAGCACGATAGTCCCGTCGGACACTTGCCACGAAAGCGCTGCAGCCATGGCAATCAACGCCACAACGCCGGCCACTGAAAACACACGCTGAATCCCAATGTGGTAACGCGCGACCAGCACGATAAACGGTGCAAGCATGGCGGGCAGGACGATAAGCCCGACGATCCAATGGCTCATAATTTGCCCTCAGAATTTTCGGGCAAGTCGGCGGGCTGGTCATCCACATGGTCATCATCTGATCCAAGAAACGCCCCAAGGCCCATCATCACAACAACGGCTGTCATGCCAAATGAGATGACGATCGCCGTCAGCACCAAAGCCTGTGGTAGCGGGTCGGTATAGGTGGACACGCCATCGCGCAGGATTGGAGGCGCCCCCACGGTTAGGTTGCCCGATGCGAACAGAAACACATTCACAGCATAGGTCAGCAGTGACATGCCCATGATCACAGGGAATGTCCGAAGCCGAAGCATAAGATAGAGCCCTCCGGAGGTCAGGATACCAATCGCAGACGCTACGAGAAATTCCATTTTACACATCCTCCGCGGGGTGTTGAATCGGATCAGTTGGCGCAAGCTCTCTTGACGGATCAATATCCATCGGATGTGGGCTATCAAGCACATGCGCACGCCGTGCCAAGCGTGAAAAACTTTCGAGCGACAGCATAACCGCACCGACAACAGCAAGGAAAACGCCCAAATCAAATAGCGCCGCCGTGGCCAATTCGAACTTCTCAAAGGGTGGGATGCGCACATAAGTGAAGGCAGAGGTCAGAAACGGTTTGCCGATGAACCAAGAGCCGATCCCGGTAAGCCCGGCGATCAGAACGCCAGCCCCAATAACGCCGTGATAGGGGTATTTCACCCGCGCCGATGTCCAAGCAAAGCCACTGGCCATGTATTGCATCACCATGGCTATGGAGACGATCAGACCCGCGATGAAGCCACCACCCGGTTCGTTATGGCCACGCAGCAAAATATAAAAGCCGACCATCAGAACCACCGGCATAGTGACACGCGTTAGCACGACCATCATCATCGGATGCGTGTCGCCTGCGCGTGGTTGGTCGGGCGTGCGATTTAGCAGCCGCGCGCGCACCGGCCCACTCAGCAAGGTTTCCGTCAGCGCGTAGATCAGCAATGCTGCGATGCCCAGCACAATGATCTCGCCATAGGTGTCAAAACCTCGGAAATCGACAAGGATAACGTTGACCACATTTGTGCCGCCCCCGCCTTTGTAGGAATTGGCCAGATGAAATTCGGAAATTGGTGTGCCGACCGCGTCTCGCAACAGGTAGTAATAGGCCAAAGCAAAGGTCGCCAACCCGCCCGCGACGGCCACGCCAGCATCACGCATCCGGCGCAATGTTGTGCTTTCAACGGGAGTTTGGTTCGGCAAGAAATTGAGTGCCAGGAGCAGTAGGATTATCGTCACCACCTCGACAGTGAACTGTGTCATGGCCAAATCGGGGGCACTGAAAAAGACAAATCCGATTGAAACCATCAGGCCGACAACGCCGATAAACATCAGCGACAAAAATCGATTGCGGTGCATCAGAACCAAGCCGCCAGTCGCGGCCACTAGCATTAGCCAGCCTGCGATTTCAACAGCACCTGCGGTTTGCGCGGTGCGTGTGGGCGCTCCAACCGTTCCAGTGCTCCAAGCATGAAAACCGGCAGCGATAATCACGATAGAACCGATGGCCGCGTATCGCGTAAATGCACCATTATGGAGCGGCAGGATCAGCTTAAGGGCAAAACTGACGACGGCCTCGATGATTGCATCAAAAATCACCTTGGCCTCAAGTCTTGGTGTCGCATCCCACAGCCGCAATGCCGGGTTATATGCGGCCACCAAGAAAAATCCGCCAACCACTGCGATGATTGACATGAACAGCGCGGGCACCAGACCATGCCAAATTTTGAAATGGGCCGTTGGCACCTCTGCCACGCCGCCAAGCACCGACGTCGTCACTAGCTTTATAAACGGCTCAACCAAGAACGGCGCGACGCCAATGACCACCACCAATACCACAAGGCTTGCGGGTGGCATCCACAACCCAGCAGGGGGATCATGCGGCTTTGCAGGATAATCGCTGCGCACCGGCCCCAAAAACACATGCCCAATAAGCCGAAAACAATAGGCCGCCGAGAAAAGTGAGCCGAGCGTCGCAAATGCGGGAACCAGCCATACAGAGCCGAACAACACAGTGTTCTGCGCTTCCTCCAGCATCATTTCCTTGGACAAAAAGCCGTTCAGCAGCGGTATCCCCGCCATGGACAGGGCCGCCAATGTAGCAATTGTAAAGGTCACCGGCATCAGGGCGCGCAAACCGCCCAAACGCCGAATATCACGCGTGTGGGTTTCGTGGTCGATAATCCCGGCAGACATAAAGAGTGCCGCCTTGAAGGTCGCGTGGTTGAGAATGTGAAATACGGCAACCATTGCGCCAAAGGCCGTGCCGGTTCCCAATAGCATAGTAATCAAACCAAGATGGCTAACCGTTGAAAACGCAAGCAGTGCCTTGAGGTCGTGTTTAAAGAGCCCGATCACAGCCCCCAACACCATCGTTACCAACCCTGCAGTGGTTACAATCACGAACCATTCAGGGGTGCCGGACAGAACCGGCCACATGCGCGCCATAAGGAAAATACCCGCCTTCACCATCGTGGCCGAGTGAAGATACGCAGAAACCGGAGTTGGTGCTGCCATGGCATGCGGCAACCAAAAATGGAACGGAAACTGGGCCGACTTAGTGAAACAGCCCAACAAGATTAGGATGAGTGCCGGCACATAAAGTGGATCCGCCTGAATGAGGTCACGGTTCTGCAAGATCACACTCAGATCATAGCTGCCGACAATCTGCCCCAATATCAGCATGCCAGCGATCATTGCCAAGCCACCAAAACCCGTAACCGTCAAAGCCATCCGCGCTCCTTGGCGGCCTTCGGGCAAATGCTTCCAATAACCGATGAGCAAAAAGGATGAGAGCGCCGTAAGCTCCCAGAAAATCAACAAAAGCAAAATGTTATCGCTCAAAACGATGCCGACCATTGCGCCCTGGAAAAGCAACAAATAGGTAAAGAATTCGCCCATATTGTCGTCGCGGCTCAGGTAGTGGCGCGCATAGGTGATTATTAAAAGGCCAATGCCAAGGATCAACAGGGCAAAGAAAAACCCAAGCCCATCAAGCATCAGCGTGAAGTTCAGCCCAATCGACGGCATCCAGTCGACCCGCGCCATCACGACCTCTCCGGCAAGCACGGATGGTAGATTTGAGAGCAAGCCAATGAAAGCGGCCAATGTGACGGTAAAGGTCACACCGGCACAGGCAGATCGACCGGCGGAATTCATCAGACCCGGTAGAAGCGCGCCAAAAAATGGCAAGCCAACAATAAAGAGGAGGGACATGATAGCTCCTGATCCGATTAGGCTGGTAACTTGTACAAAACAGGACAGGATTCGCAATAGCGTAGGGGAGATTTGCAAATATTATCAAATTTTTATCTGCTTACAGAAATGCGGAAGACCGCCCTTTTTTTTTAGTGAGATACAGTGCATGCGCCACGTAATATTCCCGTGCCGAGCTTTACACGATAACCGGCACAGCCCCTAAATCTGGCAGAAAGCACCAAAAACGGCGCATATCCGCGTGTTTGCACCCATTTAGGTTGGCTTTCAAAATTCCGGTTGCACATGCCGGTTCCGACCGTCAAAATTTGTTAAAAAAGTGGCGTTGGCCAAAGCTTGGCCAAGCAAGCGCCCCGAATGGTCAGACACTATTGGGAGACAAGATGCGTAACCACCGACAGCTTGAGTCACTGGCTTTCTTCATGTCTTTGCTTGGTCACATCCCACATGGATTGGCTATTTTAGTTCCCAATGTTACGGCGTATGACGTCCGAAGCGCGGTTAAACAAATGACCCTTTCAGGGCGCCGTTGTGTTTTCGGAGACATTGAATCATGACCCCTTTCGCCATTGCCGGCGTGCAAATGTATGTGAATGCCCTGCAATCCAACGTCGAAGGTATGTTGCAGCGCCTTGATGTGTTGATGATGCGTTTCCCGTGGACTCAAATGGTGTTGTTCAGCGAATTGGCCCCGTTCGGCCCGCTTGAACGCTTCAAGCTACCCGCCGAAAATGACCAGATTGACCGGTTTTGCGAAGCAGCCCGCCGCCATAAGGTTTGGCTAATCCCCGGTTCAATGTTCCTTACCAATGCAATTGATGGCCGCGTTTACAATACTTCGCTGGTGATCAACCCCGATGGTGAAGTTATCCGCCGCTACGCCAAAATGTTCCCGTTTTTGCCCTATGAAGCGGGCATTGCACCGGGCACCGAATTTTGCGTGTTTGACGTACCTCATGTGGGCCGCTTTGGCCTGTCGATCTGTTATGATATGTGGTTCCCCGAAACCACCCGCCAGCTCACCTCGCAAGGGGTTGAGGTGCTGTTACATCCTGTTTTGACCGGCACGACTGACCGCGATGCCGAACTGGCCATTGCCCGCGCAACGGCTGCGCAATTCCAGTGCTATGTCATTGATGTTAACGGCTTGGGGGCAGGTGGCGTTGGCAAATCACTGGTTGTGGACCCGACTTCACTGGTCCTGCATCAATCCGCCGGCCAAGAAGACATGTTCCCGATTGAGGTGGATCTGTCGATGGTGCGCCGTCAGCGTGAAACCGGCATGAAAGGGCTTGGTCAGGTCTTAAAAAGCTTTCGCGACCGGCCCACCGATTTTACTGTTTATGACCGCCATAGCGGCACTGATGACTATCTAAAATCACTAGGTCCGTTAGAGATTCCGGCACAGGGATCGCGGGCTGGCTTACATGTAGATTTACCTGTGGATGCCGAAGCCGAGGCGCGTGCTGCCAAGCTCAACCGTGGCCAAGGCTTCTCAGCCTATTTGGGGAAATCAACCGGCGCGTGAACGGCGAAAGCCGCTCAATTGCGGGGGTATATCTGCGTCGATAGCCATTATTGGGGAGAACTACCGATGGATTCTGTCAGCGACTATTATTCCGCAACCCAGCTGCGCGCTGACAGATGGAGCGCCTTGCGAGAGGCCTCAACGTCAATTTGCAATGAACAAGCCGCCCGAAAGCTTAACGTTCTTAAGGCACATATTACGGAACTTTTCGACTCGCTTGCGCTGATCGAGCCCTATTGGGCCTTTCCGGGCGTGTCGGCGTTTGAACATATGCGCCGCCAGTTTGAAAACGGAAATTTTGAGGGCCTCGCCTTTTCAGCGAACCGGATCACCCGGGCGCTGACAACGGGTGCTTATCGCCGTCGCAGCATTCCGCTGGACCGCGATATTACCGATGATGAAGAGCATAATGACGAGGCGATGCTTTCCCCAGAAGCGCGCGCCATGACCCGGCCCTATTTCGAAGTGCTGATCGTTGACAATGTGAATGACCAGCAGGAACGCTGGCTCAAAAGCAACGTGGCGCGCATGCGTCGCCCAGAAGACCCATTTAACTATGAAGCCGTTGTCGTTCCCAGCCTGGAGGACGCGCTTATCGCAGTGCTGTTCAACCACAATATCCAAGCCATTGTTGTGCGCCCGGGGCTGGTGCTTAAATCCAAGAATGCCAATGAAATTCTGACCAAATACCTAAGCCATGCCAGCAATGGCGAAACCATCGATTCGATGTTGCCCAAAGACTATGGCCCCGAACTATGCCGCCTTATTGCCCGCGTCCGCCCTGAGCTTGACGCCTATCTGGTCACCGAACGTTCGGTGGAAGACATAGCCGGGCTGGATTTGGGCATTTGCCGCCGAGTGTTCTACAATCAAGAAGACTTTATGGAGCTGCATCTGAACATCCTGCGCGGTGTTGGGGCGCGCAATAAAACCCCGTTCTTCACAGCCTTGGTTAACTATTCCAAACAGCCCACTGGCGTATTTCATGCCATGCCGATTAGTCGTGGCAAATCCATCACCCGCAGCCATTGGATCCAAGATATGGGCGCATTCTATGGCCCCAATATCTTTCTGGCAGAAACCTCAGCCACCTCTGGCGGGCTTGATAGCCTGCTCGAACCCCATGGCCCCATCAAAGAGGCACAAGAGCTCGCCAGCCGCGCCTTTGGGTCCAAGCAAACCTTCTTCGCGACCAACGGCACATCAACCTGTAACAAAATCGTTGTGCAGGCGCTTGTGCGCCCCGGTGATATTGTGCTGGTCGATCGTGACTGCCACAAATCACACCATTACGGCATGGTGCTTGCGGGGGCCGAGGTTGTATATCTCGACAGCTATCCGCTGAACGAATATTCCATGTATGGCGCGGTGCCGCTCAAGGAAATCAAACACCAGCTATTGGCGCTGAAAGCGGCCGGCAAGCTGGACCGCGTGCGCATGTTGCTGCTGACCAACTGCACCTTTGATGGCCTAGTTTATAACGTCGAACGGGTGATGGAAGAATGCTTGGCCATCAAGCCCGACCTTGTATTTTTGTGGGATGAGGCGTGGTTTGCCTTCGCGCGCTTTAGCCCAACTTATCGTCAACGCACCGGTATGCGCACGGCCAATAACCTGCGTAAACGCCTGCGCACCCCCGAACATGCCGCCAACTACGCTAAACAACAAAAAACAATCAATGGCGCGACAGATGAGGAGTTGATTGAAACCCGGCTCATTGCACCGCCCACGGCCCGGATCCGTGTATATGCCACGCAATCCACCCATAAAACCCTCACCGCGCTTAGGCAGGGTTCCATGATCCATGTAAATGACCAAGATTTCAAAGGAGAAGTCGAGCAAAGCTTCCATGAAGCTTATATGACCCATACCTCCACCTCGCCAAATTACCAGATCATTGCGTCGCTTGATGTGGGGCGGCGGCAGGTGGAACTTGAAGGCTTTGAATTTGTGCAGCGCCAGATTGAGGCGGCCATGTCCATGCGCCGCGCAATCTCAAGCCATCCGCTTTTGCAAAAGTATTTCAAGGTGTTAACCGCTGGTGATATGATCCCCGAACACCATCGCCAAAGCGGCGTGACCAGCTATTTTGATACCGCCCAAGGCTGGACGGATATGTGGGATTGTTGGGAGCAAGACGACTTTGTGCTTGATGCCACCCGCGTTACGCTGGCCGTTGGCGGCACTGGCTGGGATGGTGACACATTCAAAAATGAAGTGTTGATGGATAAATACGGCATCCAAATCAATAAAACCTCGCGCAATACCGTGTTGTTCATGACCAATATCGGCACAACGCGGTCTTCCGTCGCTTATCTGATTGAGGTGCTTGTTAAAATCGCCAATGAGTTGGATGATTTGCTGGATGATGCCTCCAAAATGGAGCGGTTATCCTTTGATCGGCGAGTTAAAAACCTCACCGAAAACTACCCGCCTTTGCCCGATTTCAGCCGTTTCCATGATGCATTCCGACCCGATAACATTACCCCCGAGGGTGATATTCGCACCGCTTACTATCTCAGCTATGATGAAAAGAATTGCGATTATCTGGAACTCGACGGGTCGCTGCAAGTGGCACTGGATGCGGGTGAAGAAGTGGTTTCGGCCAGCTTCATCATCCCCTACCCCCCCGGCTTTCCAATTCTGGTGCCCGGCCAGGTGATCAGTAAAGAGATTCTGGCCTTCATGCGCGCATTGGATGTGAACGAAATCCACGGCTACCGCGCCGATTTAGGTTTGCGCGTCTTTACACCAGAGGCACTGGCCGCCTTGCTCAAGGCCAAAAAATAAAAAACGCTGTAAAAAACAGGGAGTCTACAATGCCAACAATTCTAAAAAACATCTCCGAGATTCGTCGGTTTTTCCATCGCAACGAAGACCCGATCTATTTCATTTCGGCCACAAACTTTAACCTTCTTGGCCTTGATGAATGGGTCAAGAACTTCAAATATATCTGCTATATTGATTGTTATGGCGGCAAGCACCCCAATGTATTTTGCCCGTCTGAACAGCCACATGCGGAATTTCAATCAATCGAAGACATCAACAATTATCTGCTTCAGCACAAAGAAGTCATCGACTTCATCAAGCGGCGCGGCGGTAAACCCAAATTTGTATTCTTGATGTTTGACGACGAAACCGAGCGCTTGTCAAAAGAACTTGGTGCTGATGTTTGGTTCCCAAAAGCCAAACTGCGCACCTCAATGGACAATAAAATCGAAACCGTGCGCATTGGTAACAAGGCGGGCGTGCCTTCGGTGCCAAATGTGTTGGCCGAGGTGAAATCTTACGAAGACCTGCAAAAAACCTGTGAAAAAGCCGGTATTGGACATGATTTGGTGCTGCAATCTGCCTTTGGCGATTCCGGCCACACAACCTTCTTTATAAAAACCGAGGCTGATTTCCGCCGCCATGAGCATGAAATCATCGGCGAAGGTGAAATCAAAATCATGAAGCGGATTGATTGCCGGGGTTCAGCCATTGAAGCCTGCGCCACCAAAGAAGGCACAATCGTTGGCCCGCTGATGACCGAACTTGTCGGCTTCAAGGAACTCACCCCCTATCGTGGCGGCTGGTGTGGCAATGAAATCCTGTCCACCGCCTTCCCGCCCAAGGTCCGCCAAAAGGCGCGCGACCTCACCTTCAAATTCGGTGAGCAACTGCGCAAAGAAGGCTATCGCGGCTATTTTGAACTCGATTTCCTGATCGACAAAAAAACCGGTGAATTGTGGTTAGGAGAGTTAAACCCACGCATTACTGGGGCCTCATCCATGACCAACCACGCCGCATTCGCCCATGCCGATGCGCCACTGTTCCTATTCCACCTGCTCGAATTTTCTAAAAAGAAATTCGACCTTGATACCGAAGAGCTGAACAACCGCTGGGCTAACCCGGAGATGATCGATTCATGGTCGCAAATGGTTATCAAACATACCGATGACAGCGTTGATATTTGCACGGCTTCACCCGAAACCGGCATCTATAAAATGTTGGAAGATGGTTCTGTGGTTTATGACCGGTTTGACTATCACCGCCGCGCGGTTGAAAGCGAGAATGAGGCGTTTTTCTTGCGCATCCTTCAGCCCGGAGATTATCGTTATGAAGGTGCCGATATCGGCATTTTGGTAACACGTGGTCGTTCTATGACCAAAAGTTTCCAATTGAATGAACGCGCTAAGAAGTGGATACACGGCATTAAGAAAACGGTTGAGGGTAAACCTTTGCCCGTTGCCAATGCCGGCCCGGCCTTTGCCGATCCGGCCTTCAAAATAATGTAAGGTTCCGCTCATGCTTTGGCGCGCCCTCAGCGAAGAAACGCCCGGCCCTAAATGGGCCGGGCTTTTCGCCGAATATTGGCCCGACTACCGGAAATGGTGGCTGAAAGAGGGTGATTCAGCCCGTCCAACTTATTTAGAAAGTCGGCGCAATCTTAGGGAACATATGCCCGAGATTGTGCCGCTATACGAAAACCTGTGCGACCTTGCAGGCGGAGGTGACCAAGCCGCCCGCTTCCTGAGCTTTTATTGCCCACCGCCATATCTTTCGGGCTGCTCACAAGCCATTTGGCCGGGTGAAGAGCCGGTTTTGATCCGCAATTATGATTATAGCCCGAACGCCTTTGACTGCCTTGTGCAGCACACAGGCTGGCAGGGCCGCCGCGTTATGGGCACGTCTGATGGGTTATGGGGTTTGGTTGATGGCATGAATGATGCCGGGTTGGCCATTTCACTGACCTTTGGGGGGCGGCGTGTTGTGGGCACCGGCTTTGGTGTTCCGCTTATCCTGCGCTATGTGTTGCAAACCTGCACAACAGCTGCCGAGGCTGGGGCCGCGCTGGCCCGTATTCCGACGCATATGAGCTATAATGTCACCGTGCTAGATGCAAAGCGCAACTACCTGACGGTGATGATGTCACCCGACCGGCCCGCGATTATTACCCATGCCGCCGTGGCTACAAACCACCAAGAAAGCGTGGAATGGATTAGCCATGCGCGGTTCACAGCTACGGTTGAGCGCGAGCGATTTCTGTTACAACGCCTGACCCTGCACCGTGACCCCGAAGAAAAATTCATCGGCGCTTTCCTGCGTCCCCCACTATATTCCACCGCCTTTAGCGCTGGGTTTGGCACGCTTTACACCGCCGTTTACCGCCCACGCCTGCAAAATATGGAAGTGCGCTGGCCCGGCACGGTCTGGAGCCTTGAGATGGATCATTTCATCGAAGGTGGCCGCCGCGTGCAAATTCCGGGCGCCGCCTAAGTGCCGCAAAACGTCTGATAGGGGCCGAAATTTGCTGGGGCAGGGCGGGCATAGTCCTCAAAGCCGGCGCGTTCCGTAAACGGCGATTGCAGCACATTTAACAGGCGCTCAAACGGGGCCATATCACCTTGCACAACAGCCGCATCCAATGCCGCCTCAACCAAGTGATTGCGAGGTATATAGGCGGGGTTGACCGCATTCATTGCCACAGCATTCGCCTGCCCAAGGGTCTGCCACCGTTCCAACCATTGCTGCGCCGGGGCCGGGTCCGAAAACAGCGCCAATACCGGGGCATCGTCACCTGCCGCCGCCTTGGCCAAATGCCTAAAGAACAACGTAAAATCAACGCTCTGGGCCTGCATCAGCGCCAGAATATCACCAATCAGCGCCGCATCATCATCGTGCGCTGCACCCAGTCCAAACTTGGCCCGCATTCCGGCAAGCCAATACTGCTGATAGGCGGGCATAAAGCTGTTCACGACATTGGTTGCAAGCCGTATCGCCTCATCCGCATCGTCATCAATTAGCCTCAGCAAAGTTTCGGCCAGCCGGGCTAGGTTCCACTGCGCAATGACAGGCTGATTACCATAGGCATAACGGCCATTGCGGTCGATTGAACTAAAGACCACATCCTCGCCATAGCTATCCATAAACGCGCAGGGGCCGTAATCAATCGTCTCGCCCGAAATGGTCATATTATCGGTATTCATCACGCCATGGATAAACCCAACCTGCATCCAGCGCGCAACCAATTCAGCCTGCCGCGCTACAACAGCCTGCAAAAACCCCAAATAGTCGCCTTTCAGGGCCGGGTCATGGCGGGCAATGGCATAATCGGCAAGTTGGCGCAGCATATCCGCCTCATCCCGCGCCGCAAAAAACTGAAACGTGCCAACCCGCAAATGGCTTGCGGCCACGCGCGCCAGCACCGCGCCGGGCTTGGGCCCTTCGCGGTTAATGGTTTCACCTGTGGTCAGCGCGGCCAGTGCACGCGTTGTGGGAATGCCAAGCGCGTGCATCGCTTCGCCCATCAGATATTCACGCAGCACCGGGCCAAGCACGGCCTTGCCATCACCCCCGCGTGAAAATGGCGTGCGGCCCGAACCTTTCAAATGAATGTCGTATCGCTGGCCATCGCGGCCAATGACCTCGCCCAATAACAACGCCCGACCATCGCCCAATTGCGGTGAAAACCCGCCAAACTGGTGGCCCGCATAGGCCTGCGCCAGCGGCGCGGCCCCGTCTGGGGCAGCACCACCGCTAAGCGCTGCGCGCCCCTCAGGGCTGGCCAAATAGGTGGCATCAAGGCCTAGCGCCTCAGCCAAGCCAAGGTTCAACTGCAGCATCACCGGAGCAGGCGCGACATCACCCTTCCACGGCGCATAAAACCCTTGCAAGTCTCGGGCATAGCTATTGTCAAAGGCGATGCCCATTATTCAGCCGCAGCACGCTTGGGCAGCACCCAATCGGGCCGTGCGAAATGGCAGGTATATCCATGGGGCTGCCGCTCCAAATAATCCTGATGCTCAGGCTCAGCCTCCCAAAAATCGCCCACCGGCGCAACCTCGGTTACAACCCTGGCCGGCCACAGCCCCGAAGCATCAACATCGGCAATGGTTTCAAGCGCCATCTGCCGCTGTGCCTCATCGGCGTAATATATGGCTGAACGATATGACGCACCCCGATCATTACCCTGACGATTGGCTGTGCTTGGGTCATGGATTTGAAAGAAAAATTCCAATATGCGCCGATAGCTGATCACCGCCGGGTCAAACAAAACCTCTATCGCCTCGGCATGGCTGCCGTGGTTCTTATAGGTGGCATTGGGCACATCGCCGCCCGAATAGCCAACACGGGTGGCCGCAATACCGGGCATTTTGCGGATCAAATCTTGCATGCCCCAAAAGCAACCACCTGCCAAAACTGCGCGTTCATGTGCCATCAGATATTCTCCACTTGGTTGATATATTCGCCATAGCCCTCAGCCTCCATCTTATCACGATGGATGAAGCGTAGTGCAGCGGAATTGATGCAATAGCGTAGCCCGCCCAGTGCCGCCGGGCCATCATCAAATACATGGCCTAAATGGCTATCACCATGGGTTGATCGCACCTCAACGCGCACCATGCCTAGGCTCACATCCCTAATTTCGGCCACATAGGCGGGCACAATCGGCTTACTAAAACTGGGCCAGCCGCAACCTGAATCAAACTTATCCGCCGAGGCAAAAAGCGGCTCGCCGGATACGATATCAACATAAACGCCCGGATCAATTGTGTGCAAATAGGCACCCGTTCCCGGCCGTTCGGTGCCGCTGCGCTGGGTTACACGAAACTGCTCGGCATCCAGCTTTGCAAGGGCTTCGGGGTTTTTGGCGTATGGGGTCATCACAAGCTCCAATCATCTCATCAGTTGCCTTAGATAGGGTTGAGGCAACATAATTTCAAACCAAGTCAGGCCTTTGTCACAATTTCCTGATGGCTGCGTGGCCACAAACCCTTGCCCGAAGGGGCCAGTTCCGCCACTCTTACGCCAGATATAGGGGTGAATATGACAGGTTTTTCAGGCTTTCCCAAGGCAACATTCGCCTATTTAGCAGGGCTGGAGGCTAATAATGATAAGGCATGGTTTGATGATCATCGCGCCGATTATGACAATGAGCTGATCGCCCCTGCGCTTGACTTTGTGGCTGCAATGGCCCCGGTGGTTTCAGCCATGTCACCCAGCTATCAGGCCGTGCCAAAAATGAACGGTTCCTTGCGCCGCTTGCACCGAGATTTGCGATTTTCCAAAGATAAAACCCCGTTTAGCCCGCGCCTGCATTTGGTGTTTTGGCATGGCAGCCACCCCAACCGCGCCCCGGCAATACACCTTGTATTGCACGGTGGTGGGCTTGGCCTAGGCGTCGGCCAATGGGCGATGGCACCTGATGAGCTTGCCGCATACCGCGCTGCAATTGCCAGCCCAGACGAGCGCGCCGCGCTGCATGCGGCGCTGGGTAAGGCCGCCCAAGCTGGTGCCACGCTTGAGCCAGCCACCATGGCGCGCCTGCCCAAAGGGGTTGACTCGATCGGCGCTGATGATGCGTTGTTGCAGCGTAAGGGGCTTGTGGCCCGCAGCCAAACCCGGTTGGCTATTCCTGCTGAACTTATGGGGCCGGGGGCGCTAGATTATGCGGAAAATCTGATCCGCACGCTGGCGCCTGTCTCCGATTGGCTTATTAAAACAAAGCCTTAGCGAAAAATCATTGCCGCCCCGGACTTGATCCGGGACCTCTACTTGGCGGCTGAGAGGTCCCGGATCAAGTCCGGGGCGGCTAGAGCTTTGTGCGGTATGTTGCGCCTTAGGCGTTATTGTCCCATGCGCTCACGGCTTTGACTTCGAGGAAATCCTCAATACCCCAATGGCCGCCTTCGCGCCCGTTGCCCGAAGCTTTCATCCCACCAAACGGGCTACCTGCCCCGCGCGATTGGCCATTCATTTCAACCATGCCGGACCGCAATTGCCGCGCTAAACGGTTACGACGCGCGCCGTCGCTGGTTTGCACATAATTGGTCAAACCATAAATCGTGTCATTGGCAATCGCCAGCGCCTCAGCCTCGGTATCAAACGGGATGATTGACATAACCGGGCCGAAAATTTCTTCGCGGCTGATGGTCATATCATTGGTGCAATCTGCGAAAACCGTTGGCCGCACATAATAGCCATGGTTCATGCCCTGCGGGCGGCCAAGGCCACCGGCGATCAGGCGGGCACCTTCATCAATGCCCTTTTGAATAAGGCCCTGAATTTTATCATACTGCATTTGGCTGACCACGGGGCCGATATGGCGTCCGGGCTGGTTTGCCGGGCCAACTGTGGTTTCTTCAGCGGTTTTTGCCGCAACTTCAAGGGCTTGGTCATATATCTCGCGCTGCACAAGCATGCGCGTTGGCGCGTTGCACGATTGGCCAGAATTGTTCATCACCTGGCGCACGCCGCGTTGCACAGCTTTTGCATCAGCATCGGCGAATATCAGGTTCGCGCCCTTGCCGCCAAGTTCCAAATGTATGCGTTTCACCGTATCTGCGCCAGCTTTGGAAATGGCGATGCCGGCACGCGTTGAACCGGTGAACGAAATCATGTCAACATCGGTATGGGATGAAAGCTGCGTGCCAACGCCCAAACCATCGCCGTTTACAAGGTTAAACACACCGGCTGGGGTGCCCGCCTCATGCAATATCTCAGCCAAAAGTAGCGACGAAAGAGGCGCAATTTCGCTGGGTTTCAGCACCATGGTGCAGCCCGCCAGAATGGCCGGTATAACCTTAAGTGCAACCTGATTCATTGGCCAATTCCATGGGGTTATCAGCCCACACACACCAACGGCGGAATAAAGAATCCGGTCATTTGGCGCATGGTCGCCCAGCGGGCGTTCAAATTTGAAATCTTTGAATGCCGTGATGAAATTATTGATATGCCATTCGCCTGAATCAGCCTGCTCGGAAAAGGCCATGTCAATCGGCGCGCCCATTTCAAGGCTAATCGCCTGTGCCATATCATGGCTGCGGGCTTTGTAAATTTCCAAAATCCGTTCAACCAATGCCAAACGCTCGGCGGGTTCGGTCATCGACCATGCGCCAAAAGCGGCTTTAGCGGCGGCGACGGCGGCGTCGGTATCGGCCTGATCGCCAAGTGAAATGACCGCGCACACATCTTCGGTTGAAGGGTCTATTACGTTGAAATCATTTGCTTTCACCGGGGCAACCCAGCGGCCATTGATATAAAAATTACGTTTCTCGATCATCTCGTCCTCATGCGTTCATCGCCCCTAGGGCATTTGGCGTGAATGTCGGCGTTGGTCCCGATATCGTCAAGGGCCAAAGCTGATATGACACAGGTGATTCGCACCGCGCGGAAATGTGAGGTGACAGCGTGATCTGGTTTTGCCATGCTAGCGCCATGAAATATATTGCTTTTCTTATCGTGATGCTGCCCGCCACCGCATGGGCTGACCCGCCGGAAATTTTGGCTGCGGAGGCCCACCACGATGAGCAGGGCTATAGCTTTGCGGTTACAGTGGCCCATCCTGATAGCGGTTGGGAACATTATGCCGATGCGTGGGAAGTGGTTGCGCCTGATAGCACTGTGCTGGGCGTGCGGACCTTGTTGCACCCGCATGAGGCCGAGCAGCCTTTTAGCCGAAGTTTGGAAAATGTCGTCATTCCGCATTCGGTGAAGCATGTTTTTATCCGCGTGCATTGCCTTGTGGATGGCTGGGCGGCTGACATGTTTGAAGTTACATTATAACCGCAAAACAGGGGTAGAAACGCACGTTTTGGGTGTTTTTTACCTCGTTTAAGCCCCTTATAGTTACATTGTAACCCAAAAGGGCCGCTGCCTGTGCAACGGCCCTTTATTGGTAAGCAATGGCTTAACGTGGCATCAGCGACCCGGCCAAACGCATCAGGTTGATCGCCTCGGCGCGGTAGCCAAACTCATCTGCCCCCCGGCCCATCACGGCCAGCGCAATCGCATCCTCGACCCCCCATTCACCCAAATATTTTGGGTCGCGCAAGATCTGGCCAAACCCGGCAATGGCGGCGGCAAATAGCGCGTCATCGTCTTGGGCCGGGATACCATCATTTTGCAGGATCGGCACCTCGATCAATTGGGATGTATCTTCACCCGGTGCTTTGTAGCGCAGGCGCAAAAAGCCCAATTCGCCATTGCCTTCAACCGGTTCAGCGGTCGCGTAGCGCAGTGGGTCGTTTAGCAGCGCGGGGGAACCCGGAGCGGTGATTTCGTAAATCGCCGTTACCGAATGCCCGGCCCCAATTTCGCCCGCATCGACCCGGTCATTGTTAAAATCTTCGCGGGCCATTGCGCGGGTTTCATAACCGATGAGGCGATATTCGGCCACCTCGGCTGGGTTCCATTCGACCTGCAATTTTACATCACCGGCAATGGTGAACAGCGCGCCTGTCAATTGGTCAACCAGCACCTTTTGCGCTTCAATCAAAGTATCAATATAGGCGGCTTGGCCGTTACCATTTTGCGCCAGCGCCTGCATGGTCGCGTCATCCAGATTACCACGGCCAAAGCCAAGAACTGAGAGGTAAACACCCGTGTCGCGTTGGGTGGCGATATAGTCTTTCAGCGCTTCAGGGTCGGAAATGCCGACATTGAAATCGCCATCGGTGGCCAGCAGCACGCGGCTCACTTCGCCCTCTTCCATCATTGCGGCGGCAATAGCATAGGCCTGCTGCAAGCCCGCTTGGCCTGCGGTGGACCCACCAGCCTCTAGCCTGTCAAGCGCGGCTAAAATGGTGTTGCGTTCGCTTGCTGGTGTGGGGGCTAGAACCTGGCCTGCCGAGCCTGCATAGGCGACGATGGCCACTTGGTCTTCGGGGCGAAGCTCACCCAACATCAGTTTAAGGCTTTGTTTTAGCAGGCCCAGTTTATCGGCACCCTGCATAGAGCCTGAGGTATCAATCAAGAATACAAGGTTCAGCGGTGGACGGTCTTCCAAAGCGGGCATTTCACCTTGCAGGGCGATGCGCACAAGTTGAGTATTGGCGTTCCACGGGGTTGGCATAACTGAAATGCTGGGGCGGAACGGGCCTTCACCGGCATCAGGACCGGCATAATCATAAGGGAAATAATTGACCATTTCTTCAATCCGCACGGAGTCTGCGCTGGGCAAATAGCCGGACATTAGAGACGAGCGGGCAATGGCCCAGCTTGCCGTATCGACATCAGCCGAGAAGGTCGAGACGGGGGTTTCGATGGTAACCTTGACGGGGTTTTGTTCTTCATTTGCGAAGGCTTCGGTGTTTTCGGGCAAGGTTGTGATGATGTCCGATGACACCGGGGCGGGTGCCACAAGATGTGCCACAGATGGTGCGGCGGGGGACATTTCCAAATCGGGAATCGCGCCACCAGTGACACTTTGCGCTGTCGTTTGGCTGCGGGGCGCGTTGGTGGGCGCAGCGTCAACCACGGCGAAGTTTTCAAGCGCAGCCGTGACATCGCCGCGTTCACGAGGCGTAACTGATGTGTCGGCTTCATCGGCCATAGCCGCCTGATCACTATCCTGAACTACGCCAAGTTGTGAAACCTCTTCACGGGTGACGGTGGTGCCGGGTTGTGGGGTAGGAATGGCCGCAGTGCTGCCATCATCAATGTTAGTTGCGGCCGATTGCAATTGCGGATCGGGTATGGCCAGTTCGGGCGGCGTTTCGGTGGTGATGAGGCCGGGTTTGGGGCTGTTGGTGATATAAAGGCCCAGCACCAGAGCGGCGACGGATGTGCTGCCGATCAGCGCGGCATTGGTGGATAGCTTGGAAAACATTTTGAAAACTCCTGTCATCAGACCCGCTTCAATTGGGCGGTCAGATATAGGACGCGGCTGGTTGGCGTTTTCTTGGTGATCATCGAAATTTTTTAGCGCGGCGGCAATATTTTCGGCGCGGCGCGCGGCATCGGGCGGCGGCGGGGCGGCCTGCAAAGCGGCTTTTAGCTTGTCAAAATCATCGCTCATGCGACACCTTCCTGCGCGGCCATTGCGCGCAATTTCTTTTTCACATCCGACATGCGCCAGGCGATTGTGCCTTCCGATACACCCAGCACCTCGGCGGCTTCGGCTTGGGTGAGGTCTTGGCCCAATGTCAGTGCCAGCGTGTCGCGTAGATCATCGCCAAGCTGGGCCATGGCACCCGATAACCAATCTTGCGCGTCAGCCGCCTCAGCAGATTCGGCTTGGCGAGATTTTTCCCAATCACCCCAACCGTTTGCGGCCTTGGCGCGTGTGGCCATGCGGCGGCGGGCATCATGGCTGGCATTGACCACAACGCGGTAAAGCCATGTTGTAAACCGGGCATCACCGCGCCAATTGGCCAGTTTGGCGGGCAGGGCGGCGCAGATGTCTTGGGTTAAATCCTCGGCATCGGCGCGGCGCCCTGTTAGGCGAAAGGCCAATGCAAAAACGCGGTTGTAATGGCGTTCAAGCAGGAGCGCGAAGGCGGCACGATCACCGCCCGCCGCTGCCATAGCCATATCTTCGTCCGAGGTTTCCATAAGCATCACGTTAAATGAGACGCGGCCCAGAGCGCAATCCTTGGCGCAATCCTTGGTGATGGTCGAATTTATTTTCTAATAGTCCCGCTCAAAATACACGCCAAGCCCGGTATCACCATTGCTGCCTACCTGCGCCCGGCCGGTAAGCCCATCAATAATATCAATATTGATGCTGAGATTGGTGGATCCGTTGGAGTTAAGTTCAACCTCGGAATAGACATTATCGCGCAGGTAACTGCCTGCGGTAACCGATGTATTGCCGCCTGCGGATTGAACATCAAGATTATCCAGCCCGGCGGCGCGGCGCAGGTTTGAGATGAGCCCACCATTGGAACGGCCACTAAGTTCGGCCACACCCGCAGCCAGTTGCGCAATTTGGAACGGTGAGAGCGAGTCAATTCCACGGGCGAATATAAGCTGAGCGAGGATTTCATCTTGCGGCAGATCGGGCGAGGAGGAGAGGATGATTTCTGGAGCGGTGGCAGGCCCGGCAAGTTGTAGATTGATGGTATATTCATTGGCGCGGGTGACGGCGCGCAAATCCAGCACCGGTTCCAAATTGCCAGCAAACCGGGCATTGCCTTCGGTGAATTCAATGCGCTGGCCCAGCAAATCCATCCGGCCACGCAGCAAGTTAAACTGGCCGGTGGCGAGGGGGGCGTTCAGGCTGCCCGTAAGCTGGATTGTGCCGCCAAGTTCGGTATCAAGCCCGCGCCCGCGCACGAAGACACGGCCCGGAGCGGCGATGGTTAGATTGAGCCCAAGGTTGAACGGGGCGCTGTTGGCTTGGCCCGAGGGCGCAATACCAGCGCGTTGTTGGGTGCGGCGTACCGGGCGCGGTACGTTAATATGGGTGATATCGGGCAGGTCTGCGGCCATGGCGCTGCCGCTGGGCACCTGAATTTCGGCATTCAGCAGGTCCACCTGCCCAGACAAGCTGGGCGATGTGGCCAGAGGGCCGGTAATCGCAAGCCGAGAATTGAGCAGAACGGTGAAAAGCTCGCCATCGGAATAGCGCAGCGCTTGAGCATCGAGTTCTAGGTTGGCGGGTAGGCCAGCGCCAAGGCCAATTTGGCCAGTGAGGGATAGGCGGCCACCGCCCTGAACATCAGCCTCGGCACGGGTGAGGGTGAGGGTTTGCGCGGCAAGTGTGGCGGATAGGTTGAGGTTATCAAGCCGCAGGCGCTGGGCGGGGATGGCAAGGCTTGCACCTGTCGTAGAAATTTGGCCGGTAAATTGCGGGCTGGTCAGCGCGCCGGTCACGGCCATGTCAAATTGGGCTTGCCCGGCTAGGCCAACGCCCGCATCGGCCAGTAGCGCGCGGCTTAATGTAAGGGGCAGTTGACCCCGCGCTTGCAAGGCAAGGCCAGCGCTGGCAAGCGGGATGCGGCCAGACAGATCCAGCTGAAGCGCGCTGCCGCCTGTTGCGCTGAGTGAGGTGAGTTGCACCGTATTCGCATCGGCTGTGCCGCTGGCGGTTATGGCGAGCGGGGGCAGGTTATAATCTTGCAAAGGGGTTGCAACCAGATCGGCAAGCGTGACGTTAAAGCCTAGCTGGGGCGCCGCGATGGTGCCAGTGAGATTGAGACGGCCAGAGGCCTGCCCGCCAAGGCCCAGATCGGGCGCGATAAAAGCGGCGGCATTGAGCGGGAGGCCGGTGAAGTCGGCCACCAGATTGAGCGCTGTGCCATATTCGCCCGAAAGCTGCGCGGAGAGGCCGGACTCCGCGGCCAGATTAGCCTGCACAGTTACGGCGTTATGCGGGCCGTTCAGGGCAAAGCCAAGCTGGGCGGAGCCGGTAAGCTGGGGGATGAGGGGGGCAAGGTCGGTTAATGTGGCTTGGCCGTTCAATGCAATTTGCGTGCTGTCAAGCTGGGCGGATAGGGTTAGATCAGCCAAGGTGCTGTTAAAAAGCGCGTCGGTTAGAGCGAGCCCAAGTTCATTGCGCAGCACATGGCCAGACAGTTTAGCCTCGCCCTTAAGCAGCGCATCAAGCTGGGGCTGGTTAAGCTGAAGATCGGTGCTTTGGGCGGCGAAGATTGCATCAATTTGCCCACCCAAAAGCGGCAGGCTGCCACGGGCGGATAGGGCCAGTGCGCCGGTAAGGTCGCGCCCGGCAAGGGCCGAGAAGGGGCGCATATCCAACACGGCGGCGCTGATATCGCCGGTAAATTGCACACCAGAAAAGGCGCCATTGGCGCGGATGGCGGCACTTTGGGCTTGCAGTACTGCGCGCCGTAGATTGAGCGGTCCGCCCGCAACCCAATCCCATTGCGCGCTAAGCGCCAACTGATCGCCGAGCGCTGCGGCGGTAGCGGCAGAGTCGGGCATAACGCCGCTGGCTTGGCCGGTGATTGTCCCGCTGACTTCGCGGCTGGCGGGTATGGCGAGGTTAAGCGTGGTGCCTTGCATTTCGCCTTGCAGTTCAGCAATGGCAAAGCCGGGCAGGTTTAGACCCTGCAGGGTGTAATTCAGTGCATAGCTGCCATCGCTGGCTTGGCCGAATTGCAATTCGAGTTGCGCGGTTTTTAGGCTGATGCCTGACCCGAAGGGCAAGGTAATTGTGCCGCTGTCATCGGCTGAAATGTTGATGTTTAGCTGCGCTTGGCGGGGGAAGCCGTCATCAAAGGTGTCAAGGCGGCCCGAAATTTGGAGTTGTGCGGTGCTAACGGTCAGCTGGTCCAGCGTCACGCCACCGGAATCACGCAGTAGGCCTGCAACCGATAGCGCGCTGTCGCTATTGAAAAAGCCACGATAAGGCGCAGGCAGAAGCCCGGCAATCTGGCCGTTAAGCTGCGCGGTAAGTTGGCGGCCTTGAGGGTGTTCAGACAGGGTGACTTGGCCGGAAATAAGCTCAACCGCGTCAACATCAACCGCCAAAGTGACTGTCAAATCATCCAGAACGCCATGGCCTGATAGCCGGGATTGCAGGGCGGGGGTTCCTTCAATTTGCAGTGCATTGGCGATTACGCCATTGGCGGGCTCGCTGATCGTGGCCGCAACATCAAACTGCGTGGCGACGCGGTCATAGCCAAGCGTCAGCGCCACTTGCCCACCCGGCCCATCGGTGCGCGTGGCGGTTATGTTTGCGGCCAGCCCAGCAGTATCCAGCCGGAATGAAGCGGCGAGGCTAAGGCTGGCAGCGGTGCCGACCACGCCTTCACCAAGGTTAATTTCATCGGTGGTGACTTGGTCAATTTGAATATCAACTGGCAGGTCGGGCAGAGTGAAGCCCGCGGCTTCGGGGGTGGGGCCTGTGGTGATGGGTAAAGGGCGGCGGAAAACATTGATGCGCTGGGCGTGCAATGAGGTGATGTCGAGCCTAGCCGAGAAGAGCGCGGCGCGGCTCCAATCAATTTCGGCGCCTAGGATTTGTAGCCAAACGCCGTCGGCATCAGAAATAGTGATTTCGGCAATCCGGGCTGAGGAGCTAAGCGCGCCTTCAACGCCGGTGATGCGGATCATCCGATCGGGGGTTGAGATGGAGTCCTCTATCCACGTGAGGATAGCACCGTTTTCAGCTTCTTGCGCCGGGGCCATGCGCGGCAGGGCGATGAGGGCGAGAAGGAGAAGGCTGCGCCAGATCAAAACGACTGCCCCAATCCGAGATAAATGGCGATAGCCGGGTCGCCTGTTTGGCGGTTAAGGCCGCGCGCAATATCAAGCCGTAAGGGGCCGAGGCCGGTTTGGTAGCGCAGGCCAAGGCCGATACCGGTATGCCAATCACCTGATGCGCCGGGAACCGGGGTGCTGCCCACGGTGCCGGCATCAACAAAGGCAACAAGGCCAATGGTGTCATTCACGGCCCAGCGGGCCTCAACCGACAGGTTGATGAGCGACAGGCCGCCCGTAAGGTCATCGCCGACACCTAGGCCGCGCGATTGATAGCTATAGCCGCGCACAGAGCTTCCACCGCCGGATAGAAACAGCAGGTTGGCAGGGGCGTCTGCAATGTCAAACCCGATGAGGCTGCCGATTATTGCGCGGCCTGCCAGCACAAATTTTTCATCCTCACCAAAGGGGATATAGCCACGGGTTTCAAGCGTTGCGGCAACCCCGGCTTGGGCCGATTGAAATTCCCAAAGGGGTGATAATGTGGCATCAAGAAAGAGCCCGCGATGGGCATCAAGCGGGTTGTCGCGGCCATCAAAGGAAACGCCCAAATGCAGGCCGAGCATTTGAAAACGATCAAAGATAATCCCGTCTTGAATATCGCTATAGGCGGCAAAACCCATGATTTGGGCAGCGTGGCGCCCATTCACATATTGAAAACCAAGCTGATATTCGGCGCTGCGGGTAACATAACCGGGGGTGGTGTTGCGCTGGGCGCTGAAATCCATTTCAAAGCTGAGATCTTGCAAAAACACGCCGGGGCGGGTGAAATTTGCGCCAAGGCGGTAATCGGCCAGATCAAACCCGACATTGGGGCCAAGCCCGCTGACAGCGGCATCAAAGCGTAGGCGTTCGGCATGGCCAAACAGGTTGCGGTGGAACCAGAACGCCTCTAGCCCCACACCATCAAGCGAAGATATTGTGGCCCCAAACCCAACGCGGCGCAGGGGGAATTCTTCGACCTCAACCGAAATGGGCAGTTGACCGTTTGAATCAAGCGCCTCGCCTTCGGTAATGCGCACCGAGCGAAACACGCCGAGCCGCAAAAGCCGGGCGCGCAAAACCTCCAGATCATCGGGATCATAGGCGCGGTTGGGGGCAAAGCGGGTGACGAATGCCAGAAAATCGGGCTTGGTTTGCGCCTGCCCGGAAAAGCTAACCGCCCCAAAGGTGGCACTAGGGCCGGGGGCGACGCGCATAGCCACATTCATGGTGGCGCTGGCATGGTCGGCGGTGATTTGACGATCAGCCAAGCGGGCCAGCGGGTGGCCTTGTTGGCGCCACGCCTCAATGGCCAAATCAGCGGCAGCACCAATGGCACCGGCTTCAGCGGGTGCGCCCGCGGTCAGCCCGGTGGAGCTGGGTGGGTCAACCCGGTCGGTGCGGCGGGCGGCAATGGGGGCCAGTGGGCCTATATTGACCGCGCCAAAGGTAAAGGCGGGGCCGGGATTGAC
>Ga0105054_10002375_pt1 | contig 29971 bp, 31 predicted proteins | sample BON02_FD_78091 | JGI IMG/M metagenome (GOLD analysis project Ga0105054, IMG submission 78091) | Freshwater microbial communities from Lake Bonney liftoff mats and glacier meltwater in Antarctica - BON-02 (megahit assembly) | ecosystem: Environmental > Aquatic > Freshwater > Ice > Glacier...
CGTTGGACGGGTGATCGATTCGTCATTGGAAATGACCGGTGCTTCATCATCGCTATCGCCGTCTGTGTCGGCTTCCTGCGCATCGGCCACCGAAGTTTTGACCAGCCGCGATGGATTCTCGTAAACTTCGGCCTGCTGGGATGCGAGCTTGTGCATCTTGCGCGCTTCTGCGCTGGTCAGGAATGCTGCTTCTATGTCGTGCACATCGGTCACGCCGCGCCAGACCCGGTTGAACCGGACCGCCCCATCGTCCCTCAAGGATGCCGACCATTTGGCTTCGGCATCGCCCAATTGCAGACGCCGTGCGGCATTGGCCAGTGATGTTTCGCGGCCTGCACGGTCCAGGTCGGGGTTGAGCACCCCGGCCAGCGCCATGGCTTCGATCAGGGCTGGATCATATTTGCGCGGCACGAAGGCCATCAAATTGCGAATCCGCAAAGCGTGATCGACCAGGCTGGATAAATCCGCCCCACCGCGTGCGCCGCTGGTGCTTTCCAGCATACGGCCCTGCAAACCGCCTTCGACCAGATAGCGGTCGAGCGCAGGCTGATCCTTCAAATAGACTTCGCTGCGACCCTTGTTGACCTTGAACAGCGGCGGCTGGGCGATGAACAGATGACCTGCACGAATGATGTCGGGCATCTGGCGGTGAAAGAATGTCAGCAACAAGGTGCGGATATGCGCGCCATCTACATCGGCGTCAGTCATGATGATGACTTTGTGATAGCGCAGTTTTTCGAGATTAAACTCATCACGAATGCCGGTGCCCATCGCCTGGATTAGCGTGCCGACTTCCTTGGATGAAATGATCCGGTCAAACCGGGCGCGTTCCACATTCAGGATTTTGCCCTTCAGCGGCAGGATCGCCTGATAATGCCGGTCACGCCCCTGTTTCGCGCTGCCGCCAGCGGAATCGCCTTCGACCAGAAACAGTTCTGATTTCGCCGGATCGCGTTCCTGACAATCGGCCAGCTTGCCCGGCAGGGATGCAATGTCCATCGCACCCTTGCGGCGGGTTAATTCGCGCGCTTTCTTCGCGGCTTCGCGGGCTGCGGCGGCATCGATGATCTTCTGGACAATGGTTTTGGCGTGGGCAGGGTTTTCTTCCAGCCAATCGCTCATCTTGTCAGCCATCAGGCTTTCCAGCGGCTGACGCACTTCTGAGGAAACCAGCTTGTCCTTGGTCTGCGAGCTGAATTTTGGATCAGGCAGCTTAACCGAAACAATCGCGGTCAGCCCTTCGCGCATATCTTCGCCGGCAAGAGAAACCTTCTCTTTCTTCAGCGCGCCCGAACGGTCGGCATAGCCGTTCAATGTGCGGGTCAGTGCTGCGCGGAATGCGGCAAGATGCGTCCCGCCATCGCGCTGCGGAATGTTGTTGGTGAAGCACAGCACGTTTTCGTAATAGCTGTCGTTCCATTCCAGCGCGACTTCGATCCCGATGGAGTCCCGCTCCGCCGAAATCGTAATCGGTTCGGGGATCATCGCGACCTTGTTGCGGTCGAGATATTTCACAAAAGCGCCAATTCCGCCTTCGTAATAAAGATCGTGTTCGGCCACTTCCTCGCCGCGCTTGTCACGCAATTTGATGTGGACCCCGGAATTCAGGAAAGCGAGCTCGCGGTAGCGATGCTCCAGCTTCTCGAAATCGAACTCGAGCACGTTTTTGAACGTGTCGGTGCTGGCCATGAAGGTAACGCGGGTGCCCTTGCGTGCGCCGCCATCTTCGGCCGGGCGCGCGTCGCCCTTGACCACCAGCGGGCCAACGCTGTCGCCATGTTCAAACCGCATCCAGTGCTCTTTGCCGTCGCGCCAGATGGTCAGCTCCAACCATTCGGACAGAGCGTTCACCACGGACACCCCCACACCGTGCAGGCCGCCGGACACCTTGTAAGCATTTTCGTCCGAGGTATTCTCGAACTTACCACCAGCGTGCAGCTGGGTCATGATGACCTCTGCCGCTGACATGCCTTCTTCCTTGTGCATATCCACCGGAATGCCGCGCCCGTTATCCTCGACCGACACCGAACCATCGGGATTGAGTTCGATCAGCACCAGATCGCAGTGACCGGCCAGCGCTTCGTCGATCGCATTGTCTGAAACTTCGAACACCATGTGGTGCAGGCCGCTGCCATCGTCAGTATCGCCGATATACATGCCGGGCCGTTTACGCACCGCATCGAGACCCTTGAGGACCTTGATCGAATCGGCCCCGTAATCGCCCATTTGTTTGACGTTCAGATTGCCAGTTTCGGCCGCTTTTGCGGGTGCTGGTTCGGATGCCTCGACCGGTTTTGGATCGGGCTGATTTTCAGGTGTTTCACTCATGCCCAGCATATAGGCCTTTAGGCTATGTTACCCAAGCGAATTGGCGGTTTAAGGCGCGGTTTTCCACTGTTGGTAAAGCGGCCCTTATGCCGGGCGTGCGGGCCGCGTAGCGAATCAGCGAGGTTTATGGCGGGACTGCCTGAAAATAAGTGAGGCGCGGCCACTCCGAGGAGGGGGGAGATGGGTGGTGGCCGCGCCTCTTGGCCTTCGCTTAAGATCAAGCGCCGGATCGTTAAACGATCGGGACGCCGATCATCACAGTGCTCATAGAGACAGCTGCGAGGAAGGCCAGGACATGAGATGCTACTTTTTGCATCGAAATGCTCCTGTTCTATTTTGCCGGACCAACAGGGGAGGGGGGGAGGGTGTCGGTCCGGCTTGAGCGTGAAATAATGTTACGCACCGCTTTATACAAATGAGAAAATCGGGACTGATGTTCAGTTTTTTGCAACTCATGATATGATGGCGCAATAAGATGCCGCTTGGCGATCTGTTCAGGCCAGAACTGTTGATGCGGCCCCTGCCTTCCGGCTCATGCGCTTGCCAGCCCCCGCACCGCATCCTAACTCCGCCGGATGAGCACCTCTTCATCTGATTCTCACCCTGCCGATTCTGGCCCGGACTCCATCCTAATCGTCGATTTCGGCAGTCAGGTGACGCAGTTACTCGCCCGCCGGGTTCGCGAAGCCGGGGTTTATTCGGAAATCGCGCCCTTCACCATGGCAGAGGAGGCGTTTCACCGGCTTAAGCCCAAGGGCATCATCCTGTCGGGATCCCCCGCCGGTGTGCCCGATGAAGGCAGCCCGCGCGCGCCGCAAATGCTGTTCGATGCAGGCGTGCCGATCCTCGGCATTTGTTACGGACAGCAGGTGATGAGCCACCAACTTGGCGGCGAAGTCCGTCCCGGCCATGAAACGGGCGAAGGCGGCGAGTTTGGCCGCGCTTTCCTGACCGTGACCAAGCCTTGCGCTCTGTTCGACGGATTGTGGACCGAGGGCGAGCGGCATCAGGTATGGATGAGCCACGGCGACAAGGTGACGCGGTTCGCGCCCGGTTTTGAAATCGTCGCCACCAGCGATGGTGCGCCTTTCGCGGTAATCGCGGACGAGGAACGCAAATTCTACGGTACCCAGTTCCACCCCGAAGTGGTCCACACGCCCGACGGTGGTAAATTGATCGCCAATTTTGTCCGCCACGTCTGCGGGCTCGCAGGCGATTGGACCATGGCCGAATTTCGCAAAACCAAGATCGACGAGATTCGCGCTCAGGTCGGTGATGGTAAAGTCATATGCGGCCTCAGCGGCGGGGTCGACAGCGCGGTTGCCGCGGTGCTGATCCATGAGGCGATTGGCGAGCAATTGACCTGCGTTTTCGTCGATCACGGACTGATGCGGATGAACGAGGCGGAGCAAGTCGTCACCCTGTTCCGCGACCATTACAACATCCCGCTGGTCCATGTGGACGCAGAGGAGATGTTCCTCACCGGTCTGGCCGGGCTGACTGATCCTGAAAAGAAGCGCAAATTTATCGGCGGCGCGTTCATTGATCTGTTTGAAGCGGAAGCGAAGAAAATCGGCGGTGCGGACTTCCTCGCTCAAGGTACACTGTACCCCGATGTGATCGAAAGCGTTTCCTTCACCGGCGGCCCCAGCGTGACGATCAAGAGCCACCACAATGTTGGCGGCCTGCCTGAACGCATGAATATGCAATTGGTCGAACCGCTGCGCGAATTGTTCAAGGACGAGGTCCGCGATCTCGGCCGCGAATTGGGCCTGCCGGATGTGTTCGTGGGCCGTCACCCGTTCCCCGGACCGGGCCTGGCAATCCGTATCCCCGGCGAAGTGACCAAGGAACGCTGCGACATATTGCGCAAGGCCGATGAAATTTATCTCGAAGAAATCCGCAACGCCGGATTATACGACGCGATCTGGCAGGCATTCGCCGTGCTGCTGCCGGTGAAGACCGTTGGCGTGATGGGCGATGCGCGCACTTACGAAAGCGTCTGCGGCCTGCGCGCGGTCACCAGTACGGACGGCATGACCGCTGATGTGTACCCGTTCGACGCCAGCTTCCTGACCGGCTGCGCAACCCGCATCGTGAACGAGGTGAAGGGCGTGAACCGTGTGGTGTATGATTACACCAGCAAGCCGCCCGGGACGATTGAGTGGGAGTGATCAGGCCGGGAAGCTGACCCCCGTCATTTCTTCCGACTTCGTCCACAGCGTCGCTGCCAGCCCTTCATCGCGAATATGCGGAGACACACCTGATCCGCGCGGTGTTTCTTCGCGTGCCATCGCGCCGATGTTGCAATCTTCGCAGTAAACTCCGCCCATCCCCTCCAGCAGCGGGGATACAGCGCACCACACGCTGGTGGATGCACCTTGCTCCACCGTTTTGAAGACTTCGTTCACGTTACCCAGTTCATCGAACCAGCCCATTGCGACCTGTTCCTCCATCGTCAGATGTCGCTGGAGCGGGGTCACAATGCCGCCCGGATGCACCGCAAAGGCCCGGACTCCTTCGGCCTCGCCGATCTTGTCCAATTGCAAGACGAACAGCGCATTGGCCGATTTCGCCTGGCCATAGGCGGGCCATTTCTCATAGTCGCGACGCTCGAAATTGAGGTCGTCCAGGTCCAGCCCGTTCAGCCGATGGCCGACAGACGAAAGCACCACCACCCGCGCCCCTCCGGCTGCCACCAGCAAGGGCCACAGCCGCGCCGTCAGCTGGAAATGGCCGAGGTGATTGGTTGCAAACTGGCTCTCATATCCGCGTGCATCACGGGTCAGCGGATTTGCCATGATCGCGGCATTGTTGACCAGAATATTGATCTTGCCGGTCAGCTTGGCTACCTCAGCCGCAAATAGATCGATCGACGCCGGATCGGCCAGATCGAGCGGCAGGATCGTGAGGGCGCCGGCCATTTTCTCCAGCACTTCCGCCGCCGCATCCGGCCTGCGGGCGCCGACGATCACATCGGCGCCGCGGCTGGACAGCGCGCGGACTGTTTCAGTGCCGATCCCGGAATAGCCGCCGGTGACCACGACGGTCTTGCCGGCAAGGTCGACACCTTCGGCGACTTCCATCGCAGTCGAACGATAGTGGAATGGCGAATCGATGGGGGTTTGCGGGGAGATCACGGCATTTCCTCTCGTGGGTGTTGTTCCTGATTTGCGCGCTCCGCCGCAATCGGACAAGCGCCTTGCATGATCGGGGGTTCCGGCTCTAACCCTGCAGCAACGAAACTTGGTCCGGGCGCGGGCCGCAAAGGGAGAGAAATATGAAAACCGCCATAACTGAAATGTTCGGCATCCAGCACCCCATCATTCAGGGCGGCATGCATTATGTCGGCTTTGCCGAATTGGCAGCGGCGGTTTCCAATGCGGGCGGGCTGGGGATCATCACCGGGCTGACGCAGAAAACACCCGCCGATCTGTCGAAGGAAATCGCCCGCTGCCGGGAAATGACAGATAAACCGTTCGGGGTGAATATCACCATCCTGCCTACGCTGACGCCGCCTGATTATCCGGCCATTGTGAAGGCGGTGATCGAGGGCGGCGTGAAAGTGGTCGAAACAGCCGGCCGCAATCCAGTCGACCTGTTGCCGCCGCTGAAAGAAGCCGGGATCAAGGTGATCCATAAATGCACCAGCGTGCGGCATTCCCTGAAAGCGCAAGCAATTGGCTGCGATGCAGTGTCAGTCGATGGCTTCGAATGCGGCGGACATCCGGGCGAAGATGATGTGCCCAATTTCATCCTGTTGCCGCGCGCAGCGGACGAGCTGGAGATACCATTCGTGTCATCCGGCGGCATGGCAGATGGCCGCAGTCTGGTCGCCAGCCTCGCCATGGGGGCGCAGGGAATGAACATGGGCACGCGCTTTATCGCCACCAAGGAAGCGCCGGTGCATGACAATGTGAAGGCGGCAATTGTGGCTGCAAGCGAGTTGGATACGCGGCTGGTGATGCGGGGTTTGCGCAATACCGAACGGGTGATGACCAACGACGCGGTGGAACGTCTGATAGAGAAGGAAAAGCGGCTCGGCGATAGTCTCAAATTCGAAGATATCATCGAGGAAGTGGCGGGCGTTTATCCGGCGATCATGATGGAAGGCGATATGGACCGCGGCGCATGGAGCTGCGGCATGGTTGCCGGCCTGATCAACGATATCCCCACCTGTCAGGAACTGATCGACCGGATCATGGCCGAGGCTGACGCGATTATCGATCGGATGAACGCTATTCGGTAATGGGCCCGCTGACTGGCTGAGCTACCAGCTAAATCCGGCTGCGACCGCGCGCTGTTCCGCGTCGGAACTGGCGCGGTTCAATGTCTGGTTACGATGCGGAAATCGTCCGAAGCGGGCAATCATCCGGTGATGGCTGCGCGCAAAGGATAGGTTGCCCGGCAGTTTCTGCGCAAAGTAAGACAGGCTGATACGCTGGTCTGCGATATCCTCGCTATGCATTAACGGCATGGCGATGAATTGGCGTTCCCGGGCGGGCAGGCGCGTATCCCAACCCCGGTTCAGGACATTGATCGCAATATGGCGCGCCAGCGGATCGGCGGCAAAAGCGTGGGGAGTATCGCGGAAGATGTTGCGCGGGATCTGGTCGAAAAGCAGGATAGCAGCCTGCGCCAGCTTGAGGTCGCTGACAAATTCCGCCGCTGGCCGCCGCGACAATGCGCGATGGTCGGGCGCGAATTTGCGGCGCAACATGGCGTCCACTTCCGCGCTGCTGCCGAACCAGTCCCGCGGCGACAATTCGTGAAACCAGACGTGAAGCAGTTCGGCGGCCCACCGGCGCGGCGGGGCCGCCATGTGCTGGTCAGCCTTCGTTGGTATCGGGATCGGTTTCGGCCCTAGTATAAGGCACGAAATCGTTCAGCATAATATTGCCATTGTAATAATGGCCGAACCGGTCGTGTGTTTCGACCCAGTCGAGCCGGCAAAGCTGGCTACCGCTGGTCCGGCGGATCACCAGAATATCATCATCATCCAGATCGTTTGGATCACGCGGGACGTTAACATAAATCGTGCGGCCCCGGCCTACGACCAGCGCGGTACCGTCGATCACGCGCATATTTTCGCTGGGTAGAGTGCGCACGCAGCGCTGCGGTTCGCCCGCTACTCTGCCTTCGAGTAGTTTGGCGAGTTTAACCTCGCCTTTGCTGGGCTCAGCCTGGTCATTTTCAGTGGCCGCAGCCGGGACTGCCAGCATCGTTGCAGCCGCCAGGGCGGATATGATTGAGGTTCGTATCATTGGTCTTGCTCCTTCGGACTATCACTGGAATCTGGGCGATAGGGTATGAAATCATTCATTACGACCACCGGGCCGCCCATATCGGATCCCCGGTCGCGCAATTCGACTTGGTCGAGCCGGCACAGGCTGGAGCCGAACAGGCGGAACACCGGCACGTCGAATCCGTCGAGAAAATTGGCCCCATTGGGCCGGTTTACATAGATCGTATCACCATCGCGAAACACGAACGCGGTTCGGTCCACGATCTGCATATTCTGCCGTTGGCTATCGCGCAGGCAGCGCTGTGGTTCGCCCATGGTGCGGCCTATGAGCATTTCAGCCAGCTCCGCTTCGCCCTTGGCATCGCGCGGCGATTTGACATCGTCTGCGGCCAGCGCGATGTGCGGCGCGGTGAAGGCGACTAGCGCCCCGATGGCAGGAAGTAGCGATAATCTCGGCATGGCAAATTCTCCTAGTCTTTTCAAACTATCACACCTCTGTGAACGCACGCTGACTTGACCGGTTTTGCCGGTTGAACCGTTTTTTAAGCAGTGCCGCCCACGGTCAATCCATCGACCAGCAGGGTCGGTTGGCCAACCCCGGCAGGCACGCTTTGGCCTCCCTTGCCGCATACGCCCACGCCCTCGTCCAGGGCCAGATCATTACCAATTCCGCGGACTTTGGTCAGCACGCTTGGCCCGTCCCCGATCAGTGTTGCGCCCTTGATTGGCGCGCCCAATTTACCGTTTTCGACCAAATAGGCCTCGGTGCAGGAGAATACGAATTTGCCTGATACGATATCAACTTGTCCGCCGCCAAAGCTCTTGGCGAAAATGCCTTTTTTGACACGGGACAGCAGCTCTGCCGGATCGTCGGTGCCGCTGCGCATGAATGTGTTGGTCATGCGCGGCATGGGGGCATGCTGGTAACTTTCGCGCCGCCCGTTGCCGGTTGCCGCAACGCCCATCAGGCGGGCGTTCAACCGGTCCTGCATGTATCCTTTCAAGATACCATCTTCGATCAGGACGGTCTCGGATGTTGGCGTACCTTCATCGTCAATCGACAGCGATCCGCGGCGATTTTCCAGCGTTCCGTCATCCACCACCGTCACGCCCTTGGCCGCCACCCGTTCGCCCAGCCTGCCGGAAAATGCGCTGGTGCCCTTGCGGTTGAAATCGCCCTCCAGCCCATGGCCGATGGCTTCGTGCAGCAGCACACCGGGCCAGCCAGGGCCGAGCAGCACGGTCATTTCACCCGCCGGGGCATCCACGCTTTCAAGGTTGGTCATGGCCTGCGCCACTGCCAGATCCAAGCCGCGATTCCATTCTGCCGGATCGAACAACCGGTCATAAAGATAGCGCCCGCCCATCCCGAAAGTGCCCGTTTCGCGGCGGCCATTTGCTTCTGCCACAATGGCAATGTTGAGCCGGACAAGCGGGCGGATATCGCGCGCCACGAAACCGTCTGCGCGGATGACCTCGATCACATTCCAGCTGGCAGATAGCGAAGCCGTAACTTGCGCCACACGCGGATCGCGGGCGCGGGCCGCGGCATTGATGGTTTCCAGTAATTGCACTTTTTGCGCAAAGGGTATCCCGTCCAACGGGTTGTCATCGGTGTAAAGGTGGCGGTTGTTTCGGCGCGGGGGCGGGGCCGGTTGACCCTTCGCCGGATCGAGCAATTGCAGAGTTTCCCCTGCGCGGCGAATTGCGCTTTCGCTGATGTCATTGGCATGGGAAAACCCGGTCATTTCGCCGGAGATGCCGCGCAGGCCAAAGCCGGAATCGCGCGAATAATCAGCGGTTTTCAGCCGCCCATCATCAAAGGTGAATGCTTCGCTGGCGCTATATTGCAAATACAGCTCCCCATCGTCGCAGCGGGCGAGGGTCTCGGCGGCCAGCGCTTGTGCCTGCGCTGGGGTCAGTTTGCCGTCACTATACAGCAGGTCTGCGGGATCGAATGTGCTCATGCCGCCTAATATAGGACGGCAGATCGGTTAAAGATAGGATGCCATGAGAGTGAAGGTGCCTTCGTAAGTACCTTCCGGTTGATTCCCGCCGATTACCAGCGATCCTCCGGTATAGATTTCCTGGTTCGGGTTCGTCGCGAGCAAGCCGATTGGCAGGCCAAATACGTTGGTCACCGAGAGATTGGTGGTGCCCTGATGAATCAACGATGCGGTCATGGTCTCGGTCCCGCCAGCCCGGGTCAGTACCACGGTTGGATCGCCCGCCAGGATCATGATTACGCCCACTGGTGCATCGACTGTAAAGCGGGCGCGGGTCTGGTCGCTGCCGACCGCGATTACTTGGCCAATGGTGCTGACCGTGCCGGTATTCGCATCGATCATCACCGATCCGCCAAGCCCGCTGGGAACGATTCGCCCGAATTGCAGCGGGTCGACATTCTGTAGCTGGAATCCCTCGATCACAAGCGCCTGCGCGTCGGCAGTTGCATCGTCGGCGGCATGGGCCGGAACCGTCCCTGCCAGCAAGGCCGGCAGCGCACTCGCCAACAGCAGATGCCGTGCCCGGGTGCCGTTGAGGTTGGTATTTGAAATGGTGTGAAACACGATGAACAGGCCCCCTGATTGAATAGCCGCTATAGGGGGCGAGAGCCGAATTTTCGGTGATGGAACGTGATGAATGAGCTGGGTTAACTTTGGATTACCAAACCCAATGCCCGGCGAAACGGCAGCCTAGCTGGCGCCTTGGGAGATATCAGGCAGCGCGGCCTGATCAGCGCCCTGCGCAGGGCCGCCTTTCAGCACAAATCGCCGGTCGCAATAGCCGCAATCGACATAGCCATGTTCGTCGATTTCCAGATAGACGCGCGGATGCCCCAGAGCAGCGGGCGTATAATTATCGGCCCCGGCGGCAGGGCCGCGAATGGCGCTCGCCCCGTCACAACTGACGCGGGTCTGATCGACTAGGATGGTTTCAGGTGGCGGAATGTTCATGCGAAATGCGGATACGCACTCAAATGCGGATTCGCAAGCGGCGCGAGGCGCAATTCAATCGTAATTATACTGGACCTCGAACGTACCGGTATAAACACCCGGCGCCTGGTTAGCGCCGACATTCAGCGTGCCCGCCAGCCGGAAGGTGAAAAATCCAGTGCTATTGGTGATCAGGTAGCGTCTGAAAGCACCATTTCCGCTTTGGAACACCATGTCGGTGCCGCCGTCGATGACCAGCGAATTGATCCGCATATCGGCACCTGGGCCGGTGAGGGTAATTCGGTCAGCGTTTGGGCTCTTGATCCGCACGATCTGGTTCAAGACACCCTTGCCGATGAACTCTGCTGGCTGGCAATCCCCCGATTGAGCCAGCCCTGCCGAGGCGGTGCAGGTGGGGGTCGTGGTGGCGGTCATCACCACCGTTCCCGCTGCGGTGCCAAGTATTGCGCCGAAATCGAGATCTTCGACCTTCACGATCGATTCTTCTTCGACGATTACTATGCGTGCCACACCAGATGCCTGCGCATGGGCAGCAGATGGCAACGCAAGCGTGCAACAGGCCGCAAGCGCCGCTGCGGCTGCACACGCAAAGCCCCGGCCAAAGTCGCCGAAATTAGAAGTCCCGTTCCACATTCGTGTGCTTTACGTCCAATATAGTAAACAAGCCGATCAGGCTTCATGGTTAACGCGGAAGTAAGCATTTGCTTTAGCTAAAAGCGCTTTACGGCATATAGGGCCGCGCTCTAGGTGGGCGGAATGACGAATGAGCATGCATCTATGACTGACGCCCCGCCTTCTGTACTGGCAGCCAACCCGCCGGCCATCGCCATTCGCGATATGGTCAAGCGTTATGCAGGCGAGAAGGGATCGGAAGGAAAATTGGCGCTGAAGGGTGTCAGTTTTGATGTACCGGAAGGCGGCATTTTCGGCCTGCTTGGCCCCAACGGTGCAGGCAAATCAACCTTGATCAATATCCTTGCGGGATTGGTAACGAAGACCAGTGGCAGTGCCGAGATTTGGGGCTTTGATATCGATGCACAAACCCGCAATGCGAAACGCTCGATCGGGATTGTCCCGCAGGAAATCGTCTTTGATCCGTTCTTTACGCCTTACGAAGTGCTGGAGAATCAGGCCGGGTATTACGGTGTTGCCAAGGCGATGCGCCGGTCCGAAGCGCTGCTGAAGGCGGTCCATCTGGCGGATAAGCGCGATGCCTATGCGCGGACATTGTCAGGCGGAATGAAGCGCCGCCTGCTGATCGCCAAGGCCATGGTCCATTCCCCGCCCATCCTGATTCTGGACGAGCCTACCGCCGGGGTCGATGTGGAACTGCGCAAATTGCTGTGGGAATTGGTCACCAGCCTGAATGATGACGGGGTCACCGTAGTGCTGACCACCCATTACCTCGAAGAAGCCGAGGAATTGTGCGACCGGATTGCGATTATCAACCATGGCGAACTGATCGCCAACAAGCCTACCCGCGAAATGGTCGATATGGCGCGGGAGAAAATCGTGGCGGTTACAGTCGGTAGCGATCTGGCCGCTGCGCCGGTCCATGATGCCTTTGTAAAGAGCGAACTGGCCGGGCCGCGCGGCGTGGAAGTGACCTATAACAAGGATATCCTGACTGCCGGACAAGTGCTTGCGATCCTGCAGGAACAGGGCCTGGTGATCGAGGATGTGACCACCCGTGAGGCGGATCTGGAAGATGTATTCGTCTCGCTGACGAGCGCGGCTGCAAACACATGACTGATCAAACACACGACGTCCTGATTATCGGTTCCGGCGCGGCGGGGCTGACGGCTGCGCTTGCCTTGGCTGAACACAAGAAAGTGCTCGTCCTGGCCAAGGGGCCGCTTAACGGCGGCAGTACGGCGTGGGCGCAGGGCGGCATCGCGGCGGTGCTGGATGCAGGCGATACGTTCGAGAACCACATTCACGATACGATGCGCGCCGGTGCTGGCCTCAACCGGTTGGAGACGGTCGAATATGTGATCGAGCGCGCACCGCATTCGATCGCCCGGCTGGTGGAACTGGGCGTGCCGTTCAATGCCGAGGAAGGCGATTTGCACCTGACGCGGGAGGGCGGCCATTCGCACCGGCGGATCGTGCATGTGGACGATGCAACCGGCTGGGCGGTGCAGGAAGCCTTGCTGAAAGCTGCCAACGCCAATCCCAACATTACCTTGTTGCCGGGGCGCACCTGCGTTGATCTGATCACCGGCAAACATGAAGCAAAATATTCCGGTTCCGGCCGCGTCTGGGGCGCCTATGCGCTGGATGATGCCACCGGCAAGGTGGAAGCGCACACCGCCCATGCCACGATCTTGGCGGCGGGCGGAGCGGGCCGTGTCTATCAGTTCTCGACCTCTCCCAGAGGCGCGACGGGGGACGGGATTGCGATGGCATGGCGCGCCGGGGCGCGGGTTTCCAACATGGAAATGATGCAGTTCCACCCGACCTGCCTGTACAATCTGGAGGTCAAGAATTTCCTGATTACCGAAGCAGTTCGCGGCGAGGGCGGCCATCTGCTGCACCCGGAAACCGGCCACCGGTTCATGGCGGATTACGATGCCGAGCGGATGGAATTGGCCTCGCGCGATGTGGTCGCCCGCGCCATCGATGACCAGATCAAGCGGTATGGCCTCGACTATGTCCATCTGGATATCAGCCACCAGCCGCCGGAATTCGTGAAAGAACATTTCCCCACCATCCATGAAAAGCTGATGGGGCTGGGCATCGACATGACTACCGGCCCGATCCCGGTGGTGCCCGCGCAGCATTATACCTGCGGCGGGATTATGATCGATCTGGCCGGGCGAACCGATTTACCCGGCCTATATGCAGCGGGCGAATGCACCGAAAGCGGCCTCCACGGCGCGAACCGGCTGGCGTCCAATTCCTTGCTGGAATGCTTCGTTTTTGGCGAGGCATCGGCGGCTGATATCCTCGAACGGTGGGATGAATTCGGTGCCCCGCCGCCTGTGCGCGCATGGGATGAAAGCCGCGTGACGGATTCCGACGAAGAAGTGATCATCAAGCAGAACTGGACTGAAATCCGCCGCTTCATGTGGAATTACGTTGGCATCGTTCGCACCACCAAACGCCTTGAACGCGCCCAGCACCGCATCCGGTTGTTGAACGAGGAAGTTGCCGATTATTACGGCCATTTCCGCGTGACCACTGATTTGATCGAGCTACGCAATTTGCTGCAAGCCGCCGAGTTGATCGTGGCATCGGCATTACAACGCCACGAAAGCCGGGGCCTACATTATACGCTGGATTATCCCGAAACGGATGAAGTGGCGCGCGATACGGTGCTGGTGCCTTAATTCTCCTTTTCCTCAGCCGGAATGGAAATAAGAAAGATAATTATGCCCCAAATTACTGCCAACAATATCACCATCGAATACGAATCCTATGGCGATGAAACCAACCCGCCGATGCTGCTGGTCATGGGGCTTGGCGCGCAATTGACCTATTGGCCGATGGAATTGGTCGAGGCGTTGGTGGCGCGGGGTTTTCGGGTGATCCGCTATGACAACCGCGATATCGGGCTCAGTCATAAGTTTGACGATGCGGCCACGGTTTCAATTCCGTGGACATTTCTCAAGGCGCGCTTCGGCATCAAGCCCAAGGTTCCCTACACATTGTCCGATATGGCAGCGGACGGTGTCGGCCTGCTCGATGCGCTGGGGATCGAGCGGGCGCATATCGTCGGCGCTTCGATGGGCGGAATGATCTCGCAGCTGATCGCAGCGGAATATCCAGACCGGGTTCTGTCACTCACTTCTGTCATGTCGACCACGGGCCACCGCAAGCTGCCGCAGGCGGATAAGGAAGCAATGTCAGCTTTGACTACGCGCCCGGCCGATATGGAAATGGACACAATCCGCGCCCATGGTGTTCGTATTGCCCGCGCCATTGGCAGCCCCGCCTATCCGGCTGACGAGGCAGTGTTACACCAGCGGATCGAGAGCAATTTCAAACGCAGCTTTTACCCGGCCGGGATGGCCCGCCAGATGGCCGCAATTATCGCTGACGGGGATCGCCGTACACGGTTGGCGCACATTACCGCGCCCACCCTGGTGGTCCACGGCGAAGCTGACCCGCTAGTGAAGGTGGAGGGCGGGCATGACACCGCCGCACATATCCCCGGTGCTAAGCTGAAATTGTTCCCCGGCATGGGTCACGATCTGCCCGTCCAGCTGGTTGATCCGATGGCTGATGCCATTTCGGAGCATGCCGCCGCCTCGGTTGATTCGGTTCCGGCATAGTGGCCGGCATCATGCTCAGCCCCACCCCATGGTGCGGCCGAGCAAAATCAGCGCCATCGCTCCGAGGATTGAAGCCAGACAGCCTGCCCGATTGAACCCTTCGCGCCCGCGGTGCGTCAGCAGGCCCGCCAACAGCGAACCGCCAATGCCCAGCGCAATGGTGGTCAGCCAGCTCATGTCGACCGCGCCGGGATAAAACCAGCGGGCCAGTGCGCCGACCAAAAGGCCGGAAATCACGGCCCCGATTATGTTGAACACGGGCAAACTCCTGCTGCAAATTGCGCATAATAGTTACACCGCCCGATTCGATTGATTCAAAGCCCGGATGACATCTTATCCCGCGAAATATTTTTTCCCGGAATCATTTTTGGGCTTGCGCAATCCACTAACCTAGCTCTCTCCACGCGTCGCGGTGTCTGGGAGATGTAACACACCTGTCCCGCTAACGCTCAACTCATCGTTAAATTGCATTTACCCTCTTGCGTGAATTGCCGGACTGATTCACTATCTAGTGGTTGGTTACCTGGGGGCACCTACTAGACCTTGTAATTTCATGGGCCGCATCGGCAGTGCGGAATGGGGGGATTCGGGGCGGTGCAAGGGGGCAGCTGACGATGACTGTGGGTATAGCGGGGATAAGTTTTTACCCGCTGGCCATCGAAAATTGCTACAAGGTGGGTAATCCCGCCGAATCGAACGGAAGTAGAACATTGACGCTATTGGGCGCAGTGTTGGGGCCACATACGGGGATAGTGCGGAAATGGATTTCAAAAGCAGCGACGAAGCAGCCATGGGGCTCGATGTGGATATGAATGACACAGTAGAGGATGCCCCGGCTCAGCCAACCAAAGATAAAGAGAAAAACGCGGTGAGTATGGACAAGGCAGACACAGGTACAGACGAGCTAGTGGCTGAAAAGGCCGCTGCTGCCATGACTGGTGCGCTCGCTACGGTGCTGACCAGTTCCGCCGGCGCTGCCGCGGACAAGGCCGACACCAAGAAAGTGCGCGACCGCCGCTTCACCGTGGTCACGGATGACAGCCGCGATGCGTTGCTAACCGAATTCGGCAAAGACACGCTGATTGACCGTTATCTGCTGCCGGGTGAGAGTTTTCAGGATTTGTTTGCGCGTGTGGCCGATGCCTATGCCGATGATCAGGAACATGCGCAGCGTCTGTATGATTACATCAGCCGCCTGTGGTTCATGCCTGCAACGCCGGTATTGTCCAATGGCGGCACCAGCCGCGGCCTGCCAATTTCCTGCTATCTGAATTCTGTGTCTGACAGTCTCGAAGGGATCGTCAACACCTGGAATGAAAATGTCTGGCTGGCGTCCAAGGGCGGCGGCATTGGCACCTATTGGGGTAATGTTCGCGGGATTGGCGAACCGGTTGGCCTGAACGGCAAGACCAGCGGCATCATTCCGTTCGTGCGGGTGATGGACAGCCTGACACTGGCGATTTCGCAGGGCTCGCTGCGGCGCGGTTCGGCGGCCTGCTATCTTGATGTGTCGCATCCTGAAATCGAGGAATTCCTCGAAATCCGTAAGGCCTCGGGCGATTTTAACCGCAAGGCGCTCAATCTGCACCACGGTGTGCTGCTGACTGACAAATTCATGGAAGCGGTCCGTGCAGGCGAAAAGTTTGACCTGCTCTCACCCAAGACCGGCGAAGTACGCGCCACCGTGGATGCGCGCAGCCTTTTCCAGAAACTGGTCGAAACCCGGCTGGCCACTGGCGAACCTTACATCGTCTTTTCCGACACGGTGAACCGGATGATGCCGAAACATCACCGCGATCTGGGCCTGAAGGTTTCCACGTCTAACCTGTGCAGCGAAATTACTTTGCCAACCGGGATCGACCATCTTGGGAATGACCGCACGGCCGTTTGCTGCCTGTCGTCGCTCAATCTGGAAAAATGGGACGAGTGGAACGAAGACAAGAATATCGTCGAGGATATCATGCGGTTCCTCGATAATGTCCTGCAGGATTACATCGACCGCGCACCGCCAGAAATGGACCGCGCGCGCTATTCCGCGATGCGCGAACGTTCTGTCGGCCTGGGCGTGATGGGTTTCCATTCCTTCCTGCAGAAAAAGAACCTGCCGCTCGAAGGATCGATGGCCAAGGTTTGGAACCTGAAGATGTTCAAGCACATCAGCGGCAAGGCAGAAGAAGCCTCCATGCTGCTGGCGCATGAACGCGGGCCCTGCCCCGATGCAGAAGACATGGGCGCGATGGAACGGTTCAGCTGCAAGATGGCAATCGCGCCAACTGCATCGATTTCGATCATTTGCGGCGGGACCAGCGCCTGCATCGAACCGATCCCGGCCAATATCTACACTCACAAAACGCTGTCCGGCAGTTTTGTGGTGAAGAACCCCTATTTGCAGAAACTGCTCAGCGAAAAGAGCAAGGATTCGACCAATGTGTGGAATACCATTCTGGAAAAAGGCGGCTCGGTCCAGCATCTCGATTTCCTGAGTTCGGAAGAAAAGGCTGTGTTCAAGACCAGCTTTGAAATCGACCAACGCTATTTGCTCGAATATGCCGCCGACCGCGCGCCATTCATCGATCAAGCACAAAGCCTGAACCTGTTCATTCCGGCTGATGTCGACAAATGGGATCTGGCGATGCTGCATTTCCAGGCCTGGGAAAAGGGCATCAAATCGCTTTATTACCTGCGCTCGAAATCAGTCCAGCGCGCCGGTTTCGCTGGCGGCGTGGAAGCGGACAACACCTCCGAAGCTGCCAAGATGGAACTGCTCGCGGGCGTCCCGCAGACGGATTACGAGGAATGTTTGAGCTGCCAGTAACTGCAACGACCAGAATAATACAGGCGAGCGCGGCTTTGGCTGCGCTCGCCTTGCTTGCCGCCTGCGCATCGCAAATTCCTGCTGGTGTCGAACAATCCGCCGCAGCCCCCGGTTTCTGGTGGGGTCTGTGGCATGGGTTCGTATTCCCCTTCGCATGGATCGGATCGCTGTTTGATCCCGGCATCGCGGTGTATGCGGTGCCCAATCGCGGGGGCTGGTATGATTTCGGCTTTTTCCTCGGCATCACGGTGCTGGGCGGCGGTTCCTTTTTCGGGTCCAAGCGCAAGCCGCGCAGATGATTTCGCAAGTGGTATTCCTGGTGGGGGCGCTGCTTCTGCTGTTGCTCATGGGGTATGTGATGTGGGGCGGGGTCGGGCGTAGCAGGCCCGCCATGGGGCGCGGGTTCGCATTGCTTGCCCTGGCCGCATCGGGATATGTCGGTAACGAGCTGTTTGATCTGCTGACCTAGCCCGGCCAATTCCGCCCCAGCCAAAGCAGGCGCAGACAATGCCGCCCCTACCAAGATTTTCGCCATTTAGCCCCTTGCGTACCGCCCCTTTGTTGTTAATACGAGGCAATTGCATTTAACGAGGTGAATTTGCGTAAATAGCATCGCTGGCTGTCGGTATTTTTCGGCATCTTCCTGTTCTGGATCGCGGCGACCGGCCTGCTTAGCCAAGCGGCTGATCTGTGGCCCGCAGCCGAGCCCACTACAGCAGAACTGGCTGCCGCCGCCGCCCCGCCCGCTCGATTCACCTGCCCCGAGGGGTGGCGTTGCCGCCCGCCGGAAGTCGGCACCGGCTTCGCATCGCTAAAGGGTTGGTTCCACCACCTCCATTCGGGCGAGGAATTCGGCCTCGGCGGGGTAATCATCTCGATCATGTCCGGCCTCGCGCTGCTATTCTTCAGCATTTCCGGCCTGTGGATGTACGTTCGAATGTGGCGCAACCGCCGGTCCAAGAACATGCAAGGCGGGATGTTCTGGAAATAAGCCAGCGCACCGCCGCTGCGCATTGGTTCCCGGTTTCGCGCCCCAAGATTCGGAATGCGAATAAATAAAAATATACCCCCTTTATCCACTCCGAATCATTAAAACTTGCCTTCGCTTTTCAGGTCTGATTCTATATAGAGGTTGTTCGCGCAAATCCGATGGAGACACAACATGTCGTTGACCGAGACCCGTAAGACCTACAAGCCCTTCGAATATCCGTGGGCGTATGACTTCTGGAAACGGCAGCAACAAATCCACTGGATGCCGGAAGAAGTGCCCTTGGGCGAGGATTGCCGGGATTGGGCGCAGAACCTGTCCGATCACGAACGCAATTTGCTCACCCAGATCTTCCGCTTCTTCACCCAGGCCGATATCGAGGTGCAGGATTGCTACCACGAAAAATATGCGCGCGTGTTCAAACCGACCGAGATCAAGATGATGCTCGCCGCCTTTTCCAATATGGAAACGGTGCATATCGCGGCCTATTCACACCTGCTCGACACCATCGGCATGCCGGAAAGCGAATATGGCATGTTCCTCGAATATGAGGAGATGAAGGCGAAACATGATTATCTGCAGGAATTCGGCGTCGATAATGACGAAGATATTGCCCGCACGCTGGCGATGTTCGGCGGTTTCACCGAAGGGCTGCAATTGTTCGCCAGCTTCGCGATGCTGATGAATTTCCCGCGCTTCAACAAGATGAAGGGCATGGGCCAAATCGTCAGCTGGTCGGTCCGCGATGAAAGCCTGCATTGCGAAGGCATCACCCGCCTGTTCCACGCATTCACCCAGGAACGCGATTGCCTGACGAAAGCGGTCAAGGAAGACATTCTGGACGCCTGCCAGAAAACCGTGCGGTTGGAAGATGCCTTCATCGATCTGGCATTTGAAGACGGCCCCGTTCCCGGCATGACGCCGAAGGAAATCAAGCATTATATCCGCTACATCGCGGATTGGCGGCTCAGCCAGCTGGGCCTGCCGGCAATTTATATGGTGGAGGATCACCCCCTGCCATGGCTCGCCCCGCTGCTGAACGGCGTGGAGCATGCGAACTTCTTCGAAACCCGCTCAACCGAATATTCGAAGGGCGCCACCACCGGCAATTGGCAAGACGTGTGGAGCAGCTTCGACAACCGCAAAAAAGCCAAAGCCAGCGACGCGGCCAACGAAGTAGAAGTTGATGACGGCCCGGGGCTGTTTGGTGAAGATGCTGGAGCTGTTGCGGCGGAGTAGGGTCCATTTTGGAGGATTCAAGGGATCGGGGCATTGACCATGCCCAAAGTACGCGCTAGCCAGAACATAGAAGGAACACGTATGGCTGACGCACCTACTGTCATTGACCTATTTTGTGGGGCCGGGGGCTTGAGCCACGGTTTCCAGCAGGCAGGCTACCAAGTGCTGTTTGGCTCAGATATTGATCAAACATTCGGCAAGACATTTGTGGCGTCGCACCCGAATGCGAAATTCAAAGCGATCCCGATTCAAGAACTTGCGGTTAGCGAGATACTCCATGCTGCATCTCTTGAAAGCGGGGAGCTCGACGTTTTAGTCGGAGGGCCACCTTGTCAAGGCTATAGCGTTTATAATCATGGACGGGGTGAGCAGGACCCGCGCGCTGGATTGTTCAGAGAATACCTGCGAATTGTAAGAGGGCTCCGGCCAAAGTGGCTGGTGATGGAAAACGTAACTGGCCTGACTTCGATAAGCGGTGGTCGGTTGATTGAATCAATCGTCGCCGAAATTAAGGCGTCCGGTTATGAAAATGTCGAATTCAGAGTCCTCAAAGCCGAGGAGTTCGGTGTCCCACAAGAGCGACGGCGTATCGTGTTCATTGCCAATCGGATTGGCATCCCGATTGCTTTCCCGACAAAGAGTCACAGTGGTTCACATAAGCCATTCGTGACGGTCTGGGATGCAATTGGTGATCTGCCTTCTGTCGACCATCAATGGCAGTTTAAAGAGGGCACTGCATATGCAGTCGCACCGCAAAATAAGTTCCAAAAACTACTGCGTGAGGGCTCCGTCACTGTTCATAACCACTATGGGCCGCGCTTGGGTAAGGCAAATATGGAAAGGATTCGCCACATTCCACAGGGTGGATCATGGCGAGATGTACCTGTCGATTTGCTTCCCGCAGGAATGCAAAAGGCCAAGCGAAGCGATCATACAAAAAGATATGGTCGGCCTAAACCCACTGACCTGTCGTGTACAATCCTGACAAAGTGCGATATTCACTGGGGCGCATATATCCACCCAGTTCAGAATAGGCCTTTTACGGTCCGCGAAGCAGCGAGGCTCCAGTCATTTCCCGATGATTTTGTCTTCCATGGAAGCATGACGGAACAGTTTGTGCAGGTCGGTAATGCTGTGCCTCCCCTGATGGCAAAAGCGATCGCCAATGCAATACTAACTTCTGAAGCCAGTCGCATTGCGATCGCTGCCTGATGGAAATCGCCGAGGTCTTTGGCTATGATGTCTCAGATAACTCAACCGCCGCTTGGCAAGGGAGAGAGGCGAAGCACTGTCGTTTCCGAAATAGCCCTTGCACCAAATCCAGCAAAACCGATCCACTTGGCATTTGTAGTCTATCAGACGGCACTCGGGCAGCAGCACTTTGCCCTGTAAGGTTTCTTGAGCAGAACCGCATTTTCACAGACGCTGCGAAACTTGCATTCGGTAACGAAGCCACATTTGGTGTTTTCCCGGAAATTCGGATTCTTGAGATTGCGTCGGAAGACGGCAACTCGCGACCGAAGAAGATCGGCAAAGTCGATTTTCTGTTGGGTAGAATAGAGGCCGATAAAATTACTGATTTCGCTGCTGTTGAAATACAAGCCGCCTATTTCTCAGGTGGCAGCATTCGAAAGAATTTCAGCCACTTCATGGCTGAAAGAACAATTGAGGGGCTCGATACTAAACGGCGACCTGACTTCCGCTCTTGTGCGCAAAAGCGATTGATACCTCAATTGCAGTTGAAGATTCCAGTATTTCGAAGGTGGGGTAAAAAGTTTTTTGTCGTCGTGGATAGTGAATTTTTCGCTTCGTTGCCTAAGTTCCCAGTAACCACGCCCAGCAACAGCGAGCTGACCTGGTTGTCTTACCCAATTGAAAAGCAGGCTCAGGAATTTAGTTTGCTGGACCCAGAAGTTATTTTTTCAGAATGGGACGAGGTCCAAAACTCCATGCGAGAGGGTAAGCCCCCTGAGCCCGACGAAATTTTAAGGGAATTGCAAGCGAAGCTTGATGGGCCTGCAAAAAAGAAGCCGGCAATCCTCACTTGTAAGACTAGCTGACCGATCAAGTTCGGAGTTCAGCAGACGAGGATTAAACTGGATGACGGCAATACCCTGGCAATAGTTCACGCCAACCTTCCATTTTCCTACACGCCGGGCGGCTGTTAGTGTGACGGCGCGCTCTTTCTCATTGTCGGTCTCGCTCCTGTTTGCAGGCGCGTAATAATCTTTCGCTTGCGGCGTGGAAACTTTCAAAGTTTGCGGCTGGGGCGTTTTGTCGTCCGGGGGCGGAATGTCGTTGTAATTCAGCCCCGTACTATGGCGGACAGCAAATGTTGGATGTGTCACATGTGTCACCTTTTTGTAGGGGACGAATCCAACTTGCCGCCTCGCTTCAGGCGGGCTCAATTCCGCTGGCGCACTGCCATGGGCATCATTCCAAATGCCATCTGGCCTGCCAGACCATAGGCCCCCGGCGCCGCAAATAATGCGCTGAACCAATCCGTGATCGCGGTGCCAGACAGCGTGCGGGCCAGTGATATTTCTGCCAGCATCAGCAGGGCGAAGGCGAGCCCGCCCATCAATGCTGCGCCCCCGATATCAGTGATCCGGTGGCGGATCGTCAGCCGCCGTGCGGCAAGGTAACTGGCCGCCAGCATCACCGGCAATTCAGCCAGAACCGCGCCATGTTCCCCCACCAACGGGGCCAGCCACAGCACTCGCAGCGTTCCCAATACGAAGCCCAGCGCAAAGATCAGCGCGAAATAGGTGATGCCGGCTTTGATTGGATTCTGGCTCATCATATCAGTCTATCACCGTGGCCCCGCCTCGCCAAAATACCGCCGCGATTTTGATCTGGCGCAATGCTGGCTTGGCCGTGCCCGCTATGCTGGCATCATCAACCATGGAGGACACCCCCGAATGTCACACATCCCGCATGATCTGCACGCCGAATTTCCCGAGGACGGCGAAGTGCTGCACCGGCTCAAGCTGGACAATGCACATTTCGCCACGCTGTCGGACCGCTATCACGCGGTGAACAAGCAGATCCACCGGAGCGAGGCCGAGGTCGAGCCAGTGTCGGACGAACATGCCGAAGAATTGAAGAAACGCCGCCTACATTTGCTCGATGAAATCTCTACGATGGTAAGCGCCGCCAAGGCTTAGCGCGGCCGATCCTGCGCGGCGCTTGCGCTGATTGCGGCAAGCTGCGACAAACTTCTCCGGGTGCATAATTTGGGGGATTACCAGCATGACGCAAGACACGCCGCGCCGCGCGCATTCGATGGAAGAATTTGCCGCCAAAATGATGGCGATGGCCCCGTCGGAGGAGGAGCTGGCCGCCGCCGCGCCCTATGAACCGCGCCCCAGTGATGTGATGATCACGCCATACGGCAAATGCGGCACCACCATGTTGCAGCAGATGTTCCACCAGCTGCGCACCGCCAAAACCGGCGGGGATATGGATTTTGACGATATCAGCCGCGTGGTGCCGTGGTTTGAAAATTCGGTGAGTATCGGCCTGAATATCAATGCAGAACAGCGCGCAGATCCGCGCGGGTTCAAGAGCCATCTCAATTATGAAGCTTTGCCGGCGGGCGTGAAATATGTCGTTTCGCTGCGTGAACCAAAGGCGGCCTTCATGTCGTTTTTCCGATTTATGGAAGGGTGGTTCATCGAACCCGGCACAGTGACGCCCGAACAATTCCTGCCCGGCTGGCTGGCGGGCGGGCCGCAGGGCCAAAGCTATGTCTCGCACCTGCTGAGCTGGTGGGCGCGGCGGGACGAGGCTGACACGCTGCTGCTGGAATATGCCGATATCGTGGCGAACAAGCGCGCGGCAATCCGCAAGTTGGCGGCTTTTTCCGGTATTGCGATGGATGATGCAGCGCTGGAATTGGTCGAAACCCGCACCAGCCGCGCCTATATGCTCGAGCATAAAGACCGCTTCGACGATGCCCTGCAACGCAGCCTCAGCGAAAGCCGCGCCAAGCTTCCGCCGGGCAGCGATTCGGCCAAGGTTCGCGCCGATGGTGGTTCCGACCGGGAAATTCCGGAAGGTATCGCGGCGCAAATTGATGCCTTGTGGCGCGAACAAATCATGCCGGTCACTGGCCACGCGGACTATGCCGCACTGGCTGCGGACCTGCGCGGTTAACCCGCCCTGCCTGCCCGCATCAGCTGCTTTGCCGCGCTTTTGAGCAGCAGCATGGCGTAGATCTTGTGGATTGGTAGAAGCATCCGGAACAGCCTGCCGCCGCCAGACGCTGTGCCTTTCGGATGCATCACGCCGCTGCCGAATGTCAAACGGGTCGCCGGTGAACCGGGGGTTGCGTCAGAAACCGGCTCGGCCAGCTGCTCCACCCTTAGCCAGCTGCGGGTGCGATGCCGGAAATCGCGCAGGAGCAATTCGTCCGCCCCCCGCGCCTCGACATCCCACGCCGCGAAATCGTCTGCCGACCCATCGGCCAGCGCGCGGACATCGGCATCGTTCGAACCCCTGCCAATCAGGCGCAGCACCATCCGCTCAGGCCGGAAAGCGGCGCTGGTGTAGAACGCCTGCACAAATGTGCCGAGGCTGATCGCGCCCGGCACATCCACCGCCAAACAATCCGCATAATCGCCCGGCGAAATGCACTGCGCCAGCAGGCTGCGCGGCGGAAGTGGGCGCGATTGGATCTGGAAAACCGGAGCGGTCATGGCCGGGGCCTAGATGGTTAGATCAGCCAGCTGTCGGGATTGGGCATTGGTTCCTGTTTCTGCGCGTTGATCAGCGACAGGATGGAACGGATGATCACCAGCACGGCTACGGCAATCAGGATCAGGATGCCGATCAGAATGGCTGTCAGCACCACACCAGCCGCCGCCCCGATCGCCCCATTCGCTGCGAGCGGTTTTGCTGGCCAGCATGGTGTCGACCAGCCAGTCGTCGCTGCCATCAGAACCGGTGCGTTTGAAGACGCGCAATTCCCGGCCATACTTGTCATAGGGCGGATCATCGCCGCCGCTCATTTCGAATGGGCCGTGGTTTAGCCATTCCAGTAATGCGGCGCGGGCCCTGATCGCGAGGGCGCTTTCGGCTGGGCATTCGCCGTTGAGTTCGGGCGTGTTGTAATCGCTCATGCGGATCTTGCGGGCTGTTGGTGGATAGCCAATCAAAATGGTGTCGCCGTCGATCACGCAGGCCTGTGAACGGCCTTGCCCGCAAATGGTGAAGCGTCCCGCGCCCGCTTGCCAATCACCGCCCATGCTGGGCAGGCCTACGACCCACGCTGCGCCGATCAAGATCGCGGCGAGCCAGAAAAAAGGCCAGAAGAAGCGGAGGATGCGGCGCATGCGGGACATGGCGCCCCTATCGGACAATCCCGCCAAATGGGGAAGGGGTCAGGCAGTAACACACCAGTCGCGGCGGCGGCCGGTCCAGCTTTCGGCCAACCCCTCTGCCACCAGAACCGTGCCGAGTGACTGGCCATCGCGGGTCACGATCCGCAGCTGGCGGCCATAGCGGTCCACATCGCGCCCCTGTTGTTCCAGCGTGAACGGCCCGGCATTCAGCAATTGGGTCAGCCGCAATGTCGCACGCGCGCCCAACCCCGCTTCATAAGCGCAGCCGGGGCGCGATGTTTCGGGCGTGTTGATGTCAGCGATCCGGATTTTCGCCCCACGATGCCAAAACGTGTCGCCATCGACTATGCAATTGATCCGCTTTGCCTTGCCGCATTTTACATACAGATTGCCAGTGTTGTTGACCGGGTTGTTGACCGGGTTTTTCGGGGCGATGGCGACATCAATGGCCGCTTCGGCATAGGTTATTTGGGGGATGGCCAGTAGCAGGAACGGGAGGATGAGGGCGCGGATCATGCTCCGCAGCCTGCGCTGCGCGGTGGCCGGGGAATACTCCGGTTCGCTACTTAGGGGCGATCACCTAGCGGGTGAATATCTACAGCGGCTTTCCTCCGACCGATCAAACGGCTAAGCGCGCCCGATAGTTTTCGAGGAATTGGCGCATGAGCACAGGGCACGAAACGGATAGCGGGGACAAGGGCATCCTTGCCAAAGCGGAAACGCTGATCGAGGCGCTGCCTTATTTCCAGCGATACAAGGGCCGCACCTTTGTAGTGAAATATGGCGGCCATGCGATGGGCGACCCCAAGGCCGCGCGCGAATTTGCCGAGGATGTGGTCTTGCTGAAGGCGGTCGGGATAAACCCGGTGGTGGTGCATGGCGGCGGCCCGCAAATCGGCGCGATGCTGAAACGGTTGGGGGTAGAAAGCAGTTTTGTCGACGGGCTGCGAGTAACCGACAAGGAGACGGCAGAAATTGCGGAAATGGTGCTGTCAGGCGCCATCAACAAGGAATTGGTCGGCTGGATTGCGCAGGCAGGCGGCAAGGCAATCGGTATTTCCGGCAAGGACGGCGGGCTGGTTACTGCGACAAAGGTTAATCGCACGGTGAAGGACCCGGAAAGCAATATCGAGCGGGCGATCGATCTGGGGTTCGTCGGTGAACCATCCGAAGTGGATACCACTATCCTCGATACCGTCAGCGCGGCGGGCATGATCCCGGTGGTCGCCCCGATTGGTGCGGGCAAAGACGGGCATACCTATAATATCAATGCCGACACCATGGCGGGCGCGATTGCGGCGGCATTGGGCGCGGCGCGGTTGTTCCTGCTGACCGATGTAAAGGGCGTGCTGGATAAATCAGGCGAATTGCTGACCGATCTCGACCCGGCAGCGATCAAGAAATTGCGCGATGATGGCACGATCAGCGGAGGAATGATCCCCAAGCTGGAAACCTGCGTTCATGCGGTCGAGGGCGGCTGCGACGCAGCGGTGGTGCTGGATGGGCGCGTGCCCCATGCGATGCTGCTGGAATTCTTCACCTCACGCGGGGCAGGAACTTTAGTTCGGGCAGATAAATAGGAACAGTAATGCGTATTATGCGGTTGATACAGTCCCCCCCGCTCGGGTAACAGGGGGCTTGGGGCTGCGCGCCCATTTATAGTCCAGTCACCTTCCGAAAGGATGAAATTTGCTGCTGATCATTGATATCCTGTCCATGCTGACCAATGTTCTGGTGATGCTGGTCATCGTCCAATTCATCATCGGGTTGCTGTTCGCGTTTAATGTCGTGAATAACAGCAACCAGTTTCTGCAACAGATTTACAACTCGATCAATTCGCTGCTGGAACCTGTTTTGGGACCGATCCGGCGTATTCTTCCGGCAACGGGGGCAATCGATTTCTCGCCCTTGGTCCTGATTATCGGGCTGCAAGTTCTGATGCGGATTCTGATCGAAGTGGCAATGACTGCCGCATGACTTTGCCCGGCCCCGCATATCTGATCGACGGCAAAGCCTTCGCGTTGAAATTGCGCGAGAAAGTCGGCGCGATCGCGGCTGATTTTGCGGTCAATGCTGGCCGCAAGGCCGGGCTGGCGGTGGTGCTGGTGGGCGATGATCCGGCCAGTCAGGTCTATGTCCGGTCGAAGGGCAAGGCGACACTGGCCGCGAATATGGAAAGTTTTGAGCATCGTCTGCCAAGCGATACCTCGCAAGAAGATCTGCTTGGATTGATCGACACGTTAAATGCCGATGGCTCGGTTGACGGAATTCTGGTGCAACTGCCCCTGCCGGACCACCTGGACGAGCAAGCGATAGTCGAGCGGATACTGCCGGAAAAGGATGTCGACGGCCTGACCCCGACCAGCACTGGCCGCTTGGCGCTTGGATTGCCGGGACTGGTTCCGTGCACCCCGCTAGGCAGTTTGATGTTGCTGCAGGACAGATTGGGCGATCTGTCGGGGTTGAACGCGGTGATAATCGGCCGCTCGATTTTGGTGGGCAAGCCGATGGCGCAATTGCTGCTGGATGCGAACGCTACCGTGACCATTGCGCACAGCCGGACCAGGGATTTGGCCGAAGTTGTGCGCCGCGCTGATATCGTGGTGGCGGCGGTCGGACGGCCCGAGATGATCCGCAAGGATTGGATCAAGCCCGGCGCGACAATAATTGATGTTGGCATTAACCGCCTTCCGCCTGCGGATGGCGAAGACAAAGGGCGGCTCGTCGGCGATGTGGCCTTTGACGAGGCGAGCGAGATTGCCGGCGCGATCACCCCTGTTCCAGGCGGAGTCGGGCCGATGACGATTGCAGTTCTGCTTCGGAACACGCTGGTCGCGGCGCACCGGAATGCCGGGATTGCTTTGGCGGAGGGGGCATTGTGATGCCGCGCGTGCGTATTTTGCTGGCGCTGGTGCTGGGTATGACTTTGGCCGCCTGCGCTGGCCCGCAGCGTGAAAGCCGCTTTCTGCAATCGCTGGGGGATCAGGCCCAACCAAGCGATATCGTCGCGACGGAACTGTCCTTTGCTCGTCTGGCCCGCGAAAAAGGCCATTGGAAAGCCTATGCGGAATATGCCGCCGAAGGCGCGATTGTGTTTGATCAGGCCGGCCCGCAGCTCGTCACGGACTATATTGCGAAGGGTAGCGGCGCTGGCGGGACCTTCGCATGGGATGTGCGCCATGTGTATATGAGCTGCGATGGTTCCCACGCCGCAAGCATGGGGACATTCACCCAGTCAAGCGGGGCCGGAGGCGTCTATACGACGATTTGGGAACGCCAGAAAAAGGGTGACTACCGCTTCATTCTCGATTTCCCTCAAATGGGTGAAACTTGGGAAGATGCAGGCGATATGGTGCGTAGCACTGTGGGCGAATGCCGGAAAACAAAGCCCGAAGAACGGATGCAACTGTTCGAGGCCATCCGGCTGGAAATGGCGCGTGATGCAGATGCCAAAAACGTCCAGCTGTATGCGGGCATTTCCCCTGATCAGTCATTCGGCTGGTTTGCAGGCCATGCCTCGCTGCAGGACCGCGGCATTATGCTGGGTACATTCACTGATGGGCGCTGGCGGATGATGACCGGCCAGCGCGAGGAGGCGTCAGAGACTGATGCCATCAGCCAAATGTTCTCGGCGCAACGCCCATGACCGAACTGTTCCTATCCGCCTTTATCACCCTGTTTGTGGTGATTGATCCGCCCGGTTGCGCCCCGATTTATGCTGGGCTCACCCGAGGTGCCACGCCGGCGCAGCAACGGATGATGGCGATCAAGGCCTGTCTGATTGCAGGGATCATTCTGCTTGGTTTTGCCCTGTTCGGCGAAGAATTGCTGAATGCACTGCACATCGAATTGGACGCATTCCGTATTGCGGGCGGGATCATGCTGTTCCTGATCGCGCTCGACATGGTGTTTGAAAAACGCACGCAGCGGCGGGAAGACCGCGCTGAAATGGTCATGGCTGATCCGGAATTGGTCGAAGATGTATCGGTTTTTCCAATGGCAATGCCGATGCTGGCGGGGCCGGGCGCGATTGCCTCGGTGATGTTGCTGGTCAGCGGATCGAGCGGGATCGAAGGCACTCTGGTGATCCTCGGCGCATTGGCGGCAGTGTTACTGCTGACGTTGCTGGCCCTGATCGCTGCGAGTCCGTTGATGAAAATTTTCGGAACCCAGGTCGAGGCAGTCATCACCCGGCTGCTGGGCGTGTTGCTGGCAGCGCTCGCTGCGCAATATGTGATTGATGGTGTACGGGCGTCGTTTTTGTAGCCTCAAGCGCCGGGCGCCCGCATCCGCGGGCTTGGCTTTCCTCGCATAAGCTCGGGCGGCCGGTCGGCCTATGGCTGCCGCGACCTAGATCGGGTCCGACCTTCATAGCCTGGTATGGTCCGGTCCGCGACCAGCGGACCGCAAGCGCGACCGCGCGCCGGCCGGCTAGGCCGCCCCTCGGAGGCGTTCGCGTGGCGAGCCAGCCGCGAGAGAAAACCAACCCAAACCTCTACTGCAACGTCACCCGGTCATCATCGCCGTCGCGGCGGCTGAAAAATTGCATCAGCTGGACCAACAATTCGCAGCGAGTGGCGATGTTGTCCGCTTCCAACAGGGCCTGTTTGGCGGCGGGATCGAAAGGCGCGATCTGTGATACGCCGTTGATCAGCGACATATCGTCCAGCCGCGCAACCGAATCCCAATCAACGCTGTACCCCTGCGCATCAGCGAATCGGCGTGCTTCCCGCTCGAAGCTGGCTCGTTCGATACTGCTGAGGACCTCGTCTTCGTC
>Ga0105054_10002377_pt1 | contig 29957 bp, 24 predicted proteins | sample BON02_FD_78091 | JGI IMG/M metagenome (GOLD analysis project Ga0105054, IMG submission 78091) | Freshwater microbial communities from Lake Bonney liftoff mats and glacier meltwater in Antarctica - BON-02 (megahit assembly) | ecosystem: Environmental > Aquatic > Freshwater > Ice > Glacier...
CTCGGCCAGGCGATTACCAGCGAACATCCGCCTGTGTATGCCACGCCGCCTGTGGTGACCTCCATGGATTATTCCCCAGACGGCAAGCTTCTGGCCGTTTCCGGTTATCATGAAGTGCTGGTCCACACGCTGGACGGCAGCGCACCGGTGAAACGCCTTGTCGGCCGTTCTCAGCGAATTGAATCGCTGTCCTTTTCGCCAAACGGTCAGGTGCTGGCAGTCGCCGGAGGAACTCCTTCTCTGTTCGGTGAAGTCCAGCTCTGGAATGTGGCTGAGAGCAAACTGCTGCATTCCATCACAGTTTCCTACGACACTCTGTTTGGGATTTCCTTCAACGGTGACGGTTCGCTGGTGTCGTTTGGGGGTGCTGACAATCGGGTTCGCGTGGCTAAAGTGGAATCCGGCGAAATCGTCATGCGAATGGATGCTCATTCCGACTGGGTTCAGGGAACGACATTTTCACTTAAGAACGACCATCTGATCAGTGTCAGTCGCGATCGATCCATGAAGCTGACGATTGTGGCCAGCGGGCAGTTTGTGGACAACATCACCAGCATCACTCCCGGCGCGCTGAAAGGCGGGCTTGTGGATGTGCAGCGGCACCCCACTCTGGAACAGGTGCTGTCTGTTGGGGCCGATGGCGAACCGCGAATGTACAAGATTTTTCGTGAGCAGGCTCGGCAGATTGGCGACGACTTCAACCTTGTGCGAGCCTATCAAAAGCTTCCCGGTCGACTTTGTGATGTGGACCTGTCAGCTTCCGGAAATAAATTTGTTGTGGGATCCAGCACGGCTGTCTCAGGCGCTGCAAGAGTTTATCTGACGGAAGATCCGGCAAAGATCGTCGATATTCCAGGCCTGACCGCGCCGGTCTTTGCTGTCAGCTTTCGACCCGACGAACTGCAGGTGGCGGTATCCGGGTTCGATGGCATGATCCGGCTTTGTAACGCCGAAACGGGTGCAGTGGATTCCACATTCCCTGCGGCTCCGATTACACCTGCTTCCCCCGCGAGCCCACCGGCGGCTGGCGGCGACTAGACCCGGACAACTACGGTCCCTGGCTGCGGCAAGGGATAAACGGATTGAAAATCCTGCCCCATGAAAATCCTGCCCATTGAAGAGAGATCGTTCATGATCAACCTCATAAGAGTTTCCTGGCAGTTCACCGCTTTGGTGGCTGCGACGCTTGTTCTGTCTCCTCAGGGACAGTCCGATGAGCCTGCTCCTGCCGCGGCCGCTGATGTGGTTCCCGCAGGCCGCAGTTTTACCGGCATCGAAGTCTTTCCGGCGGAACTGACGCTGTCGTCGATCCGCGACTCACGTCGCATTTTGGTCACCGGTGTGACCAGTGACGGCCAGCGGATTGACATCAGTCATAAAGCAACGCTGTCAACGCAGTCGCCGGTTTGCCAGGTCGATGAATCGGGCTTCGTGGCTCCGGTCGCGGCGGGGGAGGGCGTGGTGCTTGTGGAAGCGGAAGGTCAGCGAGCTGAAATTCCCGTTCACGTGACATCGGCTGACCCTGTGAATGTGGACTTCATTCGCGAAGTGAATCCCATTCTGAGTAAGGTCGGCTGCAATCAGGGAACCTGTCATGGTTCACAGGCTGGCAAGAACGGTTTCAAACTTTCGCTGCGGGGTTATGACTCTGTCTACGACTATCGAGCACTCATTGATGACATTTCCGGTCGCCGGTTCAATCGTTCTGAGCCCTCGCAGAGCCTGATGCTGCTCAAGCCGACTCAAGGTGTTCCTCATGAAGGCGGATTTCTGTTCGATGAGCAGTCACGGTACTACAAAATTCTTGAACAGTGGATTGCGGAAGGCTGCCAGTACAAAGACGATGTGGCTCGAGTCACCGGGATTGAAATCTTCCCACCAACCCCGATGCTGCAGCTGCGACACGACCAGCAGCAGTTGGTCGTCATCGCGAAATACAGTGACGGAACAACACGGGACGTGACTCGTGAGGCGGTGTTTGACACCAGCAACTTTGAAGTGGCGACCGTTTCAAAGCAGGGTCAGATTACTGCTGTTCAGCGCGGCGAGGCCGCGGCCCTGGTTCGGTTTGAAGGCAACTATGCGGCGGCACCGATTTCGATTCTTGGAAATCGCGATGGTTACGAATGGGCTCCGCAGACCGAACACAGCTTTATTGACTCCCTGGTGAATGCCAAACTGCAGCGGATGAAAATTCTGCCCTCCGGCATCGCCGACGATGCTGAGTTCCTGCGTCGCGTGTCGCTGGATATCGCCGGTGTGCCACCGACGAGCGAGGAAGTTCTGGCATTTGTGGTTGATCCGACCGATCCGGCTGCCAAACGAACGGCAAAGGTTGAGCAGCTGCTGTCGAGCCCGATGTATGTGGAACACTGGACACTGAAATGGAGCGACCTGCTGCTGAATCGTCGCAAGGCCGTGACCGAACGAGGCGTGTGGTCGTTCCGCAACTGGATTCGTCAGTCCATCGCTTCCAATCAGCCGTACAATAAATTTGCGGAAGAGCTGATTACTTCGGGTGGCAGTGCTTTTGAAAATCCGGCAGCCAATTATTTTCGAATCGCACGGGAACCAAAGCTGGTCATGGAAAACATGACTCAGGTATTCCTTGGAACGCGATTCAACTGCAATCAATGTCATGACCATCCTTTCGAACGATGGACTCAGCGACAGTACTACGAGCTGTCAGCTTACTTCGCGGACGTTGGACGAAGGCCGCTGCCCGATGGTGACGAATTCATCTTTACCATGGCTTCTCCGGCTGCAGTTCTGAATCCGGATACCAACCAGCCGGCGGCTCCTAAATTTCCCTTCGAGCATGCCGGCGCGCTGGACGCCGGGGGGACGCGCCGTGAGCAACTGTCTCAGTGGCTGACTGCGAATGAAAATCCTTACTTCGCACGCAGCATCGTCAATCGGTACTGGAGCTACTTCTTCGGTCGCGGCATCATTGATCCGGTGGACGATATCCGCGCGGGAAATCCGGCTTCAAATCCGGAGCTCCTGGATGCTCTTACCAAAGACTTTGTGGCCAACGCCTATGATCTGAAAAAACTGATCCGGACGATCTGCAACTCTGCCACGTACCAGCGCAGTCTGGAAACCAGTCAGTGGAACGAAGACGACACGATCAACTTTTCTCACGCACTGCCTCGTCGATTGTCGGCCGAGCAGTTGTATGACGCCATCATTCAGGCAACCGGGGCTCCCCGCGCACTTCCCGGTGTTCCCGCGGGCTTCCGGGCTTCTGAGCTGCCGGATTCGGACGTCGAGGTAGCGTTTCTGGACATGTTCGGCCGAGCACCTCGTGAGTCACCCTGCGAATGCGAACGCACCAGCGATGTCAGCCTTGGTCAGACTCTGAATATGGTCAACGGCCCGACGATCGGAGATGCTATCGTTCATCCACAGGGGATCATCGCCAAATCCATCGCTGCGGGTGCGACCAGTGAGCAGCTGATTGAGACCATTTATCTGGCGGCTCTGTGCCGTCGGCCTTCAGCGGACGACACAGCTCGCACGCTGGAGTACTTTGCAGCGGCCGGCGAACCTAAAGTGGCGGCCGAAGATCTGATGTGGGCTCTGATTAACAGCCCCGGGTTTCTGTTCAACCGCTGATCGTGAACGACCGGCAAACTGCTGAGCCGCGACGGTGATGCTGGTTTGGCGAGAGGCAAGAGGCTCAATCAGAAAAGCGACGTCTGACGAACAGCAGTGTTTCAGATGCCAGCATGGGTGCGGGTCGTACTCCTGCTGGCGGTCTGGACATCGCTGAATGTCGCATGCAACTTACGCAGGCACCTTCATCGGAGTCGTCATGTTCGATTCTGAGTACTCGTCGACTGTTTCAGATGCGGAATGAGAAACCGGTTTACCGCTTGAGGCAAGTCGTTGCTGGCTCCAGCGGCGGACGAGGCAGACAACTCGTTCCAAAGTATCTCTGTCGAAATATTCCAGTCGTTCCTTTCCGGCGAACGGGTAATCAACCGATCGAATGACTCGGATCAGGTCGGCTGTCGTCAGAGAAAGGCGAATCGCTGACATGGACAGTAAGGCAATGGACTTCAGGTCCGGAGCTTCGCCATTTGATTGCATCAAATCTCGCCTTTCACAATGACAGGCCGGATCGTCACAGAGTCCTTTGAGATCCGGAAACATTTTTGCCAGGATCATTCGAATCTGGTCGGGCTCAATCGGCTGGGCGACAACATGGGAGAAACCGGCATTGATCGCGTCAACGATGACCCGCAGGTCGGCATGCCGTGACAACAGAACACCCGTTGTGCCACTGCGTTTATACAGAGCGTCAGCAAACAGACTGAGACCGTTGCCGTCAACAAGTCCATGAGCTATCAGGCAGAGGTCAAACCGCGACCTCAGGCTCAGATCGATAGCCTCACCTTTGCTGAAGGCGATAAACACCTGCAACGGGAGGTCAGACATCAGGTCTGTCAACTGGCGAACGGAATTCCGATCGCTGTCGACAATTAGAACGCTGCCTCCGGACATAGCAACTCCAATGAGGTTCAGCGGACGGAGAGACCGCGGCCGAAGCTTTAAAAGGAGAATCGTTGAGATGACACGATCCACCAGTCAGGCGAAAGTTGGCCTGCTGTCGTTTTTCACTCCGGAGTGCCCATGGCTTTCGCCTTTCACTGGTTCCGGTGCAAATTTGACAATTGCAACTCAGGTGCCAGTCCGGCAATTTTTGAGAATACCACTGTTAAGGCAGATCCTGAGGTAACCGCCCGTATAACCGTGCCTAAACCTCAGGCAAAGTTGCTTCAGGATGCCGTCAGGGGTCAGATGCGTCATCGGTGCAGAAACAGTAGTCGCATTGTGTAAACGACCACGCCGCCCACAACAAGAATGCCGCCGACGAGCAGCAAACGGGCCGTCTGGGGCCTCGTCCGGCCAACGATTTCGGCGATGATCACGACGACGGCTGTCATCGCCAGTTTAAAGACCGCCAACCCCTGGATGCCCCAGCGGGCAAGCACCCATTGCGCAACCGGATTGCTTTCGACAATGGTACTTGTGGTCCGTCCTTCGGCACTGAACCGCAAAGCCAGCCAGGTCATGACAATATCCAGAATGCTGACCAGGACAAACCAGCTGACTTCCGATTCAAACTGCAGGGCTCGGCGACGCTTCTTCATTTGGGTCCGCCGGGCAGAATGGCTTCGAAGCGGTATCCGACACCATGCACTGTCTGGATCAGCGTGGGATTTCCTGGATCGGGCTCAATCCGCTTGCGAAGCTGGGAAATATGCTGATCCAGAGTCCGGCTGTTCGGGAAATAGTCTTCGCCCCAGCCGATCCGAAAAATGGTGTTGCGGTCGAGCGCTTTTCCGGCATGATCATGGAGCAATTGCAGAATGCGAACATCGCGCGGGCTTAGCTCAATCACTTCGTCCTGTCGCCTGGCCCGCAGCTCCGCAGGAATAATCTTCAGGTCGCCCATACGGAATTCGGCCGGCACGTTCGGCTGGCGAGCACAGCAGCGACGCGCCACGGCTCGCACGCGTGCCACAACCTCTCGGACGCTGAACGGCTTCACAATGAAGTCATCAGCCCCCAGCTCAAAGCCCACCAGGCGGTCAAATTCTTCAGCCTTGGCACTGATGAAAATAATCGGAACCTCGGCCGACTGCGCGCGAATCGCCCGGCAGGCTTCGTAACCACTGCGGCCAGGCATCATGATGTCGAGACAGATAAAGTCGGGCGATTCCAGCTGGAACAGCCGAATGGCCTCAGAACCATCGACCGCTGCAACCACTCGATACCCTTCACCCTCCAGGACTTCCGCAAGCCCTTCGCGAGTGAATCGATCGTCTTCTGCGATGAGAACTTTCATAGCGACAATGCTCGGAAAGCGGCTGGCCAGTCGTCAGGAAGCCGTTAGGATCTGATGTCCAGCCGGCCGATTATTGTGGCGAGATCCCCGGATCGGGAGAATCGTTAGCGCATGAAAAAACGTCGCAGGCGTAACCGCGACGTTTGATTGAATGCGCAAGGAGGGACTTGAACCCACACGGATGTTACTCCACTAGCTCCTGAAGCTAGCGCGTCTGCCAATTTCGCCACTTGCGCTTGTACGAATGAGCGAGCAGTATACTGTCGACAGACAGCCACGGCAACTCTTTGGTTCGTGAAAACCGGCAATTGGAAATCGCATTTTTCATTCCCCCTTCAGAACAACCCGGATTAGCGGGAACGTTCAGAACCAGGGCTGACCCGGGCCGGCGTAAAGAAGGAACGTCGTCACGAATCGTGGGAAAAATTGATTCCGGCGACTATGGAACGCAAACGGTTGACGACAAACGCCGGATGTAGAGATTCCGATACCAGACTTCACTGCCGTGGTCAGTCAGCATCAGTCGGCCTGAAGGATTGCGGCCAAAGCCTTCACTACTCTGAAATTTGCTTTTTTCAATCGCTTCCGCAAATCGTGGGGAATGGTCGAGTTCGTCGATGATCAGGTTTCCATTCATCCAGTGACGGATGCGGTTGTTGTGAACGATCACGCGCCCCACATTAAATTCACCGGTGGCGGCGTATTTGCGTTCGAAGATCGGACTGGATTTGTCAATCACGTCGTACAGCGATGCGGTGTAATGCTTTGGAGGAAGATTGGGGAACCCTGAGTCGTCCTGAATCTGGTATTCACAGCCCAGCCATGAAGAGCCGAACTTCTGGACGCGATACTTGATGCCGCTGTTGCCTTTTTCTGCAATGCGGTATTCAAACCACAGATCGAAGTCCTGATACTCGTCCCTGGTAATGATGTTGTCGCCCTTGCCGATTAGATGCAAAGTTCCGTCGGTTTCGATCTGCCATCCCTTTTCCACGGCATCTCCGTTGGGCAGCATCCACTGAGACAATAATCGATCGGCAGTCAAGTTCGTAAAGGTCTGGGCCATCGCATTGCCGCAGCTCATGACCAAAAACAAAGCGGCACAGAAAGAAGCAGGGCAATTCATTGCTTGGATTCTCATGTTACAACGCGGGGGACTGACGGAGCCCGCATAGTGTCACGACATTTGTCTGTGGCCGCAACCAAAATCAGTCTGCCGCCGCCAGATGAGCCAGGCTCGCGGCACGAATTGACTTTGGAGCGGAATCAAAACCCGAGTGGGCGAAGGAACGGCTGCGGGTCAATTGCACTCACTTTGGAAGGGAATCGTTGTAGCGGAAGCCGCCAAGGCTTTCGGTATGCGGTTTTTGCACGGAAATTCCCGAAACGCTTGGCGCGTTCCGCTACAAAGTGACTGCCATTGGGGCGGGGGCGAGCCACTTGCTCGACCCCCGGTCATTTCCCAACAGAAGCCAAAACAGCGGCGACCTGACCGCGGTGATCGCTCAGCGTGCCCGGAAAACACATAGGCGACCAATCGGTCGTATGCCCGAAAATAAAGAAGATCCAAGCGCGAGGCCGGCCGACATTCTGAAACCGCTTTCCGACCGGCAAAAATTGCCGGACTGCCGGATTGCCGGACAAACGTCAGAAAACCGCTCTTGCCTGCGATGCCGGAACAAAAGAACATTCATGCGGGAGAGTGATGGCGAGGGATCGTTATTACGGCCACGGCCGCATCGCCAACTGACGGCCGCATGCTTTCACATGCTGTTTCGCTCACGTCTGTGCCTGACATTTGGAAAATTTCCGAACATTCGGTGCCAGCCACTTCGGCCTGAACTGATTCCCAAATCGTTGCGTCGAGCGGGCAATAATAAATTTTGCGTCCCAGTAGCCTGGAGAGGAGACAAGTCGTTGCAAGTTTGCAAAACGACACGCTGTGTTTTCCGACCAGGCCGTTTTCTGACCTGCGTTTTTTTCGTGATCTTTTGCTGCGCCTCGGAGCTTTCGGCTCGCGGGCGTGAAAAAGATTCAGGATTCGCTGCGCTGCTGGAAACACCGGAGTCCGCTGAAGGCCAGTTAACAGACGAGCATGCCGGGGCTCCATCAGAACTTAGCGAACGCGAATCCGTTCCAAACTCCTCTGACCCCGAGCAGACGACTTCCCTTTTTCAGACGACGGCTCCGGAAGCGGTCTTTGATGGACGTTCTCCGCCACTGTCGCAGGAGAGTGTCTTTCTGGAAGATGACCCACCGAACGATCCGTCCGGCAGCGCGCTGCAGTCGGGGATTCCCAACGGATCCGAAGAAATTCAAAGCCTGAAGGAGCCTGAAGATACAGCGAAAGGCGTTTCCTTCCGACGGCTGTCGAAAGAGCCATACGCCAATTATCGCCAGAATGAAGCACGATGGTCGTGGTTGCCGGGCAGCGGTGACGATTTCGGCTGGCTCAGTTTTCAAGGTTCGCCATACGGGCCGCGCGGAAAGCGGACGGAATTTGGAGGGAGCTTTGGAATGCATCTGCTGGGCGGGCCAACATCCTCACCGGTTCCGCCGCGATTATACGACTTTGTGTTCGGAGTCCAGAGTCGCGACAGTCTGTCAGACCGATTCAGCTATGACCTCGCCGCGACAATCGGAGTCTTCAGCGACTTTGAAGGCAGCGCTCGGGAAGGTGTGAGATTTCCCGGCCACGCGGTTGGGATGGTACACATCAATGGAACAACCGATTTTGTGTTCGGCGTTGATTATCTGGACAGGGATGACATCGCTGTTCTTCCGGTTGTCGGCGTTTCGCTGCACGATCACTTCTTGCCTGGCTTACGATTTGATCTCGTGTTTCCCCGACCACGCATTGATTATGTTTTGACGGATGACTGGCGAAGCTATCTGACGGCCGGCCTGGATGGCGGGACGTGGGATGTTCAATTTCCCAATGGCACAGGTCAGGTGATGACGTATCGTGATTACCGACTGATGCTCGGATTTGAACATTCGGACTCGGCGGTTGGGATTTCTGCCTGGGAATTCGGCTATGCCTTTGGCAGGGAACTCGAATTCCGAAACAACCCGGGGTCGACACGATTCGACGATGCTTTCGTGCTGCAATGGGTCTGGCGACGATAGCCGCGAATTGTTTCGATCATTGCCAGTCTTGCTTGACGGAGCCTAACGCACGTCGTCAACTTCTGGTGCCGATTGAGGTGCGCTCCGAAAAAACTGGATCGCCGGTTCAACAAGGCATGCGGCAAGAGAAACGATTTCTTGGGCGACGCGCATTCCAGAGTCAGACCTTTGATCCGGATCGTCCGCGAGAACGGCCGTGACTGACAGCCTCAATCGTTTTGCCAGCAGCCGAATTCTTGCCAGTTCATACCAGTCGCCGACCACAATGATCGGCCGGTCCGATTGCAATTGAGGCAAGCGGGCCAAATGCTTCAAAGCTGCGGCGGCATCGGTGGAATCCACATCGGCCAGAATTTGAGATTCCGGAACGCCGGCATCAAGCAGTAAGGCTCGCACGGAATCTGATCCGGATTCACTGGGCTCCGGCGGCCTTCCGAAAACAACAAGCAGTTTGCCATGGTCCTGCAGCAGCTGGCTGGCCGTTTTGAGGCGGTGACTCAAATCCACCGGAAGGTCTTCTGCTGAATTGCCGACTGACCGTGAAACCACTATGACGCAGGCAGATGTGTCGGGCAGGGAGTCCGAAAGCCGGCCCGCCTGCACAGTGACAATTCCAAACGCAAGCAGGGTCAGCCCGGCGCTCAGGATAATGGACAGGAAGGACGACCGTCCCTGTGTGGAGTCTCTGTTGCCAGCCAGAATTCCCATGCCTGTCACCACCAGCAGCATCAGAATGCCAAGCGGCGCCGTCATCGCGGTCGTTCGTGTGGCGTCAGTCATGTGTTGTGAAATCTGCCACAGATCTTTGCCAATGAAGCCCGCAAACATGGCAAGCAGAGCGATCGATGCGAGCAGGACCGGGGCTGGTAATGCAGGTCGCAGGGCAAACATCAGCAAAGACGTCGCGAACATGGCCATGCTGGCGATTCCCGCCGACTGCGTCAGCGGCTGCAGATTGGTCAGCCAGTTTTCCGCTGCGCTTGTGGAGTACACAAAAACCTCCATGAGGTTCAGCATCAGCAGGCATGAAAGGCCCAGAGCGGCCCCTCGCGAAACAGCCATCCAGCCGGGTGCCGAGTCATGTAGAATTCTTGTGATTGCGGGAGCATCCGGAGTCAATGAAATCGATCCTTTTGGAATTCTGGCAGTGAGAAGCATGGGCCTGCGTCGTCGCAACGCCATCGGCCGGAGCAGTTCCGGTGACAGGACGTCCATCGTAGTCCAATCGCCGACGGTGAACAGAGCGCCTGTGTGTCAAACTTTCCCTGGTCACATGCAGCGAAAACCAGAGCGGTCGGCTAATATGGAACTTCAGGTGGCAGCAAAAAATGGCTGCCGAACTCCAGATTTCTCCAACAGGCGGGTTCTGTCAGGCGTAAAACACGCAGAGAGGGCCTTCGAATGCTTAGAATGTCCGAGTCGGACGCAGAAGATCAGTCGCTGGATGCAGCGGATTCGCCGGAAACTGGCGAAGTTCCGTCCGCGAGCGAGGTACGGCTGGTCCATGCTGCCCGAAATGGGGACTCTGACGCCTTTGGGGAACTCGTTCTACGGTACGAGCGACGCGTGCTGAAGGTCGTGCGGCGTTTTGTTCCCGATCTGGAACTGGCGACCGACCTTGTTCAGGAATCCTTCCTGAGGGCTTATGAGCGGATTGAGCAATTCGATCCGGCGCGACGGTTCGGTCCCTGGCTGTTTCGGCTGGCGGTCAACCTGACTTATGATCATCTGAGAAAAGTGCGGCGGCGTGGACGCTGGGCATTGTTCACCGACGCCGGAGAAGATCGCTCGCCTGATCCTGCGGTTGTGGATCCTCGAATCGAAATTGATCTTTCGCAGGAAGTTCAGGTCGTGCTGGCGGAGATTCCTGAAACGTATCGCAGTGTGTTGATCCTGCGGGATCTTGAAGGCTTCTGCACTTCGGAAGTGGCGGCGATCACAGATCGCAGTGAGGCGACCATTCGCTGGCGGCTGGCGGAAGCTCGCAAGATGTTCCGTGAGGCATGGGAACGACGTGAACGCAGAGGCGAAAATGCCCGACTGTCGCAAAACGGTGAGGAATAATTTTCGCAGCTTGCAACAGACCTTGAATTCAGAGTTCGTGTGATCTGTCGGACGACAGAAATCTTAGGCGTGGAAATGGGGTTGGATCATGGAATGTTCGAACGCAAGACACTTCATTCATCTGGATGTCGGCAGTGACCTGCGTGTGGACGAAGAAACGCAGCTGGCCGAACACATGGGCCAATGCGGCGACTGTCGAACCTATCATGCTGGGATGTCGAAAGCGATGAACGTCCTGGCGACGCTCCGCGACGTTCCGGCCGGTGCTTCGGAATCTTCTGCGGCTGTTCGATCAGTGTGGCCGGCCGTATCGCGTGAAATTCAACGACGTCGAGCTGTTCCGGTCAAGACGATCAGGTTCAATCTTCAGGTAGCGGCTCTGAGCGTTTGCTCGTTGTCACTTGCGGTTGTCACCATCGTCCAAAGCCTGTCCTCCCTGCGAGGCTCGCTGCATGAAGGTGACTTCATGAGGGCTCACTCCGTCTCCAGCCCGGTGAACATGCAGAAATTTCCGTTTCCAAAATCGGCAGGGCAAGCCGCGTCGCATGAGCAACTGCTGCCCGTTCTACAGCCTTTTGGTGTGGCAGGTCCGCAGTCCTTCTGATCGCGAAAACCTTGACGCCCATAGCCATCCACTGCAACCACTTGAGAGTCGGAAAATCCTTCGCAGATTGTATCAGGGTGGAAAGCGATTTCTTCCTGAACGAAGCGGAGCGCAGTGAAGGATCTCGTCTCCACCTCAAACCAGTTCCCACCAAGTAACAGGGCACGATCATCGAGCATCCAGCGGCCCGGGAACTCCGAATGGCATTTCCCGACGACCCTCCGTTTGTTCAGCCAGGATCCAAAGCTGAATCTGGGTTTGTCGAAACGAAACTTTTCGAGCCTCTTCTTCGGGCGACGTTTGCAGCAGACTGCTTCCATGGAATCTGGCGGTTGTCTCCATCGACTGAAAATTCATCGTGCGGCGAGTTGGTGGTGCATTCGGGTCCTGCGGCTCAGCCTTTGCCAGCCGCACTCGTCCCGAAAACTCATCCAGTTCTGCGGTGACTTCTTTAAACGGAAGACGGCCCTGCGCCTGCCGTGATTCCGGAACCACCAGCGGAACGAATCGTCCGGTTCCGGAAATGGTAAAACCCGGTTCGTCATCTTTACCTTTGGCAGGCTGCAGCTGGATGGAGGTGTTCAACATTCCAAAGGGCCCCAGAGCCATTGATTCCACGCGTTCGAGAATTGGTGTCGCCTGAACCGGGGGCGCATTCGGTTCCCGGTCAACAATCGTGGGATCAGATGCGAGCGCCGTCCAGAAGGGTCGGCTGAACCAGCCGCTGATGGCTTCGTCCGAGCACGTGTCGCGCAACATCTGCCAGGCCGATGGATCAAGGCTGGAGAGCGCAACAAGAAATGCCTCTTTGTCGCGACGATCAATCTCGGTGATCTGCCCGAGTATATCCACCTGAAAGCGAAGTCGAAGCTCTTCCAGCGAGCGGGCTGAGGAAACAGATGTTTTCAGTGATTCCGAAGTGGAATCACCGGCTTCTCTTGTTGCTCTCTTCAGTCTGACGGTGATCAAAGCATCACCGGACTTCAGAATCGTCGCCACGGTGTACTCGATTTCAAATCGATCGCGAGTTTCGTTGGTCTCGGGCGGTTGTCCTTCAACGGTGAATTCCGTCTGCTTCACAATGAACACATTGATGACGAAACTGTCGCCCGCCTTCAGTCCCCACACGGCGGGCGATTCATTGGCCTGCATTGCCATAACGTGAGAGCATCCCAACAAAAACAGGGGAAGCCATGTGACCGTTGCAGGCAGGCAAATCTTCCGCATAACAGTCATCTCCGAGGGGCTGATCTTGTTGGCGCGGTCGGCGGACTGCCGTGTCGCTTCAGGCAACAAAGAGTGACGCAATCTCGTAAAAAATCACAACCGCAAAAACGTCGACCATGGCTGCTATCAATGGATTAGACATGATGGCAGGATCCATTCCAAGCCGTCGCAACATCAGCGGCAGCAGGGTGCCTGCGGAGGTTCCCAGAATCACGACGCTCACAACGGTCGTCGCAATGGCGGCCGATTCGGGCACCGTTCGACCAAACCACAGCCAGGCGACTGCAAAATCCAGTGAAGCCAGCGCGACGCCCAGGCAAAGCCCAATCAAAAACTCGCGGAAGATCAGATCGCGGTTCATGGCGTGGTCCGGGCCACCCTTGGTTTCGGTAGGCTGCAGCGCAAACATTCGAATGAACAGCGTGGCGGACTGAGAACCCGCATTGCCGCCGCTGGCCATCACAAGAGGCAGGAACAGCAGAATCAATGTAGTCAGGCTGCTGAGCCCCACCTGCACGGCCTCACCGCTGTCCGTGGACTGGCGATAGTGATCAATCACGTGGGCGTTCATCAGGGCCACGATCGACAGGAACAGCAGCCAGATTCCGCGCTTCCACAAAATGACCAGCAGCGGAGTTTCTTCATACGTGTCCCGCAGTGGAGCAACCGCACCCTGGAGATAGGCGTCTTCTGTGGCTTCTTCCTGCACAACGTCAAGAGCGTCGTCGTGGGTTACAATGCCAACAAGACGGTCGTCTTCATCAACAATCGGAAGGGCGATGAAGTTGTAGCGGCCAAGTTCCTGAGCCACGACGGCTCGCTGCTCGGAAACTTTAAACCGAATCACATCGCGCTGCATGATCTCGGAAAGCCGTGTCTCCGGCTTCGCAAGAATCAGTTCTCGCAGAGAGATAAAGCCTTCGAGTTTTCTGGCTTCGTTGAGGATGTAAACGTAGTAAATCGTTTCGCTGTTCGGGGCCTGCTGACGCAGTTGAGCAAGAGCTTCGCGGACGGTGATATGAGCCGGCAGCGACGCATACTCGGTCGTCATAATGGACCCAGCGCTGTTTTCGTCATACGAAAGCAGCCGTCTGATGTCGTTTCGTTCGGCCTTGGCAATCAGCCGCAGAACTTCTTCGCGATGGAGCTCGGACATCTCGGAGAGCAGGTCGACGCGGTCGTCGGCCGACATCCATTCCAACAGATTCGAGAGGCGACCTGAATCCAGGGTTTCCACAAGAACCGTCTGCCGCCGCAGCGAGATGTACTCGAAGATCTCAACTCGCAGTGGAAGTTCCGCCTGGTCGAGAATCTTCCAGATCTCTGCGTCTTCGAGCTCCTCAAGAATCTCGGCCACAGCAGCCGGATGAACAACCTTGCAGAAGGCTGCGAGTCCAACGAGATCATCCTCCTGAAGCATCTGTTGCACGTCAGGGAGGATCAGCGTTTGATAAGCGTCCTGCATGGGGAAACTCCGATGCCCGGAAGACAGCGAGTGCTTATGCTGCGGAAGAAATGCGTTTGCCGGATGGCTGCGGACGACTCCGCCGAAGACGAATCGCAGGTCGCAGTGAAATCTTTACTTCGCTTTGAACATTAGCGCGGGCCGCTGGTCGAAAAAAAATCCCTGCAGGACAGGAATCCAGCAGGGATGAGTGTCAAACCGACGTTCAAAGAACAACCGGATGAGGGAAAAACCTCATAAAATCAGCGCTTGGAGAACTGGAAGCTCTTGCGGGCTTTCTTGAATCCATACTTCTTTCGTTCAACCATTCGGTCGTCGCGTGTCAGAAGTCCGGCTTCTGCCAGTGAGGGATGCCATGCCGGGTTCATGCCCTGAAGAGCACGAGCGATACCCAGAATGATGGCTCCGGCCTGACCGGTTGTGCCGCCACCCTGAACACGGATGGAGATGTCCACCTGGCCAGCTTTGCCGACCACATTCAGTGGTACCATGACGCTTTCGCGGTCACGTTCAATGCGAAGGTATTCTCCCATTTCGCGACCGTTGATCACGAATGAGCCAGAACCTTCTTTGATACGAACGCGTGCAACAGAAGTCTTTCGACGACCAGTTCCCATCGCAACGCCGAATCGGTCAATCTTGCCGCGGATCGTTGGCTGGTAAGCAGGGTCAGCAACTGCGGATGATGCAGCGCCAGATCCTGAACCAATAGTCAGCTCAGGCAGCTGGGAAGAAGGAACTTCTGGCTCGTTTGCCAAAGCGTCCGTGGATGATGGATCCATACTCATTGGATTTAATCGCAAGGAAAAGGTGAATCAAAAGTCGGCCGCAGCGGGCAAGGAACAAATATTGGGTGACCGAAATCAACCTTTAATTTTACGGTCAGGCACCAGATGAGCCGGGAATGGCTTCGGCAGTTGAGACTGATGAGGATGATTGGTGCCGACAAAGACGCGAAGTTTCTTCAGCATCTGTCGACCAAGCTTGTTCTTAGGCAGCATGCGGCGAACCGCTTCGCTGACAAGCTGATCAGGTCGCTTTTCCCAAGTCTCAATAGCCGAGCGAACACGACGACCACCCGGAAACCCGGTGTAGCGGTCATAATTCTTCTTGGCCATCTTTGTGGTCAGATATGGAATTCGTGAGTGCTGCATTGAGTTGCCTGTGAAGCGAATACGCTCGCAGTTCAACACAATCACACAGTCGCCAACATCGACATGGGCAGTGTAAGTCGGCTTGTGCTTGCCCATCAGAACGGTCGCAATGCGAGTCGCCAGACGTCCAACAATATGTCCATCCGCGTCGATAACAAACCAGTCACGGCCTTGTTCGTCGACAACTTCTTTCTTTGCCATCCATGTTTTGCCAATCGCCAGCATGGAACCGTCATCCTTTGGGCCGCCAGATCAGGCAGCTATGATCAAGTGTTCAGAAACGAATGAGCAGACGCTGAAGCCTGCCTCAGCAGGTCACTTTCAACCGCTTAACCAATGAAACTCGACGGTTTATCGGCCTTGGGCGGAAAGAAGTCGAGCAATCTAACGACTTTGGGCCTCGTAATCAATGCTGTGTCGGGCATTTCGCCACTCGGATCCCAGGAACAGAGACTTTCCGAGTGTTTTCACAGGAAGTTAAATACAGATCCGAGAACCGGCAGTTTCCCATTCCCCCGAGTCGTGCCCTCGCATGCCTGTTGAAATGGGTCGTTTTGGCAAAAATAGCGGAACGAGCCGATGATTCCATTCAATGGGGGTCGTGCTGTTCAAGACTGTTGGAGACGGACGGAAATGGCTGTGCCACCTGCAACAGCCAGTCCGATAACTCCAATTGAAGGAACGAGGACTGGCGAGGCGGGGTCGCCGTTCTGTCATGGAAGACAGGCCGAAGCCCGCATAACGCTCACCAGCAACCTTTCACTGTCGGTGTACAAGTGCCAGCTGACGATGCATGGATGCAAGTCAGCGGTGCATGCCGCATGTGAAATCCTCCCCATTCTGAACGGATTCACTTTTTGGGGGCACACACGAGATGAAGTTGCCGCTTTTACGGCTTGCTAAAGCCGCCTGTTTCGTTGTCGCTATTCCCATCTTCTTTATTGATGCCCATGCTCAGATTGTGCCGGGCACAGGGATGAAGATGGATCAGGTGGGTGACGATTTTGAAGCTGAAGACTGGAAGTGGATTCCCAACGGCGCGAAGGCCAGTCGCGAACAGGACGAGCAGGTTCGGTCGCCTACCGGTTTTTCCAGCAACAAACGTTGGTTCGAAAGCCCGAAACGCGGCATGCCCGATCACATTGCCCGAGTTCCTACGCCTGCGGACGGAATTCCGGGCAGCAAGGGAGCCCTGAAGGTTCAGACTCTGAACTCAGGTGTTCCTGGCCAAAACTCACGGAAGATGGAACAGGACGACCTGATCATGGCCTGTTCTTCCAAGGTCGGGGCGATCGCAACCAGCCGCAATCCAAACTGCGTCACTCGAATTTACCTGCCGCCGTTTGAGCAATGGGAGAACCGTTCGGGTTCGCACTTCGGTTACCGAATCGATCTAAAGACCACGATCACCGAGACGGAAAAGAAATTCCTGTTCACGTCGAAGAAACGAAAGCAGGAAGACTATTGGCCAGGCTACTTCATTGAATTCCACAGCAGCCATGATGGAAAATTCAAGGAAGACGAAGCTGTCCTGCTGATCCGCGGTGATAACCTCGGTCGTGAAGTGAAGAGCCTGAAACTGTCTCCAGGCTGGTGGACTCTTGGAATGTCCGTGACTGGCGACGGGCGAGTTCATTACTATGGCAAGCAGGGTGTTCAGAATCTGACGGCCTCCGATCACTTGTACTCAAGCACGCCCTACGGTTATCAGGCAGAGTACTTCGCGACTCACTTCTTTAATTCCTGTAACCAGAACGACGGAACAACCTGGTCGACTCCTGTGATCATCGATGACCCTGCGATTTACGTGTCTCGCTGATTCAGAACAGTCTTCATCGTCTTCATGAAAAACAACACCGGCCGAAAGGGCCAGTCACGTCAGCTCGCAAACACGCTGCGAGCTGACGGAATCACCGCGAAATGCACGTCGTGAAGAAGAACTCCTCGTTTTCAGGGCGACCCTCTGCTCCGGGCCTGGCATGTCGGACATGCCAGGCCCGGTTTGCGTTGAGAGCCTGAGGCTCAACAGGCACTATTCCCCTGACCAATGAAGCCACAGCCATCCGCCAAGCTTGTCTGGCAATTGTTTTTTTTCGCCGCCCCATCGCAAATTCCTATGTGCTTTGCGGCGGTCGAGCGGCCGGCGGCGGGCTAAGTTTTTCAACCGGGGCTCCACTTGCACGGAGTCACCGCGCGAGTTCGCTCGCCACCATTCCGCCATTTTTCATTGTTATTCAGGATTCGCGACATGTCCGCCATTGGCCTTTCTGCTCCGCAGCCCGGGACATCCACCCTTGCGTCCGAAGTTCCGGCACGACTGGCGGTTGCTCCACGAACTCTCGTAAAGTCGCCGTGGCGGGCGACGGTTGTCGCGGTAGCCGTTGTCTCCAGTGCGGCTCTGCTGATCGCTCAACAAGTGGCGTTTCGTCTTCTTGCCCCGGTGATCGGTTCGTCCGTGGAAACATGGTCGGCCATCATTGGAGTCTTTCTGCTGGGGATCGCCGTCGGCAATCATGTGGCCGGCCGACTGGCCGATCGAATTTCTCCGGTGCTCTGTATTGCTGGCGGACTGTTCTTCGGAGCCCTTTCGGTGTTTCTGATGCCTGTGATTGCCGATCAGCTGACCAGTTCGGTTCCGTTCGCCTCTTTGCCTCTGACGGTCCAGATCTTCATCGCTTCGTTCCTGGTCTGTTTTCTTCCAGGCACTTTGTTAAGCCTTGTGACTCCTCCTTCCATTCGAAGTGTTGTTACGCATTCTGAAGAAGTTGGTTCGGCCGCCGGTCGAATTTTCGCGTGGGGAACTTTTGGAAGTCTGGCCGGAAACTATCTGGCCGGCTTTGTCCTGCTGGCGCTGCTGGGTGTCCGGACCATTGTGGATCTGACCAGCGGCAGTCTGCTGCTGCTTTCCGCGTTCACATTCTTTGGTGGAAGACGCTGGAGTTCGGCCGCCTCGGCAAATGCAGCTCGCATCTCCTGTGTGACAAAATCGAACGAGACTGCGTGCCCATCTGCGGCGAACAAAACCGCATGGCTCGGGCACGCTCTGCTGATCGTATTTGCATGCAGCTTTGTCACAGGCGCTCTGGAAGGCGCCGCGTTTCGTATTCTGGCCCCGCTTGTCGGCGTATCCATGTTTCTGTCAGCAGGTGTTGTCGGGGTAATTCTGGCCGGGATGTCGTTTGGAAATGCGCTCGGTGGGACTCTTGCCACACGCTACGGATCTCACCATTGCCTGCGATGGTCTTTACTTGCCTGCGGAGTCACCACACTTGCGGTGGCTCCGTTCTGGAAGCTGGCGGTCAGCAGCGGCATCTTTCAGCACCTGCCGCTCATTCCGCAAATTCTATGCTGGTCATTTTCCCTGTTCTTCCTGCCAGCTCTGGCCTTTGGCACTATCACGCCTCAGGTCATTCGTTTATCTGTCAGCGATCTTCGTCGCGCAGGAGCGATCTCCGGTCAGCTTTATGCCTGGTCCACCGTTGGTTGCATCGTCGGCATTCTTGCGGCCTCATGGCTTCTGATTGAAACCGCGGGTGCTGTCCGAACCAGTCTGCTTTGTGGCATGATTCCGGTGGGTCTGGCATTGCTCGTGAAGCCCGCCCCAGCTGCAGGAACAAAGTCTGATCCCCGCATGATTCCGCTGGCTCTGCTGGTTGCATCCGTCGCGCTGCTGAGTGTGTGCAAATCTCCGTATGACCGCGAGAGCCGTTACTTCAGTCTCGCCGTCGCCGATGAAGTGATTGATCAGCGCGAAGTCAAAGTTCTGGTGCTCGATCGTCTGGTCCATTCGGCCATCGATCTGAAGGATCCCTCGTTCCTGCATTATCCTCATGAACGCATTCAGGGCGACTTCACCCGAGCGGCTGCTCAGGATGCCCGGAAAGCCAGGCGTGTTCCGCGTGTTCTAGTTATTGGCGGTGGCGGATATTCGTTTCCTCGCTGGATTGAATCGCAGGCTGATCTCAACGATATACAGATTGATGTCGTCGAGATCGATCCGGCGGTCACCGAGATCGCTCATGATAAACTGGGGCTTGATCGCTCAACCAGAATTCGCTCGATTCATATGGACGGACGGCAATTCGTGAAATGTGCGCCAGCGGCCGACTACGACCTGGTGATTCAGGATGCAGTCAACGACTTCTCAGTGCCTTATCATCTGATGACCGCCGAATACAACGCGATCATTCAGCGACTCCTGCACCCTCAGGGCGTGTACCTGCTCACGGTGATCGATTCGATGGAGTCCGGACGCTTCCTCGCTTCGGCCGTTCGCACTGTCCGGACTTCGTTTGGGGAAACAAAACTGCTTGCTCCGCAGGAGACCCATATGTTGCAGGACCGCAGCGTCTATGTCATCGCCGGCCACCTGCCGAAGAACCAGCTGACAGCCGATGAAGACAATGGTTCACAGTCATCCGGATGGTGGAGCAGTCGGTCGTCGGCTCATGTCTTCGATCAGCAAGAAATCGATGCCCTGCTGACTCGGCGAGCCAGCGAATCGCCACTTCTGACCGACGATTATGCTCCGGTTGATATTCTGATGACCAGCCATTTCCTGAAGTACTCAAAGTAACTTCAAACCATTGACCGTACGGCGGAGAATTCGGCAGCGTGCAGCGGTCCTGGCAACCCGAATGCACAGCCGGCGATCGTGGCGAACGTGGAATTGTTGACACAGGGAATGACGATTTCCCTTGAACGCGGTATACTGCGAAACCCGATGTCAGCACGACAGGATTTCTGCTCGTGGCAAACGCATACGACAACGGGCCGCTTTTTGCGCTGCTCAACATTCTTGATATCTGGCTCTGACCTCCCATGTCTTCCAACCTCACCGATGCACAGCATGAAGCGGTGGAGCACTTCGAAGGGCCGCTGATGGTGCTTGCCGGACCTGGGTCCGGCAAGACTCGCGTGATTACCCATCGAATTGCTCGCCTGCTGCAGCGAGGTGTCGCGCCGGAGAATATCCTCGCCCTGACATTCACCAACAAAGCTTCGCGAGAAATGCAGGAACGTGTAGAACGACTGCTCGGCGGGCTGCGAGTCCGCGTCAGTACATTTCACCGATTCTGCTCACGAATTCTGCGCCGCTTTCCGGAACATGTCGGCCTGAAGAATAACTTCACCATCCTCGATCACTCCGATCAGGTGACGATCGTGCGTCACATCATGAAGGAAGAAAAGCTCGACGGAGTTTTTCACGAACCCGGTCGCGTTCTTGGCCGCATCAGCCGAGCTCGCAATGACATGATTACCGCCGAAGTTTTTCGCCAGCAGTTCGAACAGCGAGCCGGTAATCCGCTGGATGCGATCGTGTATCAGGTGTTTCCGCTCTACGAAGCTCGGGTGAAACAGCAGAATGCAGTGGACTTCGACGATCTGCTGCTGCATGTTGTCCACCTTCTCGAAGGCGATGTTCACATTCGTGAGCAGCTCGATCAGTACTTTCGTTTCATTCTTGTGGACGAGTACCAGGACACGAACCTCGCTCAGTACCGCATCGTGCAGGCAATGTCTCAGCTGTATCCGAACCTGTGCGCGACGGGCGATCCAGACCAGTCCATCTACGGCTGGCGCGGGGCAAGGCCCGGAAACATTAGCGCCTTTGAACGTGATTTTCCTGACACTCATATCGTGTCGCTCGATCAGAATTTTCGCAGCACCAAACGCATTGTGGGCTGCGCCGATCAGCTGATCTCCAACAACCGTCGTCCGCACCGCGGCAAGCTGATGACTGAAAATCCAGAGGGAGATTCCGTCCGCCTGCTGCTGTTTGAAAATGCCGAAGCCGAAGCCGATGGGATCGCTGAGGAAATTTCACGACTCGTGGCGGCCGGCAACAAACGCTATTCCGATTTCGCTATCTTCTATCGAGTCAACGCGTTGTCGCGACTGCTGGAAACAGCGTTGTCGCGTCATCAGGTCCCCTATCAGGTGGCTGCCGGATACTCGTTCTTCGAGCGCGCTGAAGTTCGCGACCTGATCGCCTATCTGCGGCTGATCGAAAACCAGTCGGATGATTCGGCAATGGAACGGATCATCAATCGTCCGGCTCGAGGCATTGGTAACACAACACTGCTGAAGCTGCGCAACTACGCGGAGAAATACAAAATCAGTTTGTTCTCGGCCGCTCAGGAAGCCAAATCCATCGACGGCATCACGCCCAGAATTCGCAAATCTGTGGAAGGCTTCGTGGATCTGATTCAGAAACTTCACGACCAATCGGCCGAAGGAAAAGTGGCTCCGCTGCTCGAACGACTGATCACTGACATTGACTATCTGTCGCTCTGGCGTGAAGAGGCAGACGAGGTGGACGTCGACCGCGCGGCCAACGTTCACGAACTCATCTCCGCTGCTCGCCAGTATGATGCGATTGGCGAAGACTCCGAAGACTATTGCGAATGGCGCTTGAAGCGAGCCCATGAAGTTCTGGATAATGAAGATTTGGACGATGACGAAGAAGACAAAGACAACGAAGACATCGCGTCCGATGAAAAAGGCGCGACGTTCGGCGATCAGCAGGCTCAAAGCGACCTGACTTCAGGATTCATGACCGACAACGAACGCACTTCGCTGCAGGGTTTTCTGGAACTCGCGACACTGGCGAACGAAGCGGACAGCATTGACCAGACCAAAGGCTCTGTCACCCTGATGACGCTCCACGCGTCGAAGGGCCTTGAGTTTCCTTCGGTGTACATCATCGGTATCGAAAGCGGTTTGATTCCTCACGAACGAGCTGTCCGGGAAGGCGATCTTTCCAGCTTTGAAGAAGAACGCCGCCTGCTGTTCGTGGGGATCACTCGAGCCATGCATCAGCTGACTCTGACGCAGACTTCCGAACGAACTTTCCGCGGGATGCGCCGGGCCACAATATCCAGCCCGTTTATTTCCGAACTTCACGGAGCCATTGCCCGAGAAGCGTCCATCCTGACGCCGCCGCCGGTGACGGAAGCCATGATAGATCAGCGACTCGAGCAGGCTCGACGACGTTTCGAAGCCGCTCAAAAGATCGGCGGCCGAAAGCTGCTGATGACCGCTGCAGAACTGGCAGCTCAAAAGACGCATCCGGATACCATAACCACCGACGATTCGCCCGCGGCTTTTGCTTTTCGCCAGGGAATGCAGGTGCGACATCCTCGGTACGGCCGAGGCATCATCACGGAACTTTCTGGCGGCTCGCATCGAGCCACAGTTACCGTGGAATTCGAAACGGATGGCCAGACTCACACGTTTGTCGCCAGTCGCTGTCCGCTGCAGCCGATTGGCCTGCAGTGATGGACGTTTGAAGTCCGCGGCGGTAGCATCCGCGAAAATTATCTCGTTTGACCCGATGCTGACAATGAGGCAGAACTTTACAGCCTCGTTATGTTCGTGAGGTTCAACATCTTTGCCAACGTTGCCATCTGAAGACACGATCGTCGATGAATCGCCTCCGCCCACTGACCAGCGAACTGATCTCTCAGCTGAATTCCGGCGCCCTCAAGGCGCGTCAGCTTGTCGAATCCAGCCTCAGCCGGATTGCCGAACTGAACGGCACTCTGAATGCCTTTGTTTCGATCGATGCGGAAGGCGCACTGGCGAAAGCAGACGAGGTCGATCAAAAGCGAAAAGCCGGCCAGCCGCTTGGTCGACTGGCTGGGCTGCCCGTGGGTCTCAAGGATAATATGTGCCTGCAGGGTCTGCCGACGACCTGTGGCAGTCGGATGCTCGAAAATTTCCGTCCGCCCTATGATGCGCATGTGGTTGAGCGTCTGAAGGCCGAAGACGCGGTGCTCATCGGAAAGCTCAATCAGGATGAGTTCGCAATGGGCTCGTCGACGGAGACGTCGATTTTTGGCCCGGCACGAAATCCGTGGAACAGTGAATGTTCGGCAGGCGGCTCAAGCGGCGGTTCCGCGGTGGCTGTCGCCAGTGGAATGGTTCCGCTCGCCCTGGGTTCTGATACAGGCGGCTCCATTCGTCAACCGGCCAGCTTCTGTGGCGTTGTCGGGATGAAGCCGACCTATGGCCGAGTTTCCCGGTATGGACTTGTCGCCTATGCAAGTTCTCTGGATCAGATTGGCCCGCTGGCCGGAGATGTCCACGGAGCGGCTTTGCTGCTGGAGTGCATTGCCGGGCATGACAAACGTGACTCAACGTCGCTTGCCGAGGCTTGTCCCGGCTGGACCGCCGAACTCAGTCAGCCGCTCAAAGGGCTTCGAATTGGCATTGCCGAAGAGTATTTCGCGGAAGGACTGGCGCCGGAAGTGGAAAAAAGTGTCCGCGAAGCTCTGCAGGTTTTTGAAGCAGAAGGTGCAGTCGTCAAGCCGATATCGCTGCCGCATTCCAGGTATGCGGTCGCGACGTACTATCTGATTGCGTGCAGCGAAGCGTCCAGCAACCTTGCTCGCTACGATGGCATTCATTACGGACATCGTGCGGACAAGTTTACGGATCTGGTGGATCTATACAGTCAGAGCCGCGGTGAAGGCTTCGGACAGGAAGTCAAACGCCGCATCATGCTGGGCACGTACGCTCTGTCGGCCGGCTATTACGATGCGTATTATCTGAAAGCGCTGAAGGTTCGTCGTCGTATTCGCGAGGATTTTGACAATGCGTTTGGATCGATCGATGTGATCGCCGGTCCGGTAGCTCCCACCGCCGCATTCCGTCTGGGAGAAAAGCTCAACGATCCGCTGGCGATGTATCTGGGCGACATTTACACCATCAGCACGAATCTGGCCGGTCTTCCTGGCATTTCGATTCCCTGCGGATTCACGTCAACAAAGCTGCCAATCGGTCTGCAGCTTCAGGCCCCCATTCTGGAAGAGTCCCGCCTTCTTCGCCTGGCCCACCAGTTCCAGCAGACAACCAGCTGGCATCGGGAAACACCGGCGTAGGCCGATCTTTGCTCAGATCAACGTGGCGTGCAATTCATTTTGAAAACGACGTCCCCAGGCTGAAGCTTGGGGCTACGCGCTGTGCTCGCTCCGCGAGCGAATCGCAACAATGTTCTCGCTCTGCGAGCGGAGCACGACAACATGTTCGCTTCGCGAGCAACACGCAACGGCGAGCTCGCTCCGCGAGCGAAATATCATACCGGTTCGCTATTTAATCCCGCGTTCCTGCGATTCGCCGCGGAGGCGGCGGCAGCGCGTAGCCACGGGTTTCAACCCGTGGTCGCCTCTCGCGATATCCAGCAGCTTTAAGTTAAAAGCCGGCAGAGAAATAGATTCACAAAGGAATTTCCCGCACCCCCTGCGATTCGCCGCGAATGCGGCCGCAGCGCGGAGCCACGGGTTTCAGCCCGTGGTCTCCAGGCACCCCAAACCCAGGGCCGTGAATACGGCCCAGGATTCACGTCACGCCGATTCCACGACAATGTCTCCCGAGGTTCCACGGCGGATTGTTTTGGGATGAACCGAAATCCACCAATCCAGTGTGACGCTTCAACTCACGCCCTGTGCGCCGAGCGAAAGTCGCGAGGCGAATTGAGACAAATCATACGCGGCAGCTTTTTTTTTGCAGATCAGACACATCAAAGAGGCCTGACCAATAGTGTTCGGCACATCAGATTGTCTGGCATGCTTTGCCACAATCGCCGCTCGCAATGTCACTCTGGCAGACGGAATTCACCAGAGGGGCACATGCGCATGAATCGTGCCAAAGACTTACATTTTTCTGGACTGGGAATTAACCCGAACCGAGGCAACCTCCGTGCCGAACACTATTGGGCCTTTACCGTTCCTCCGATGACAGCGTGACTGTGATGCCGTAGCCTACCACAGCGCCACATGCTCCACCAACCAGCCATCCGTATGAACTCTCAAGTCCACCGTCGTGATCGTAGCTTCCCTGGGTCATGGGGTCTCCGCATATCCAGCCAGCAAATGTGAAAGCAAGGATGACGAAGGTATTCCGCATAATGCGCAGAATGTTTTCTGTCGAGATCAGTAAAATGATGATCGACGAAAGAACTGCCGCCAATATCATCACTGCAACATTGATCCACGTCCACGATCCCATGTAGTGACGTTCGTTTGCCCAGGGAATGAAATAGTTGAGCCATCTGGCGAATTGCCAGAGTACAATCGAAATTGCTGCCAGCTTTCGAAACACTTCGATGAATCCCGCAAGTCAACGACTAGGACGTAACACTAAGTTATTCAAAACTCGGTTTGGGGTAACGCACATCCCAAGGGAGCGTGTCGTCTACAACTTAAGACGCGTTTTTATCCAAACTCAAGGTCGACGGCAACAGGCCCGTGGGCGAGTTGGGAATAATGGGGGATCAAGAACAACCTTCACGACCAACTCCGTGTGAGGTTTGGCGAATACCAGTGCGGTCTGATAAAAGGTCGAAGCGGTGCCGGATCCCATATCCTGCGTCGATGTTGGTTTTGTCTGAAACTGCACTGCTGCCGTTTTACTTGCAGCCATGCAGAAATACAGGCGGCCTTTTGAAGAATTAGAATTTCGACTGGACGGTTCTGTGGACACGCGAAAAGAAATCAACCCGGCGCTGGAACCTGCGGCAACGGTTCTCGCGCAACTTCCGGGGCTGCCCAGTCTCTCCTGTGGCTGGATCCTTCGCAATTATTTCCTCGAAGGACGCGAACTAAAACTGATGGTGCCCCATCAGCCGGATGCCCTGCTGGACGATCCCGCGGTTCGTGCGGCCAATGCGCAGGACGACTACATGCCGTACTGGGCTTATCTTTGGCCGGCCGCACTCATCATGGCAAAGGCCGTATTAAAGTCGGGATGGCCAGCGGGGACGCAGGTTCTTGAAGTGGGATGTGGTGTCGGCCTTGTCGGACTTTCCGCACTGGCTGCGGGCTGCCGCGTTTCTTTGACAGACTACGATGTCATGGCCGTGGAGATCGCGAGGCAGAACGCAGAGTTAAATGGCTTTTCAGATTTCCGTGCCTTTCCGCTGGACTGGAGATCTCCACCGCCAGAACGCTATCCGGTCATCATCGGCTGCGATGTTACCTACGAGCAGCGCAACCACGCTTCGATTCTGGGTCTGCTGGAAAAAGTCCTGGAACCGGACGGCGTGTGTTGGCTGGCCGATGGCGGGCGAGCCGTCTCGACGGATTTCTGGACCCTGTCCAAAGACCGCAATTTTGAGATCACCACGAGAAATGCGGTGGGTGAAGAAATAGAGCGGCCGGGAATTCATTACCAGCTATTCGAGCTGAGAAAGAAACGGAACTGAAAAGTTTACTGCGGCTGCAGCTGGCTCAATGAGATGCGTTGCTGCAACACAACGGTGCCCACTTCATCACAGACCTGGAGCCGGACGATGGGATCCGCTGCTGACCAGTCGATGAGGATGTTTCCAGAGTTGACATCAAAAAAAGTCAGACCCGTTCGATACGGATTAATTTCATTGGCAAAGCGAACTCCTGCCTTTGTTCGATTGCCGCTGGGTGCGTTCAGGCTGCTGCTGGTCACTTCATAAAGAGGATAGCCGATGCTGATCGCATCATTCGTAGCCAGAGTCGCCAGTTCCGCCAGATGCCGGTCACCGCTGATCATCACAACGCCGCCAGCCTTTGAATCGCGAAGAACCTGAAACAGGCGTTCGCGCTCCTTTGGAAAATTGCCCCACATTTCCCAGCCATGTTGATTCGACAGAACCTGATAGCTGGAGCCGATAATTCGCACTTCCGCAGGCACCTTCAGCTGTTCGGCCAGCCACGCCCATTGAACTTCACCAAGCACCGTTGCGCTCTCATCGGAGTTCGGGCCGTACTTGCCTCGATAACCTTCGCCTGGTTCGCGGGAGTCAAAATCTTTCACAAGCGGGCTGCGAAAGAAGCGAGCATCGAGCAGCAGAACCTGAACTCGCTTGCCAACGGGGCCATACACTTTTGCGGAGTAGACACCGTCGCGCGTTCGCCGCGGATCGTTGGAATCCGCTCCAACGAAATCGAGAAACACCTGCTGCGATTCGCGGCGCATTGTAAATTCCGCCCCGGCGTCATCTTTACCGTAGTCGTGGTCATCCCACGTAGCCAAGACCGGGCAGATTTGCTTCAACTTTTTGTAACCCGGTTGCTCATTCAGCTGATTGTATTTGGCCTTCAGCACGCTCATGTCGGGGCTATCGCCGTAAATGTTGTCGCCCAGAAGGACAAACAACTGAGGACTGCCGGCCACGATGGCCTCCCAGATGGGCTGAGGCTGATCCTGCTTCGCGCACGATCCGAAAGAAATTTTGGACAGAGGCTGTTCGTCCGCGGCGATCGGTGGCGCGGTGATGCAAAGATTGAGGCAGAAACTAACAAGCAGAGTTGTCAGTTTCCATGAAACGACGGATCTTGGATCGAGGATCATGATTGTCTTTCTGACGCAGAAACGAGGAATTTAAAGCCGTATTTTGCTGCCTCGTTCCAGGGCTCCAGCCCTGGAACGCACTGCCAGGAGGCTCCAGCCTCCCCTGCATCTCGCGCACGTGACTCATTGCTCACTTTTCAACTGCGTCCGATTGACCGACAATTGCACCTTCTGGTTTTCGTCGTGTCAATCGAGGATTTCAAGAGCGATGTTCAATTCTTCCGTGCTGATCGCATCCTTCAGCCTGTGTCTTGTCGGTGTCATAGCTCTGATCCGCGCCGACGACGGCATGTATCCGATGAGCGAACTGCTGCGGCTGAACCTGGCGGAAAAAGGGATTGAGCTCACGGCTGACCAGTTATTTAATCCGGATACCATCAGTCTTGTAGATGGCATCTGCCGCGTTAACGGATGCACGGGATCGTTTGTTTCGGCAAGCGGTCTGATTATCACCAACCATCACTGCGCGTTTGATGCGATTCAGAAAGCCAGCACGGCAGACAACGATCTGCTGATCAATGGCTTCAGCGCGGCGACTCGTGAACAGGAAATTTCGGCGCCCGACTATCAGGTGCGAATCACGGAGAACTACCGTGACATTTCCGCAGAGGTTTTGTCAGCCGTGAATGAAGGCATGTCGTTTCTGGAGCGTACCAAAGCCATCGACAAGCGGCGTAAGGAGCTGGAAGTTGCTGCAGAAAAGGAGAACCCGGGCCTGCGAGCGGAAGTGGCAGAAATGTTCGCCGGAAAAACGTACGTCCTGTTTCTTTATACGTACCTGAAAGACGTCCGTCTGGTCTTTGCTCCACCCGCGTCTGTTGGCAACTTTGGTGGTGAAGTGGATAACTGGGAATGGCCGCGCCACACCGGCGACTTCTCGTTCATGCGAGCCTACACCGCGCCTGATGGTTCGTCGGCGACGTATTCCAAAGACAACATTCCGTATCAGCCAAAGCGATTTATTCAAGTGGCTCCGGAAGGCGTCGACGAAAACGATGCGGTGTTTCTGCTGGGTTATCCGGGCCGAACAGCGCGGCACAAAACGGCCAGCTTTCTGAAGTTCGAGCAGGATGTTCGTCTACCCCTGACCGTCGAGCTCTATAACTGGCAGATTCAGGAAATGGAAAAAGCGGGTGCGGGCGATCGAACGGTTGCCATCAAACATGCGTCGCGCATGAAGTCGCTGGCCAATGTGGAAAAGCGATCACGCGGTCAGTTGCTCGGTCTGCGACGTGCCGCGATTGTTGCCACACGACAGGCGCGGGAAGCGGAACTGCAGTCCTATATTGAAAGCGATCCGGTGCGAAAGGCGAAGTATGGATCGCTGCTGAAGGATATCGAAACCGTTTATACGGAGATGTCTGCCGCCGGGCCTTTGGAAATTCATCTGCTTCAACTGCGTCAGGCGTGTCGAGCGGCCGCGTTTGGCTACTTTGTTTACGATTCGGCCATGGAGCGGGCGAAGTCAGACCTTGATCGCGAAGCGCCCTATATGAATCGCAACTTTGCTCAGTCCGTTCAGGAGGTCAAGGTCGCGATGTCGGACTGGCATCCTCAGACGGATCAAATCCTGCTGACCGGAATACTGGAGCGTCTGAGCCGAATTCCTCAGGCTCGAAGCATTGAGCCGCTTCAGCAGCTGCGGACGGATGCTTCGTCCCTTCCGAAAACTGCTCAACGCCTGATCGAGGGAACTCGCCTCGGCGACGTGATGTTTGTGGAAGAGTGTCTTCGCAAATCGCCCTCCGAGTTACAGCAGTCGGACGATCCGCTGCTCAGGCTGATCATCCAGCTTCATCCCGAGTATCTGAAACTGCGCGACACGGATAAGGTTCGTGAAGGCAGACTGGGGCAGCTTTATGGTTCTCTGATTGAAGTGAAGCAGCAGTTTCTGGCAACGAGTTTCATTCCTGATGCCAATGGGACTCTGCGATTTACGTGTGGCCGAGTGCGAGCGTACTCCCCGGCCGATGCCGTGATTCGCACTCCTATTTCGACGTTGCGAGGCGTGATTGAAAAGACCACGGGCGTTGAGCCGTTTATTACTCCTGCGGCGGTTCTGAAAAAATATGAAGCGGGTGAGTTTGGTCGTTTTGTTCATCCTCGCCTGGGCCAGGTACCGGTCGC